>Ga0335077_10002787_pt1 | contig 20968 bp, 19 predicted proteins | sample Lox_Sample_31_FD_207151 | JGI IMG/M metagenome (GOLD analysis project Ga0335077, IMG submission 207151) | Soil microbial communities from Loxahatchee National Wildlife Refuge, Florida, United States - Lox_Sample_3.1 | ecosystem: Environmental > Terrestrial > Soil > Wetlands | place: USA...
ACATGAAGCTCTGGCCAGTCGAGCGCAGAGACGGGATCGGGGGTGGCGACTTTGCCCGCCAGGGCCAGCGCGTCCAGATTGCCGACGTGGATCAGGCGCGCGGTCCAGGCCAGCCCGGCGACGGCGGTAAGCAGGACCACGGCGGCTAGCGTCGCCGCGACTATCACATAACGACAGTAAGCTGAGGTCGCCGCCACGTCACCCGCAGCCTGCCTCGCACCGCGGCCACGGCGCGGAAGGAATTCACCATCTCGGGCTGGCCTAGGTGCCGTCAGCCAGTTTGGAGCCGAGCGCAGGCACGACCTGGTAGTCAGCTCCGATGAGCGCGGTCTCCAGACGATCGCCGCTGCCGCGGGGCCGGATATCGAGGTCGACCGCCCGTGACCTAGGCCCGTGCGAACCGCACCACAAACGCCGAGAAGCAACCCAGCCCGCAGCGCTCATAACGGGGCGACGCGTTCTTCGCAGGGTTCTGGAGCAGGCGGGCGGCGTCAGGTGGCGGGTGACGGTGCGCGCAGCCGTTAAGATCCGGTCGGCAATATCCCTAACGCAGACGGTCGTCCCCCTCGAGGAAAAGCTCGACGCCGTGGGCTATGGCTTCTTCATCCCCGTCTTCTTCGTGGCATCTGGTATGACCCTCGATGCCCAGGCAATAGTCAAGGACCCACTACGGCTCCTGATCTTCCTCGTGCTGCTCGTTGTCCGCGGGGTCAAGCTCGCATCCCGGCTACAGCGCGGTGGCGCGGACCTGGTCACCCGGCTTAGCCTCACGCTCGACCGCGCGGGCCTGCACGCCTGCCGCGCAAGCTCAACGGCGACGAATGGGCCGGACCCGCGCAAGCTGTCTGCCCGTAGACCCGTCGTACCCCTGCACAGCGGTAACGTGCCCGCCGCCGCAGGAGAAGCCGCAGGTGGCCGGCACGCCGCAGCGGCGTGCCCCGGTGGCCGACCGCCCGCGGACACGTCGGCGGCCCGCGGACGTGTCCGCGTGATGTCGCGCACCGTCCCGGTGCCATTTCCCAGTTGCGTTCCGGGTGTTCCTGGCCGGTGAATTAGCCTGAGATCATGCAGGAGAACGCGGGCACTGCGGTCGGCGTCGCGCCGGCGGCCGCGGCCTATGCAAACACATGCGCGCAGGAGCCGCTCGGCCCTGACGAGCTGCGGCTCATCGACGCCTACTGGCGGGCCGCCAACTACCTGTCCGCAGGGCAGATCTACCTGATGGCCAACCCCCTGCTGCGCGAGCGGCTGGGGCCCGAGCACATCAAGCCCCGGCTGCTCGGGCACTGGGGAACCACGCCCGGCCTGAACCTCATCTACGCCCACCTCAATCGGGTGATCCGCAATTGGGACCTGAACGTCATCTACGTGACCGGCCCCGGCCACGGCGGGCCCGGGCTGGTCGCCAACGCCTATCTCGAGGGCACCTACACCGAGCTGTACCCGAACATCACCAGGGACACCGTAGGCATGGCCCGGCTGCTGCGGCAGTTCTCCTTCCCCGGCGGGATCCCGAGCCATACCGCACCGGAGACCCCCGGCTCGATCCACGAGGGCGGTGAGCTGGGCTACTCGCTGGCGCACGCCCACGGCGCGGTATTCGACAACCCCGATCTGATCGCGGCCTGCGTGATCGGGGACGGCGAGGCCGAAACAGGTCCGCTGGCGGCCAGCTGGCACTCCAGCAAGTTCCTTAACCCGGCACGCGACGGCGCCGTCCTGCCGATCCTGCACCTCAACGGTTACAAGATCGCGAACCCGACGGTCCTGGCCCGCGTTCCCGGCGATGAGCTCACCGCGCTGCTGGAAGGCTACGGATACCGGGTCCACATGGTGGCCGGCGACGACCCGGCGCTGGTGCACCAGCAGCTGGCAGCAACCCTGGATGCGGTCGTGCAAGAGATCCATGCCATCCAGAAGCGGGCCAGGGAGCAAGGAGATCCCACCCGGCCCCGCTGGCCGATGATCGTCCTCGCCACGCCGAAGGGCTGGACCGGGCCGAAGACCGTGGACGGCCTTCCGGTGGAAGGGACTTTCCGGGCCCACCAGGTGCCAATCGGCGGCGTGCGCGAGAACCCCGAGCACCTCGCCGCCCTGGAAGCGTGGCTGCGCTCCTACCGGCCCGAAGAGCTGTTCGGCTCCGGCGGCGCGCTAGCGGACGAGCTGGCCGACCTCGCCCCGCGCAGCTACCGGAGGATGAGCGCGAACCCCCACGCCAACGGGGGCCTGCTGCTGCGTGATCTCAACCTGCCTGACTTCCGTGACTACAGGGTCGAGGTGAGCACGCCCGGCGCCGACGTGGCAGAGCCCACCCGCGTGCTCGGCACCTGGCTGCGCGACGTGATCGCCCGCAACCCGGCGACGTTCCGCCTGTTCGGCCCAGATGAGACAGCCTCGAACCGGCTGGGTGCCGTGTTCGAGGTCACCGACCGTGCCTTCGACTCGCAGATATTGCCGCTCGATGACCACCTCGACCCCGACGGCCGGGTCATGGAGGTGCTGTCGGAGCATCTGTGCGAGGGATGGCTGGAAGGCTACCTGCTGACCGGCCGCCACGGCGTGTTCAACTGCTACGAGGCGTTCATCCACATCGTCGACTCGATGTTCAACCAGCACGCGAAATGGCTAAAGGCCAGCGCCGGCATCGGCTGGCGGCGGCCCATCGCATCACTGAACTACCTGCTGTCCAGCCTGGTCTGGCGGCAAGACCAGAACGGGTTCTCCCACCAGGATCCCGGGTTCATCGACCACGTCGTGAACAAGAAAGCACAGATCATCCGCGTCTACCTGCCCCCGGACGCGAACACCCTGCTGTCGGTAGCCGACCACTGCCTGCGCAGTCGGCACTACGTGAACGTCATCGTCGCGGGCAAGCAGCCGCAGCCGGCTTGGCTGCCGATGGACGACGCGGTCATCCACTGCACCCGGGGAGCCGGGATCTGGGAGTGGGCGAGCAATGACCAGCCGAGCGAGCCAGATGTCGTCATGGCCTGCTGCGGCGACGTCCCCACCCTGGAAACCCTCGCCGCCGTGGACCTGATCCGCCAGCACCTGCCCGACCTGAAGGTCCGGGTCGTCAACGTGGTTGACCTGATGCGCCTGCAGCCGGAGGCCGAGCACCCGCACGGCATGAGCGACGCCGAGTACGACGCGCTGTTCACCGTCGGCCGGCCTGTCATTTTCGCCTACCATGGCTATCCGTCGCTCATCCACCGGCTCACCTACCGGCGGCACGGCCACGACCACCTCCACGTCCGCGGGTATAAAGAAGAAGGCACCACTACGACGCCATTCGACATGGTCATGCTCAACGACCTCGACCGGTTCCACCTGGTCATCGACGTGATCGACCGGGTACCCGGGCTCGCCTCCAGCGCCGGGCACATCCGCCAGCTCATGACCGACCGCCGCCTCGAATGCCGCGCCTACACCCGCCGCGAGGGCCAGGACGCACCAGAGATCCGCAACTGGGCGTGGCCCGGCTAACGGCCACCGGCCGAGTGCAGCACTGCCAGGAGCCCCGATGCGCATCCTCGTGGTCAACGCCGGATCCAGCAGCCTCAAGCTGCGGGTCCTCGGCGACTCCGACCAGGTAGCCGAAACGGCCGATCTACCCGCACCGCGCGGGGCGGCCGACACCGCCGCTATCGAGGCAACGCTCGCGTCCTTCGGCAGCATGCAGGCGGTCGGCTACCGCATCGTGCACGGCGGTACCTCCTTCACCGCGCCGGTCCTGATCGACCAGGGCGTGCGGGAACGGCTGGAAGCGCTCACTGACCTGGCGCCGCTGCACCAGCCCAAGTCGCTGGCCGCGCTGGACGCCGTCCGGTCAGTGCTCCCCGGCCTGCCCGGCGTGGCATGCTTCGACACGGCCTTCCACGCCACCATCCCGCCCGCTGCTGCCACCTACGCGCTCCCGCGCGAATGGCGCACCCGGTGGCCCCTGCGCCGGTACGGATTCCACGGGCTGTCCCATGCTTACTGCTCGCGCCGCGCCGCCGAGCTGGCCGGCCGCGAGCTTGCCGGGCTGCGGATCATCACCTGCCACCTCGGCGGCGGCGCCTCACTCGCCGCCATCCGCGGCGGGGTGTCGGTGGACACCACAATGGGCTTCACCCCGCTGGAGGGCCTGGTCATGGCCACCCGCTCCGGCACGGTCGACCCTGCCCTGGTGCTGTGGCTGGAGGAACACGTCGGCACGCCGGCCGGAGAGCTCGCCGCCACCCTGGAGCACCGTTCAGGACTGCTCGGCCTGGCCGGAACCGCGGACATGCGCCTGGTAACGCAGCGCGCGGGCGCGGGCCAAGAAGACGCGCGGCTCGCACTCGACGTCTACACCCACCGGCTCCGGGCAGGCATCGCCGCCATGGCCGCCGCCGCCGCCGGGCTCGACGTGTTGGCATTCACCGGCGGCGTCGGCGAAAACTCGCCACAAGTGCGGGAGCAGGCCGCGGCCGGGCTGGGCTTCCTCGGAGTCCAGCTGGCTCCTGCCCGCAACACCGGCCCTCGCGGCAACACCGCCCCTCCCGGCAACACCGCCGGTCCCCCGGGCCGGCAGGCCGGGCGGGACGGGAGCCCCGGTGCCGGGGACTGGGAGATCGGGCAGCCTGGCGCCCCGGTCAGGACCTTCGTCATCGCGGCGCGGGAGGACATCGAGATCGCCGCCCAGGTGCGCGCCGTCCTCGCCTGACCAGAGGCCGCAGGCGGTGGGCACGGGCGCATACGCAATTGTTCGGGTGACGCGTGTGGCCGCCGCCTTGGCATAGTGACAGCGCGCGGCAGCCGTTACGATCATTTATCCAAAACGGCTGCCGCGGTGCGACACTGTCCCGCTGGGTTCCTATGGCCGGGTTTTGTAGACGATATTGAAGGGCGTCTCGGCCACCTGATGGAAGGTCGCTTATCCGGCATCGCGGCGAGCCGCGCCGGCCTACGGCTCCACCACCCGACGAAGTCGAGCTCTGGTGCGCGTGCCATCGGCGCGGCGGACGCGTCGTAGCCGCAGCCGAGACCGGCGACGCGCGCATCCGCGCGGAGCCCAGAGGTCGCCGCCCGAAGCCGTACGGACGACGCCCTTGACGGCCGACGCAGGCTCGATTATCACCCGTCAGCACTGACCGACTATGGGATGTTCGTGGTGATTCGGCCTGCCCGCAGAGCCGCGGCGGCGCTGCGGGAACCGTCCGGGCATGGAGGCGCGAAATGCGTACGCCGAAGCGCCTGCCGGGTTGGCTTTCCCTCTTCGTGGCCTGTTGCCTCGTGCTCTTGGCGCTGATCCCGGCCGCGTTCGCGGATGGCCAGCGGGCGGCTGGCGCAGCGCCGAGCTCGCCGAGCTCGCTCCTGGCAGCCTGCCCCGCGGCCGCGGGCGACTGTGCCGGTGCCGCCAGCCACATCGTGGCCATCGCCGCGCGGGCCATGAGAAAAGGCGACCTTAACGCCGTGATCCTGAGTGTGTGGTCCAAGCACCAGATCGCCAGCACCGCGATGGGCTACTCCCTACCGGGGCAACGCGCGACCACGGACATGCACTTCAGGATCGGTGCGGTGGCGATTCCCTATCTCGCGACGGTGTTGCTCGGCTACTTCGATTCCCTGGCGGCCCGCGAGCTGTTGCGCCCTGGAGCCGATCCCTTGGCTGCGGCGCAGATCCTCGGTGCCATCTTTCGCGACCACGACAGCCTGCGCGTGGCGTACGGCCCCGTCCGCGCACGGGCGCTGGGCGAGCGGATCGTTCGGACCTTCGTCGAAGGCATCACGCCTGCTCCGGCAGCCGGCGACGGTCGGTCAGCCGGTGCCCGGCGCCGCCCAGGGCGGCCTGGCAGTGGCGGACGCGGGCGTGGTGATGCGATGTGACAAGGCCAGGTGCGGACAAGTGAGGCACGATCAGCCGGGAGCGCAGCTGTGAGGTGGTCGTTGTGGGCGCCGGGCTGGCTGGGTTGCGGGCGGCCACGGCGCCGCCGAGGCCGACGTCGACACGCTGGTCATCGAGGCAAGCGAGCGGGTAGGTGGCCGGACCTGCACCGAGCACTTGCCGGACGGCGGCTTCATCGACCACGGCAGCCGGTGGGTGACCGCCGGGCAGTCCCGGATCGAGGCGCTCGCCGCCGATCTCGGGGTCGCGCTGTTCCCGACCTGGGATGACGGCACCACCGTGGGCAAGCATGACCCTCCAAGACCTGCTGCGGTGGTTTGTCCGTGCGGCCACAATGCGCCGACTCTGGCCGCACCGGCAATTACGTCGCAGGTCAGCCGGAACCAGAACCGGCAGCGAAAGACATGATCAGGTCACGCCGTTCCTCGGTGTCGTCCGCGAGCAGTCTCTACATATTATCGGAAAACAATTGCTAGTTTCAGATTACAAACGTAACATCAGGTCGGGCATCTAAAACCAGCCGCCGACGGCGGCCAGCTACCAGGGGTGAGGACCCACGCCAGCAGGTAGACGGATGGGAAACTACCTTCCCGCCCGGATCCCCTTCTCCCTCCCCCTACGGGGGGAATCGCACGAAGTGACCGGCGAGTAGCTTCGTCGCATGCAGCCTCAGATCGTCGCAGCGGGGCGCGCCTGCCGCTCGGTGCGCGCGCGCTGCTCCAGACGGGCGCGTGGCAGATGACATCACCCCGCCGTATCCAGCTCCGCCGTACCCGTGGCTGGCGCAAGCCACCAGGGGTTGTCGTGGTGTCTCGCCCGTCACGGTGGGCCAACCCGTACCCCGCCGCGGTCCACGGCCGCGACGAAGCGGTTCGCCTGTACTACGAGCACGTCCTGACTGAGCCCGGCCTGCTGGCCACAGCCAGCGTCGAACTCGCCGACCGGGATCTCGCATGCTGGTGCCCGCCAGGCGAGCCTTGCCACGCCGACCTGTTGCTCTACGTCGCGAATATGAATATAGAGCCACGGTGAGCCGTCGACGGCACGGCGGTTGCGTTCGAGGGTCCGGGATCAGGGCCGGGCAGACGTACAAGTGATGTCGACCCCCCGCTCCTCCATCCTGACGATCTCTGGCCTCCGGCAGCGTGGCCTGAAGTCTCTCGGCTAAGGCTGGAGTTCGGCTAAACCAGCTCGAAGGATGGCGTATCCGCGACGTCGACTAAGAGCTCGCCCGCGAACGCGGCTGCCCCGATCCCCTTGGCAACGGCGCTGCGCGAAGGCCGCAATGTCCCGCTCGCCACCATCGCCGCAGAGTCCGGCGTCAGCGTCAGCGTCGGGACTTTTACCGCCGCTATGCCGACCGGCAGGCCCTCCCTGTTCCACGCTCTCAAAAACCGTGCCTACGGACTGCTCAACGAGATCCTCGACCACGAGGGCGAGATGGGCGCGCTCGCGCTTGAGCACTGCGAGTACACGGTCCGCCGCGGCGCGCCTTTACGAGAAGCTGGAGCCCTGCGGCGGTCGAGGTTGCTCACCCCGGCCGACATCGAGTTCGCCGCTCGGAGAACGGCCCAGTTGGTGTTCGAGCGGGTCACGCTCGAGCACCCAGCGGAACTCACCCTGACCGCGAACGTCCTGCTGGAGATCACGCAGACACGCCGCACACTGACCGAGGAGACGGTGGCCCAATTCGAGCAGGACATCCAGGATTACGCCCGGCCCGAGGCCGCACGCTAACCAGTGCCCGCGCGGAGCCAGCGGCACATGCGGTTTATAGCGGCTTATAGCGTGGACAAGGCACGCAGTGTGCCAGCACGCCCCAGTCCCGCTGATGTGGCGGGCGGCATGCCCCGACTGGTGACGGGCGCGAGAGACAACCTGACGGCGGGATGACCGCCAGTCGTGTCTGCGTGAGCGACCCCGATGAGTGCGCGTTGACCCCTGACCCGGCCGTCGGTTGCACAGCCTTGAACATGACGACACGTGAAGCAGGGCGTGCCATGGCGCTAGCCAGCCGGTCGCCGCTCACAACCTCTTACGGTGGGTTTCGGGCGTAAGCTCTGAAAGTGACGGGGGGACCGTGAGGCCTACCAAGCCCATTTGCGTCGCGGCGGCGACCATGGCCATCGGGACTCTGGCGGCCGGGCTGGGGGCGTGCGGGAGCCAGACCCGCAGTCCGTCACATCGGGGCCTAACGCAGAGCCAGGTGCCCAGCGCCCAGCCTTCCCGCCGACCTGACGCTGCGGCGAGTGCGGGGCATCCGCCGATGGCCGCCGCTTCGCCTGCGGCGGTGATCCCCAAGCTGAGCGTCAGCCAGCTGGCGGGCCAGCGGGTGATTTACAGTTACTCCGGCCTGACACCGCCGGCCAGCCTGCTCTGGCTGATCCGGCGCGGCGAGGCGGCCGGGGTCATCTTCTTCACTGGCAACATCTCGAGCCGGGCGCAGATCGCCGCGGTGAGCAAGGAGCTTGAGCGGGCCAACGCCAGCGCGGCCGATCCGGTGCGGGAGCCGCTGCTGCTGATGACCGACCAGGAGGGCGGTCTGGTCCGCCGCCTGCCCGGCCAGCCCTTCCTGCCGGAAAACCAGATCGGGCAGTCCGCTGACCCAGCCGCGCAGGCGCGTGCCGCTGGCGCGGGAGCCGCGGCGAACCTGCGCGGCGTGGGCATGAACGTCAACCTGGCGCCGGTGCTCGACGTGTACCGGGCGGACGGCAACTTCATCGACCAGGACGGCCGCTCCTACAGCAACAACCCTGACGCCGTATCCGGGCTCGGCGCGGACTTCATCACCGCGCAGCAAGCCGGCGGGGTAGCGGCGGCCGGCAAGCACTTCCCCGGCCTGGGCGCCGCCGCGGCGAATCAAGACACCGACGCGGCGCCGGTCACGCTGAATCTGCCCGCCGCCGCGATCCGCCGCGACGACGAGTACCCGTACCGGGCGGCGATCGCGGCCGGCGTCAAGCTAGTCATGATGTCGTGGGCGCGCTACCCGTCGCTCGACACCAACTACCCGGCCGGCCTGTCGCCGGTGATCGTGCAGGGCGAGCTGCGGCAGCGGCTCGGCTACCGCGGCGTGACGGTCACCGACGCGCTGGAGGCTGGCGCGCTGCGCGCGTTCGGCACGATCGGCCAGCGCAGCCAGCTGGCCGCGCGGGCGGGCATGGACCTGCTGCTGTGCGCGGGTCAGACTCCCGGCGAGGGTTACCTGGCGATGGACGGGCTGGAAAGCGGCTACCACGACGGTCGGCTGAGCCAGGTGGCCTTCACGGCGGCCGTCGGGCGGATCCTCGCACTACGGGCTGGCCTTCCCGGCTAGCACGGACGCACCCACAGCGCGATCCGGCTAACTTGGAAGAGCCGTCGGCTTTGCTGACCAGGAAGAAGATGCTCGGTCCGAAGCGCAGCGGCGCCAGCGGCACTTGCAGGGCGTATTCGGCAGCGACCATGAGACGTTCGGGCATGATGCGCTTGAAGGCCGGGTGACGGAGGTTCGACACCGAGAGCACCCGTTTAACACGAAGCCCGCAAGCCGCAAGCTGACGAGTAAGCATGACAGGATGATGGTTGACGAACGGGATGATGCCCGGCCGCCGGTTCGCCGCTGACCGCATGTCTGCCGGCGTCATAGGGATTGTCTGGCCATTTCTCCAGTAGCGCACCCGATTAACTGCGTGCAAGACATTAGCGGCCTCAATGATGGCGCAACCGCCAACCGTGAGTATCCGCGCAATCTCCGACAGCTCATTGACCGGATGCGGCAGATGATGCAGCACTCGGACCATAACAGCCAGATCGACGCTGGAATCCTCGAAGTCCCAGTGCGCAGTATCTATGAGCCGCTTATTGACAGCCGGATAGCTTTCCAGGTAACGGTCGGCGGCCTGGAGCTGACGGTGGCTTGGGTCGGCGAGTGTCACGCGGTCGGCATAGTCATGAAGAACCACGGTAAGCCGCCCGTATCCACCGCCCACGTCCACGGCGTGGCCGAACCTGCGACCCCGCAGCAGGCGCGATAGCGCCATTACCTCGGCGCGATGCTCATACCGCCGTTCCAACCAGTAGCCCATGTAGTCAACGTCCGTGTCGTCATACGGGCTATGAACGCTCCTTAGTTCTTTACTAGGTACTGTCATATTAAGCCCCCTAACCGGACGTTCCCGGCGCAGGAATCAGCCATTGAGGCGACATATTAACCGAGCTGAAGCGAACAGCAGGACTCGCGGGGCGCCCGACAGTATTTGCTCCCGCAGGGCTGACCTGTGCACTGCCCGAGCCACCTGAACGCCCCTCCCGTTATTGAACTATCAGAACGGCCAGATTGTCTTGATAGGTGGCGACTGGTGACGAATCCAGCCTGGTAGGGGGCTGAGCGAACCCCTCCGGCCGAGCTGATACCCAGCGATCTCCCAGGGCAAACGAGAATATCGCGCCAAAGGAGATAAAGTGGGGAGCGTCTAGCCCAACCACAGCTGGATATCCGACGGTAGATGCCGCCACCCCTTCGTCCGGCCGACCGCATCGGCCGCCCGTACCTGCCGTACCGGGTCAGTCTGCGCATTCCGCCCGCTCCCGCTCGTACTGTGATGAATGGCCGAGTTGATGGGGCGAGTAAATGGGACAGCGCTGGCGCTCAGCCACTCTGCGATCAAGGTCCCTTACACAAACCGCCCTTCGGCAGCGCGTGGGCATCCGGTTAGCTGCTGAATTTTCCTGACTGCCATGGTTATCACCCGGCGACCCCGGGTATTGCGCTGTTTAACCAGGCCGACGGCTGACGTCCCGCGCCGGCCGCTCACTCCCCTGGCCTGCACCGTAAGGCCTCTGCCCGCCGGACACAGGCCACGGGGCCTATCGGCTCTGCGTGTCTGCTATCCCGTCGTTCCCAAATCACGGACGACATGTTCATTGCGAGGGACACCGACCAGCGCCCATTCGTCGGCGGGGAGACCAGATGACCTCAGCAGCGACCGCGGTTCGTCCTGGCGGGTCTGAACCGCCCGGGCAGCCTGCCTGGATTGGCATCATCCTTATGAGCGCATGGCCAGCAGAGTGCGGGGACGGTCACGACGTGATTCATCTCGGTGACGAGACCGCCGTGGTCGTCCCCCTGCAGGAGTACGGCATGCTCGCCGCCCTCAGGAAACGCGCCTCGGCCGAGGAGATCGCGGAGGCGGAGGCCGACGCCGCCATCGCCGAGCACGAGGCATGGAAGGCGGGCGGCGGCCCGGCGGCACCATCCCTCGTGAGGCTGCCATGGCCGAATTGCTCGGCGGCCAGTGAAGATCGTCTGGCGGCACGACGCGCTGACGTCCGCGCGCCGGTTCATGGCCGATCAGGCAGGGATGCGGGCCATCAACGAGGCAGTTGCGGGCTTAGCCGACCATCCGGAGCCACCGGATGCCTTCGTCCGCGGCACTTACTGCAAGCTGCGCGTCGGCAGATAACCGGGTGCTGTACGAGGTAGAAGCAGATGTAGTCACCATCGTGCGGGTAGATGCGGTTCCTTGACTTCTCTCCCGTCCGGCCAAACAGCGACTAGGCCTCGGTGAGTGTCCGCTGTTCTACTCGCTGACAGCAGCCGGGCGGCGCGGAGGATGGTTGGCGCGGTTGCCGTTCAGAGCTTCGACTCCGGAAGGCACATGATGGCTGGCACAGAATCAGGCTTTGGCGTGCTGGCAACGTGTCGCTTCCCAATTGCCGGACGACATGATGGCTGGCACGGGACACTGCGTGTCCTGCGCAGCCCGCCGGAAGCCAGCATCCACGGTGCCGCCTGAGGGCGGTCGGTCGCACCCGTCGAAAGCGCTGGCAGGCGCCCGGGCCGTCGGCCCCGGCCGACGACTGTCACTGGACGGGCGCGCCTGCGTTACCTCGTTATCGGATGCGGCAGGAAGTCAAGCAGCAGCGCGTTCACCTGGTCGGGTGCGTCCAGCTTCATCCAGTGGCCCGGGCCGTCCAGCCGCTCGTACCGCCACGGGCCCGCCACGTTCGGAGTCGGTCATCTACGTCTCGGTGAGGGCGATATCGCCTGTGCTCCAGACGCCCATAATGAGGGCCTGCACCGGCGGGAGCGCTGCCGGTGGCCGCACCCATGATTCGGGCGGGACGTTGGCTCGGTACCAGTTGAGGGCCGGGGTGAGCGAGCCGTTCGCTTCCAGCTCGGCGATCATCTGGCGGGCGTCGGGATGCTGTGCCCAGTTGCGGAAGTTGGCCCAGTCATCGTTGGTCAGCCAGCGTTCGGCGATCCCGGCGAACTGGAACAGCAGCAGGTACCTGGACTTCTCGCGCTGTCGCCACTTCCGGCGGATGGTGGCCGGGTGGCCGACGGACAGCGCGACCAGGTGGTCGACGCTGCCGGGCGCGCGGGAGGCGAGTCCCTAGGCCAGGGCGGCGCCCCAGTCGTGGCCGACCATGTGGGCTCTGGTGACCTCCAGGTCGGCGAGGATCGCCATGACGTCCCCGGCCAGCAGCGCAAGCGAGTAGGCCTCGACGGCCTCTGGCTTCGCGGAGCGCCCGTAGCCACGCAGGTCGGGGACGATGACCTGGAACCCTGCCCCGGCCCGCGCCGGTACCTGGTGCCGCCAGGGCCGCCCGGAGTCGGGAAAGCCGTGCAGCAGCACGACCGGGAACCCCGCCCCGGTGACCTCGTACTCGATGCCGACCGCGTCAGCGTCCACGCGGCCCACTGTGGCCTCCTTCTCGCCCGCCCGGGGCTCTGCATGTCAGCGGCACCATGATCTCGCAGGCTGCCGATCGGCGGTCAGGGGGCAGAAGCCAGCGCGAGGAGCTGCTCGCGGGCCGGGCCCAGCGGCTCCGCCTCGCGCCAGGCGGACCCTAGCCGCAGGACCTTGGTCGCGCAGCCGTGGCCGGGCGAAAACCTCCTCCGGGGTCCGCAGCACGACATGGATATCCAGGCTGGCTCGCAGGCAGTCCGGGTCTCGCGCGGCGGCGGCGTCGAGCCTTCTCCAGCTGGTACTGAGGGTCCTGCGGGGCATAGGTTTCACCGCGAATGCCCGCCTCGATCTCGCCCAGCCGGTGCCGGTCGGTGGCGAGGGTCGCGCGGTACCACGGCCCGGCGGTTTCGGCGGTGGCCGAGTGAAACGCCGTGGCGAAGGCCGCCGGATCATCCAGGCCGGCCACGCGGAGCTGGTCCCGCAGGGTCAGCGCGTGCAGCATGCCGATCGAGGCGCCCCGCCCCCTGGCCGGATTGGAGCACGCCCACGAGCCGGCCACGGCCACCACGCCGGTGGCGGCCGGCCTGCCATCGACAACAAATCCGCGGCAGCGGTCCTCCAGGCGGGCCATCACATGGACGCCGTCCTCGATCGGCGTTCCGTCCAGCCAGTGAGCCACGGGCGTGAGGCTGCGCACCACAGCCTCCCAGCGGCCTGCCTCGCGCCAGCGACCGGAGCTGCTTGTCTTTCGAGCCGGTGATCGCCACGGCCCACGTCCCGTTGTCCGCGGGCAGGGTCAGCGAGGTGATGGTGCCGCAGTCCATCAACGGAGGCCCGATCATGGCGGGCAGCGACCCGTCCGCCGACCGGAAATGGCGGCCCTAGTACACGAATCCGCTGTCCTGCAGCTCCTCGGCGGGGCGGCGGCCGCCGATCTCCTGCAGCCAGTCCGGCAAGCCCGACCGCCACCCGGTCATATCCAGGACGAGGTCGGCCGGGATGGACTCGCCGGCCTTCGTCCGCACGCCGGTCACATGCGGATGCCGAGCAGCGCCGGCGCTCCGCTGACCAGGCCGGTGAGCGAGGTGCCACGGCGAACCTCCACCCCCGGAGCCGACCCGGCCGCGGCGGCGAACACGGCTTCCACTACCGGACGGCGGCCGGTCAGCCACGCGTAGCATTCGTCGCCGTCTTGCCAGCCACCGGTCATCGCCGCCGGCAGCACGTCCCGGATCAGGTTCAGCTGCAGCGCGCCAGCGGCCTGCAGGGCCTTGGACACCTCGGGCAGCTCGGCGTCGAGAACCGACCGGACCGGCCAGGAAGGCATGCGGCAGCCGGAACTGGTTCACTCCCGGACGCTGCCACTGCTGCCACGCCTCAGCAGGCTCGGCTGGCGGCGGCGCCGGGTCCCGCACCAGCACGATGACCCGATGGCCGTCACCGGCCGGGAGCATCGTGGCGCCCAGCCCCACTACCCCGGCCCCTATCATCACGATCCGCACGACTTTTCTCCCAAAGTTGATGCGGAACTTCCCGCCCCAGGTGGACGAGGCGGCACAGATACTGAGGACTGACGCCGCTCCCCAATACATCCCTGGCCAGGCTGTACGCCGAAGCCGGCGGCAATCCCGGGGTGAGGGCGGGTCAGCTCAGGCCCCTGCCGCGCCGGAGGGCAGGTCGCGGAAGCCGGCGGCGAATTCCCAGAACCGGTAGACGTCGGCGAAGGTGGTGACCAGGCCGAGTGAGGCCCGGGCGGCCCCGGTGGTCTTGCCGGCGATCACCTGAAGGAATTCCCGGTGGCGCAGCCGGTCCTTGTCTTTGAAGGCGGCCGCCATCTCCTCGGTGGAGAAGCCGAGCGCGACCTCGCGCACGCCGGGGTTGCAGTGGCAGCCGCTGCGCAGCGAGATTCCTGCCCGGTTGGCCCGGCGCTCGGCCCGCACCGAGTCGATGAGCACGCCAGCGGGGTCGAAGAAGTTCATCGCGATCGTGGCTCCGCGGCGGTCGGTGCCGGCCGGGCCGTAGATGCGGACGACCGGCGCCCCGTTGCTGTGCCGCAGGGCGCCCAATGCATCCAGCAGCCAGCCGGTCAGGCACATGACCCTGGTGTGGATGGTCTCGATACCGACGGTGCTGATGTGGTCCAGGCCGATGCCAACGGCGGGGATGCCCAGGTAGTCGATGGTGCCGTCCTCGAAGCGGGCCGGTCCGGGAGTCAGGTAGAAGCCCCCGCCGGGGGCCGCCTGGGCGCGTACCGAGGAGAAGGTGATCGTGCCGCCGGCGTACCACGGGCGGTCCAGCTTGGCCAGCGCCGGCCTGCGGGCCAGCAGGGCCCCGATACCGGTCGGGTAACCGAAGATCTTGTAAAACGACAGGGATACGTAGTCCGGGTGCCACCGGGACAGGTCCAGCCGGCTGGCCGGCGCGAAGGCGGCGGCGTCCAGCAGCACGTCGTACCCGGCCTCCTGGGCCTGGGCGATCCAGGTCAGGGGGTGCTGGACGCCGGAGAAGTTGGACTGGGCCGGGAAAGCGAACAAGCTGGCGGCGGCGACGCCGGAGCCCCGGCGGGCGGAACGACGGCGGCGGCCCGGGGCCACGGGCTCGAGATGGCGGGCCAGCGAGCCATCTGATATTCGCAGGTCAGAGCGGTCGAGCGGGATGTAGGTCACCGAGGCGCCCCTGGCGCGGGCGAACTGCCGGATCCCGTTGACCGAGTTGTGGTTGTCGAAGGTCAGGAGGTAGTCGCCGCCCGGCCCGAAGGGATAGGACTCGCCGACCAGCCGCAGCGCGCCGGTGGCGTTCGGCGTGAAGATGACCTCGTACTCCTCCGGTGATGCCCGGAAGAACTCCAGGATCCGCGCCCGGGTCGCCTCCACCCGGCTCGTGGCTCCCTGCGAGGGCACGTTCTGGGAGTGCGGGTTGCCGAACGCGGCGCCGGCCAGCAGGTCCCGGTGGCGGGCCAGCTGGCTCTCGGCGTACAGGCCCCCGCCGGTGTAGTCGAGATAGACGTGGTCGGTTGCGTCCAGCAAGGTGTAGTCCCTGGCCCGCATGCCGTCCAGGACGGCGGTGCGGGCATAGGCCGGGTAGCGGCGCTCGAAGTCGCTGAGCGCTGCGCCCTTCGTCGTGTTGCCGGCGAGTGTCGCCGCGGGGGTCAGGTCATGGGTCTTCGTCACGACCGTGGGGGTCAGGTCATCGGTCGTCATCATGGCGGCTCCCGTTCCTTGGTCTACGGTGTCTCGTCGCGTGCTGTCGTGCGGGGCACGTCCTCTTGCTGCGGGCGGCCGCGGCGCCAGACCGGCTACCGGCCGTGGCGGCGCGCTCAGCGCTGGCTCACGGATGAGCCCCGGCGGCGCCCCTGGAGCCGGATCGGCTCCAGGGGCGGCCACCAGCACGTCAGCGTGGTAGGCGGGTGCGTTCGTGACCGCCTGCTTGACTCCGGCACCTGGTCAATTCGGCTGGGGCACGATGCGGATGTAAGGCTTGACGGCCTTCCACTCGCCGAAGATCACCCTCGCCTGGTCGTCGGACACCGAGTTGTGGATCATCACGTCGTCGCCCTGCGTCCAGCCGGCCGGCGTCACGACGCGGTGCCTGCTGGTCAGCTGGAGCGAGTCGATGACCCGCAGCAGCTCGGCGAAGTTGCGGCCGGTCACGTTCGGGTACGCGATGATCAGCTTGATCTTCTTGTCTGGGCTGATCACGAACACGTTCCGGACGGTCAGGTTGTCCAGTGCGCAGCGCGAGCTGGCATCCCCCGAAGCGGAGGCTGGCAGCATCCCGTACCGCTTGGACACATTGAGATCCGTGTCGCCGATGATCGGGTAGCCGGGACGCGTGCCCTGGGTTTCCTCGATGTCATCAGCCCACGCCTGGTGGCGCTCGGTGGCGTCCACCGACAGGCCGATGACCTTGACGTCGCGGCGTCCGAACTCGGGCGCCAGCTTGGCCATCTGCCCGAGCTCGGTGGTGCACACCGGGGTGAAGTCCTTGGGGTGCGAGAACAGCACCGCCCAGGAACCTGCGATCCATTCGTGAAAGCTGATCCTGCCCTGGGTGGTATCGGCCTCGAAGTCCGGCGCGGTGTCGCCAATTCGGAGGCTCATTTGCCTTTCCACTTTCGCTGGCTGAGCCTTGTCTTTCCTCTTCCGGAGGTTCATTGTTTTTCCTCTTTCTTTGGGTGAGTAGTGCGTCTTCTGGTTGGGAGTAGTGCGTGTCGGTGATGTGCCCGGTAAACGCGGCCCGCGTCGTGACGGGGCCCGCGGCAGTTGCCTCCGTGCCGCGTCAGGCTCTCGGCTCATCCATATATAGGAGGCCCGCCGGGCGGCCTGATACAGCGCGAGGTGACGGCCGCGCCGCCCGCGCCGCGGTGTTCAGCAAACTGAGCGGCCTACCGTGCCTGGGGGCGCTGTTGTTACCGGCACCCCCGGATGGCCGTCGGCGGCGATGGCCGTCAGCAGCGGCCCGCTCATCGCGGTGGTGACCAGCGCCATGATGACCATCAGGGAGTTCAGCGGCTTGTTCAGGATGTGCAGCTGGAGCCCGACACCGAGGATGACGAGCTCGGTCAGGCCACGGGTGTTCATCAGCGTGGCCATCACGCCGGCGTTGCGGCCGCGGATACTGGCGATTTGGGCGCCGCCGTACGCGCCAACGAGCTTCCCGGCGATGGCGACCACCAGGATCGCGCCGAGTTCCACCAGCCCCGAGTGCCCGATCATGGACAGGTTGATGCTCAGCCCCGCCACCACGAAATAAATCGGGAGCAGCACCAGGACGCTGATCTGTTCCAGGCGGACTAGGATTTCCCCGCGCAGCCCGGGGGCGGCCTCCCGGGCACCGCCTCAGGGTCGCGTTGACGGCCTGACGGCAACCCGGGCAGGCGACGGCGGCGAACACGCCGGGCTGCGCCACCTCAGCCGCATTCTCGTGCCGGACCAGGTTGTCGTCGTAGTGGGTGAGGAACCGGCCCAAGCGTGCTTCGATCGTCTCGGGCTCGGTACGCAGTTCCTCCAGGTACCGGCCCGTAACCGCCGCGATCTCCGGCCAGCGGTCCTGCCGCCCTGCCCCAGGGTCGCGCGTCAGGGCGACGACGTCGGTGAAGACCTTCGCGTGCCGGGGTGCCAGCAGCCGGTACGGCACGTCCTCGTGGACCAAGCCCTCGGCCCGGTTCCTCACCTCGCGAAGCGCCCCGGCGAGCTTGGCCACGAGTACCTGCTCGAATCCTGCCGGCGAGGCCCAGGATCGGTACAAGGCCTCGTTCTCCGTGGACAGCGCGCGGTAGACCGAGTGAAGCAGCCTGTCGTATCTGGCGAAATCGCCGCGCGCCGGGTCCTTGAGGTGCCCGGCCGTCGCCGTCGCCGCTTCTTTTGCGCAGAACATGCCGAACGCGAGACCCTTGGAGAACAGCGGATTGACGAAAAACGCGGCATCTCCCACCGAGAGGAAACCCTCGCCAGCGTACGAGGTGCTGTAATGCTCGATCTCCTTCAGATAACCGTAGGCGGGCTTTCCCTGGTACGGATCCGGCACCTCTTCGTAATAACGCATGACCTCCTGGATGGCCGGGTAGGCGTCGCCGTAGTGCCAGAACCGCTCCCGTGCCCCGCCGGGCGGCGAATAGTCCAGGTCCGACCGGGGCGACACGCCGATCGAGACGCGCAGTGAGTGCGTGCAGCCGAACCGGCTCGACCATTCCTGGCGATTCGGCAGGTCCTCTTCTTCCCGGCGATCTTTGAGCAGAGCACGGATCATCGCGGTCAGATTGGGTGTGGGGGAGCTCTCCCAAGAGCACAGATTGATGAACCAGAACCAGCCCTGCGGGAAACAAATGTGGTGTGTCATCGGTGCGTCCCAGCCCGGTATCCCGGGCGATGCCGCTTTCCGGAAGTGCGACCAGTACGCATTCGTGTTGATGTGTTTCTGCTTGCGGTGCGTTCCCAGTGAACGTGCCATCACCGAGGCAGGACCGGTCGCGTCGCAGACCAGTCGGCAGTGAACCTGGTTCGCTTCCTCTGACGAACCGCGCACCACGAGCGTCTTGTCCGGCCCGTCCAGCACCGACCTGCCCGTGGAGACGACTGCGCCGGACCGGATCTCCACCCCGCACGACTCGGCGAGGATGGTGAGCGCAATTTCCATCGGCCGGCGCTCGACCTGGAAAGTCTCCTCGGTGTCGCAGACGCCGACTGGGGACACGAGCTCATCGGTTGCGGAGTCGGTGTACCAGAATCCCAGACCCGACTTGACCGTGAACAGTCGCCGCAACTGTGGCATGGTGAAGCCGAGCTCGAGCAGGTGCTCGATGGTCACAGAGAGCGTGCTCTCCCCGATTTTGAAGCGAGGTTCGTTCGCCTTTTCTAAGACGAGAACCCGCAACTCAGGATTGTCCCGTTTGACGCGGATCGCGTAAGCCAGGCCCACCGCGCCGCCACCGATGACGGCAACGTCGTTATACGGTTCGGTCCCTATTTCCTTACCCATGAGAACTGCCTTCTCCTTAGAGCCACCGGACATCTGCCAGGCTGCCGCGCCCGGCCCCGCTCACACGTATCCGCGAGGTAACGGATAAGGCCCACCGGGCAGGCCATATCCGGTACTCACATGGTTACTGGCCGGGCCGCGGAGCTGGAAGGAATAATCCGTAAACAAGCTGCGGGCGGCAGGGAATAATCTGTAAACAAGCCGTGTTCGCTGCGGCCCGGCCGCTGCCAGCAGGTGAGGAAAGCATCCTTCCAGGGCCAGCCGGGGCTGATTTTCAGGATGCGCTGGCGGGCGTGATGTGCGAGGCGGGCGGGGATGTGCCAGATCCGGTGGTGGAGCGTATCCGGGTCGGCTTCCCGCAGGTCCTCGTCATCGTGGCAGCCGAGGAGGCGGGTCAGGCCGCGAGGTCGGCGGCGATGTTCACGGCGATGACCCAGCCGCAGTTGACCTGCCACGACTTGGATGGCAGGGCGCGCAGCCCCATGGCCTTGGCGGTGCGGACGCCGCCGGTCTCGACGACGGCGTGCTCGCGGTGGACGACGTCGATCCGGGGACCCAATCCTCTCGGCGGCTACGTCAATGCTGCGGACACGATCTGGCGCAGCACAAGGGCGGTGCAATCAGCGGGAGGACCAAGTAATTGGTAAATGAACGTGCCGCTGGCTCTGCTGACGAGACCAGGCGACTTGGGCAAGCTGGGCAGGAAATAGCGATCGCGGCTGATGCCGACCGGCAGGTCACGCATATGCGCGGCCGGCTTCCCGGTCTCGACGGCGTCCGGGCGCTTGCGGTGCTAGCCGTTATCGCTTTCCATCTCGGGATGCGCATGATCCCGGGCGGTTTCCTTGGGGTTGATATCTTTTCCGTGCTGAGCGGCTACCTGATCACCGACCTGCTCGTCGCCCAATGGGCCCGGTACGGGCAGCTGGACTTGCGCGGATTCTGGATCCGGCGCGCGCGGCGGCTCCTGCCCGCCTTGGCCGTGGTCTTGGTCGCCGTCACCGCGGCGGTGGCAGTTATCGAACCTGATCAACTGTCCGCGCTCCGGCCGGCGCTGGCCGCCGCGGTCAGCTACTCGAGCAACTGGTACCAAGCTCTTCACCACGTCTCCTATTTCGCCTCGTTCGGACCACCACCGCCAGTTCAGCACCTGTGGTCCCTGGCCATAGAAGAGCAGCTTTACTTGGCCTGGCCGCTGTTGCCGTGCTCACGCGCCTGCGGGGCCGACGGACCCGGGTGCTGACTGCCTGGCTGGGAGCGCTCGCGTCGGCGGCGGTAATGGCGCTCATGTGCGTGCCCGGCGGCGCTCCTTCCCGTGTGTACTACGGGACCGACACACACTCGACCGGTCTGCTAGCAGGCGCCGCGCTAGCGCTGACCTGGCCGATGGCCACGCTCGCGAACGCGCCACGGAAGTTCACGCGCCGACTGGACTACCTCGGGGCGGCCGGGCTCGTGGTGCTGGCCTGCGCTCTGGTTCACTTCGCCGGCATCGACCCGGCCGTATACCCGCTCGGACTGGCCGTCGAACTTCGCACGGCGAAAACGATCATGCGCACCAACCCGCCGAGTACCGGCAAAGGCCGCGGTCTCCAGCCTCGTGAACTCTCATAAGGTGTCTCGGCACGGAGGATGCGACACGACTTCACCGGCGCCGGGTCAACCGGGCCACCATGCACGGGCAACTTTGGTCGCCCTCGCACCTCCTTGCCTCATGCGGCGGAGCACGGCTATCGATCATCAGCAGCACAAGGCTTGTTAAACTGCTAAAGTCATCGACCCAATGCGGTCGCTAGCTGGTGTCGCCTTCATAAGACGTGACACGGGTCGTGGTCGGCCATTCTGCGGCGTACGGGCGGGGGCTGCGGGTGGCCTGTACCGCTGCCGCCACCATGTGCGCGTACAGCTTTGCTCCTGGCGGGCGGGGATGCACATGGTCGTCCCA
>Ga0335077_10002789_pt1 | contig 20952 bp, 18 predicted proteins | sample Lox_Sample_31_FD_207151 | JGI IMG/M metagenome (GOLD analysis project Ga0335077, IMG submission 207151) | Soil microbial communities from Loxahatchee National Wildlife Refuge, Florida, United States - Lox_Sample_3.1 | ecosystem: Environmental > Terrestrial > Soil > Wetlands | place: USA...
CCTTCTGTTTGAAACCGACGCGCACTTTCACAGTGGCCTTGGAGCGATCCGCCGTCGGAATGATGGCCAGCACCTGCGCGGGGATCTCCCAGTCCGGATAGGCGTTGAGTCTCACGGTCGCGGCCTGTCCGGGGTGTACGCGGTTGATGAAGTTCTCGCTCACGTCCACGTCCGCCTCGAGCGAGTCCATGTCGACGATGGTGCAGATCCCCGTGCGCGTGTAACCGCCGCCGGCGGAGACTGGCGAGACGATCTCACCGGGCTGCGCCGCCTTGTCGGTCACGATGCCCGTGAAGGGCGCGCGCACGATCGTGTCGTCCTGGATGCGCTGCGCGACCATGAGATTGGCGCGCGCTGCCTCGAGCGCGCGCTGCTGGATGAGGTAGTTGGATTCCGCGGCGTTGTAGGTCGCCTTGGCGGTATCGAAGTCCTGGGCGCTGATCACGCTTGCGGCGCGCTGCTGCTCCATGCGCTGGTAGATCGGGCGCGCGTCATCCAGCGCGATCTTCGCCGCTTGCGTGTTCGCGTCGGCCTGTGCGACGGCCGCCTTCGCCTGCTCGAGTGTCGCCCGCGTGTTGGAATCGTCCAGCCGCGCGATGACCTGACCTTCCTCGACTTTCTGACCCTCTTCGATCAGCACCTCGAGCACGCGCAGGGTGGTCTTGGCGGACACCGTGGCTTCGCGGCGCGCAACCACGTAGCCCGAGGCATCCAGCATCGACACGCCCCCGACGGAGCGATTGGACGCGGTTGCCAGCGGCCGTGCCACGGCCACGCGCACCGGAATCGCGGCCGGGCGCAGGAAGTACCAGGCACCCGCGCCCGCGAGCACCAGCAGCAGCAGTCCGGCGCCGAGCCAGACTGTCCAGTTGCGCCTTGCGACAATCGGGGGGCGCGCGACGCGCGCCTCATCGCCCCGATCGATGCGCAGCTGCTCCAGAAGCGAGGTCTTGTCGTCCATCGCCGGCCGTATCCGCCCCCGTTTTGGATCCACAGCCTACCGAGGGAGCATTGAGCTCTGTTGACGGTAGCTCGGCAGGCAGGGATGTGATGGTGTTATATACAACTACATCAGCTATCCCGCGTCAAGCGCGTCAACGCTAAGGCCGCCGTCGACGACCGGTGCGCAAGAAAGCGGTACGCACCGAACCGGCTGGCTACTGGCGCACGCTCTGGCCCGCCGACAGCAGCGCATCGACTTCCTTCTCCGCGGCCAGCCAATCCTCCTCCTCGAAGCCCGGCACGAAGCCGCGCCGCTCCGAGCGCAAATAGGCGGCCTCGGCAATCATGCTGCGACGAACCTCGACCGAGAAGGCGCGCGGCGCCGCGCCCATGCTGCGCTCGGCTGGCACCGCTGGGGTGCGGCTCCGTGAGGGCGCGGCGCTCGCCGGTGTTGGGGCGGTGCCCGCAGGGACAGAACTTCGGGTGGCTGGTGTACCCGGAGCGCTCTCGCGCGCGCGACGCGACGGCGTCGTCTCCGTGTTGCGCCGGGAATCCGGGGTGCGACGAGTTGCCATGCGTATCCTCCTGATGATGTCGCTTTGGCGGCAAGGGTTGCGCTGCGCCTGCAGTTGCAAGCGAGAAGACGTCGCATCAGCGACGCGAGCGCATGACTGGCGAGCGTATCATCCCTTGCAGATACTTGCGAAAGTCGCGCCCGAGCGAAGCGTGACCGAGCGCGTATTCAACGGTGGCCTGCAGGTAGCCGAGCTTGCTGCCGCAATCGTAACGCTTGCCCGTGAAGCGATGTGCGTACACGGCTTCCTCGCGCATCAGCGCGGCGATGCCATCCGTTAGTTGAATCTCGCCACCGCTGCCGCGCCCGATACGCTCCAGGTGCTCGAATATCGAGGGCGTGAGCACGTAGCGGCCAACGACAGCGAGCCTGGACGGCGCGGCCGCGGGCCGCGGCTTCTCGACGATACTGCGTACGCGCCCGGTAGCGGACTTGTCGGTCTCGACTTCCACGATGCCGTACTTGTCTACGTCCTTGCGCGGAATGACTTCGACGCCGAGCACACTGGCTCGCTTTGACTCGTAGACCGCCGCCATCTGCTGCAGGCAACTCACCTCGGCGCGGATCAAATCATCCGCCAGGTGCACGAAGAAAGGCTCGGCGCCTACGGCGGGCTGAGCACAGAGCACCGCATGGCCGAGTCCTAAAGGCTCGGGCTGGCGGATATAGATGCACGCCGCGTACGAGGGCAGCACGCTGCGAATCTGATTCAGCAGATCGCTCTTGCCCTGCGACTCGAGCATCTGCTCGAGCTCGGGATCCGAGTCGAAGTGGTCCTCGATGGCGCGCTTCGAGGCGCCCGTGATGAATACCAGACGACTCACGCCAGCCGCCAACGCTTCCTCCACGGCATACTGGATCAGCGGCTTGTCCACAACCGGGAGCATCTCCTTCGGACTTGCCTTCGTCGCCGGCAGAAAGCGCGTGCCGCGCCCCGCGACCGGGAACACCGCCGTGCGGATGACCGACTGCGACTGCGACCTCATGAAGTGCTCCCGAAGCGAACAGGGGGGACAGGAAGTGTAGCGGATACGCGCCTTGTGCTCGGCACCGGTTGCACGTCGATGCTGCAACACACCCGGGCTCGCATGCAGGGCGCCATCGTGAACTCAGCCGTGCGCGGCCGGCGTCAGGCTCTCATCGGTACGCTCGGCCCATTTGAACACCGCAGGCCGCATGCCGTCCCAGGAGCGGCACTTCGGACAGCGCCAGAACCAGCCGACGCTGAGGAGTCCGCATTCCTCGCATTGATAGCGCCCACCGGCATCACCGATGCGGGTGAGCAGCTGTCCGAGCGAGGGCGCGGCGCCGGCTGTGGTGCCCGCGCCGAGCAAATCCTCGGCCACCTGCTGCAGCGGTCCCTGCTCGGAGATCGGCAACGCGGTGGCGAGCAGCCAGGCGAGCTGGCGCTGAGTCAGCCGGCCGGCACCGCGCAGGCGCGAGCAGACATCGTCGATGACACCGGTCTCCCCGAGTCCCTCGGCAAGCCGCAACAGATGTGGAATGACCTCGAGCGCCATGCCCGGCGCGGAGCCGAGCGCCTCGAGATAGCGGTCGAAGGCGGCGCGCGACTGTCCGGATGACTCCAGCATGCGCGCGCCCAGGATCTGAGCGCGCGGCAGGCCATCGTCATGGCTCCTGGCCTGGCGCAGCAGCGTGAAGGCACGCTCGACGTCACCCTGCACGATCGCCTGCTCGGCGAGCTCGCACAGGTAGTGTGCGGCCACACTGCGGCGCTCGCTCTGCAGCTCTCCCGGCAGATCGTGAAAGATCTTGAGCGCGTTGGCCCAGTCACCCTGCTGCTCGTAGATCCGCAGCAGATGCTCGAGCGCATCGCGGCGGTAATCGCGCGAGGCGGCCAGCTCCTCGAAGAGCCGCTCGGCGCGATCCATCAGTCCCGCGCTCAGATAGTCGAGCGCGAGCGCGAAGGCGGCCTGATCGCGAATGCCGGCTGCGCCGTGCTCGCGCAGCCGCGTGTGCACAGCGATAGCGCGATCCACCTCGCCGCGCTTGCGGAACAGGCTGCCGAGAGCGAACTGGATCTCAGCGGCATCCGCGCCCGATGCGGCGACTCGCGCGAAGACCTCCGCCGCGCGATCGAAGCGATCGTTGATGAGATGATCGAGACCGACGTAATAGTCGCGCGGCAAGCGCACGGTGCGGGCGCGACGATGCCGCCCCAGCAGCCACGCCGCCACGCCCACCGCAATGAATGCGAGCGCAAGCAGCAGCGGCGAAACCTGGTCGCCGATGCTCATGCCATCACCTTCGGGGCCCGTTCCTGCCTCGCATCGACGCTCATGTCCTGCTCGGCGAGGCGCTCATGTCCGGGCGGCTAGTCGCGGATCGGGCGGTCGGCGCCGTCGTTCACGCGCTCGCGCAGGTCCTTCCCCGGCTTGAAATGGGGCACGTACTTTCCCGAGAGCGCGACCGCCTCGCCCGTCTTGGGATTGCGGCCCTGCCGGGGCGGGCGGAAATGCAGCGAGAAGCTGCCGAAGCCACGAATCTCGATGCGCTCGCCCTGCGAGAGCGCATCGCTCATGATCTCGAGAATCTGCTTGAGTGCCAGCTCCACATCCTTCGCCGGAAGGTGTTTCTGCTTGGCCGTGATGATCTCGATGAGCTCCGATTTGGTCATGTTTTGTATGTTTTGTGAGGCGCGGCGGTACACCCCCTTACCGCCGCACGGCTAACGGAATCGCCCCCTCAGCTGCGATCGCCGATGTGCTCCTTCAGCAAATCACCGAGGGTCGTGCCCGAGGGCGCCTGTTCGGAGCGGTAGCTCTGCACCGCCTCGGCCTCCTCGTGAGCCTCTTTCGCCTTGATCGACAAACTGATGGTGCGCGTCTTGCGATCGACGCCCGTGAACTTGGCCTCGACCTCCTCACCGACCTTGAGCATCGTGCGCGCGTCCTCCACCCGATCGCGACCGAGCTCGGAGGCACGCAGCTGTCCCTCGACGCCGTTGCCGAGATCGATCACCGCGCCGCGCGCATCGACGTCCTTGACCGTGCCCCGCACGATGCTGCCCTTCGGATTCTCGGCGATGTAGGCGGAGAAGGGATCCTTCGCGAGCTGCTTGATTCCGAGCGAGATGCGCTCGCGCTCGGGATCGATCGACAGCACCATGGCCTCGACCTGCTGCGCCTTCTGGTAGTTGCGCACCGCTTCCTCTCCGGGTTGATCCCAGGAGATGTCCGACAGGTGCACCAGGCCATCGATATTGCCCGGTAGTCCGATGAAGATCCCGAAGTCGGTGATCGACTTGATCTGGCCAGTGACCCGATCGCCGCGATTGTAGTTCTCGGCGAACTCCTTCCACGGATTCGCCTTGCACTGCTTGAGCCCGAGTGAGATGCGGCGCCGCTCCTCGTCGACGTCGAGCACCATCACCTCGACCTCCTGCCCGGTGTGCACCACTTTCGCGGGATTGACGTTCTTGTTCGTCCAGTCCATCTCCGAGACATGGACCAGACCCTCGACGCCGTCCTCGATCTCGACGAACGCGCCGTAATCCGCGATGTTGGTGACCTTGCCGAACACGCGCGTGTTCGGCGGATAGCGGCGCGCGATGTTCTCCCACGGATCGGGGCCGAGCTGCTTCAGCCCGAGCGACACGCGCGAGCGCTCGCGATCGAATTTGAGGATGCGCACGTCGATCTCGTCGCCGACCTTGACCACCTCCGAGGGGTGCTTGACGCGCTTCCACGCCATGTCGGTGATGTGCAGCAATCCGTCGATGCCGCCCAGATCGACGAAGGCGCCGTAATCGGTGAGATTCTTCACCGCGCCGCGCACGACCGCGCCTTCCTGCAGATTCTCCATGAGCGCGTTGCGCTCGGCGGAGAACTCCTGCTCGACCACCGCACGGCGTGAGACCACGACGTTATTGCGCTTCTGGTCGAGCTTGATGACCTTGAATTCGAGCGGCTTGCCCTCGAGGTACGAGGTATCGCGCACCGGTCGCACGTCGACCAGGGAGCCGGGCAGGAACGCCCGCACGTTGTCGATCTCGACCGTGAAGCCGCCCTTGACGCGACCGGTGATCACCCCGGTCACGATCTCCGAATTGTTGAAGGCCTGTTCCAGGCGTGTCCAGGTCCGCGCACGCTTGGCCTTCTCGCGCGACAGGCGCGTCTCGCCCGTGCCGTCCTCGACCGAATCGAGTGCCACCTCGACTTCATCGCCCGCCTTGACCTCCAGTTCACCGCGCTCGTTCTTGAACTGATCGAGCGGGATGACGGCTTCGGACTTCAAGCCGACATTGACGATGACGGCATCGGGTGTGACATCGACGACCAGCCCCGTGAGGATCATGCCGGGGCGGATGCGCTGATTGGCGAGGCTCTCCTGAAAAAGCTGAGCGAAACTTTCTGTCATACCTTCACTTGCACGGCAAACCTGCGGCTTCGTGCTCGAATGTCCCGAACCGCTTCGTCACGGCAAGGGGGTGATGTTACTGCCACCGCATCCGTGCGGGGCACCCTATGTCTCTCGCGCGCGAGCGGCCGCTCAGGGCCACAAGGAGCGCTCGCGCCCGAGCGCAAGCACGCGCTCGACCACCTCCTCGATACTGAGGCTGGTGGAGTCGATCACGTGGGCGTCGGGCGCGGGCTTCAAAGGGGCGACTGCGCGCGTCGCATCCCTGTGGTCCCGTTCGGCGATCTCGCGCGAAAGGGCGGCAAGGCTAACACCAGACCCCTTGTCTTTCAACTGCTTATAGCGCCGCTCGGCGCGCTCCGCCTGGGTGGCGGTGAGAAAGATCTTGAGCACGGCATCCGGGAAGACCACCGTTCCCATGTCACGTCCGTCGGCGACCAGTCCAGGGGCCGCAGCAAACGCCTTCTGCCGGGCTAGCAGCGCCTGCCGCACCTCCGGCCACGCTGCCACGCGGGAGGCCCCGGCGCCGGCGATCTCGGAGCGCAGCTCCGCGGTTACATCACGGCCGTCGAGCGTGACCCGCTCCGCACCGACCCCGGAGCTGAAGCTAACGTCCATGCGCGCGGCCTCCCGTGCGTGTCCCGCCGTGTCATCGGGCGCGAGTCCACGCTCGAGTCCTACCAGAGCCGTCAGTCGATACAGCGCACCGCTGTCGAGCAGGTGCCACTTGGCGTGCGTCGCCACCGCCCGGCTTACCGTCCCCTTCCCGGACCCGCTGGGGCCATCGATTGTCACGACGGGAGCCGATGAGGGTGAGCGTGACACGGCAGGGGCTCAGGCGCCGTCAGCCAGATTCTGTAATACGGAGGCCCGCGGCGCGCGCCGTCGCCACGAAGCCCGGGAACGAGGTGGCCACGTTGGCGACATCCCGGATCTCGAGCGGCGCGCTCGCACGCAGGCTCGCCACCGCAAAGGCCATGGCGATGCGGTGATCGCCGTGGCTGTCGAGCGTGCCACCGCGAAAACCGTCACCGCCGCGAATCCACAAGCCATCGGGCAGCAGCTCGTGCTCGATGCCAAGCGTCCGCAGCCCTTCCGCCATCACAGCCAAGCGGTCGCTCTCCTTGACGCGCAGCTCGAGTGCGCCACGCACGAGTGTGTCGCCCTGCGCGCAGGCTGCAGCGATGAAGAACACGGGGAACTCGTCGATAGTCAGTGGCACCAGCGCCTCGGGCACCTTGATGCCCTGCAGAGGGCTCGCGCGCACTTCGATATCCGCCACTGGTTCGCCGCCCGCGTTGCCCGTCGCACCCACCTCGTGAGTGCGGATGTCCGCGCCCATCTGGCGCAGCAGCTCGAGTAATCCGGTGCGGGTGGGATTGAGGCCGACGTTCTCGAGCACGAGGCTGCCTCGGGCGGCGAGACAGCCCGCGACCAGGAAAAAGGCCGCCGAAGAAAAATCGCCGGGAACAGCGATGTGAGTGCCCCGCAGCAGCTGACCACCCTCGAGCGCCACGAGCCTGCCGCTGCGCAGGACCTCGGCCCCGAAGCTCGCGAGCATGCGCTCGGTGTGATCGCGCGTGGGCGCGGGCTCGATGATGCGGGTGCGCCCACGCGCAGTGAGCCCGGCGAGCAGGAGCGCCGACTTGACCTGCGCGCTCGCCACGGGCAGCTCGTACTCGATCGCGCGGAGTGCCTCGGCAGAGCCCGCGATGCGCACCGGCGGGCGCCCCTCACGGGTCTCGATCTGCGCTCCCATCAGCCGCAACGGTGCGGCGACGCGCTCCATCGGGCGCCGCATGAGCGATGCGTCGCCGCTGAGCGTCGAATCAAACGATTGCCCGGCGAGCAGCCCCATGAACAGGCGCATGGCGGTGCCCGAGTTGCCCATGTCGAGCGGCCCCGGCGCGCGGCGCAGTGCCGCGGGACCCGCCCCATGCACGACGACCTCTTGTGGCTGCGGCCGCTCGATACGCACACCAAGGGCCTGCAATGCCGCAAGCGTTGCAAGGCAATCCTCGCTGGCAAGGAAACCACCGATGGTGCTTGTGCCCTCCGCAACGGCGCTAAGAAGCAGCGCCCGATGCGAGATCGATTTGTCCCCCGGAATCGCGAGCCTGCCCGCTACCGCACCACCCGCCTGGAGCAGGTAACGCTGGTCGCTCACGCCGTCACCGCCCGCGGATACGATCCGAGGACGCGGAACAGCGAGGCGCGCTTCTTCAGCGCGGCGAGCGCCCGCGCCACGCGCGGCTCCTCGGCGTGACCTTCGATGTCGATGAAGAACACGTAGTCCCACTTGCGCCGCTGCGAGGGCCGCGACTCGATGCGCGACATGCTGATGCGGTGGCGCGCGAGCGGTTCGAGCAGGCGAAACAGCGCGCCCGGCGCATCCGTGTGTCCGACCGACACCAGCAGGGTCGTCCGGTCCTTGCCGCTCGCGGCGAGCAGCTTGCGCCCAAGAACGAAGAAGCGCGTGGTGTTGTCCGCCCGATCCTCGATCTCGCCCGCGAGGATGTTGAGTCCGTAGACTTCGGCGGCCGTCTGGCCCGCGAGTGCGGCGCTGCCCTTCTCGTCGCGCGCGCGGCGCGCGCCCTCGGCGTTGCTCGCGACCGGCACGCGCTCGACCTCGGGCAAGTGCTCGTCGAGCCAGGCGCGACACTGCGCGAGCGCCTGCTGGTGCGAGCACACCCGCTCGATCTGCTCGAGCGAGCTCATGCGTCCCATCAGGTACTGATGAATGCGCAGCTCGATCTCGCCGCAGATCTTCAGCGGCGAGGCGAGAAAGCGATCGAGGGTGTTGATCACCATGCCCTCGGTGGAGTTCTCGATGGCGACGACGCCGAAGTCGACGCTGCCGGCCTCCACCTCGTGGAACACCTCATCGACGGAGGGCAGCGGCAGGGCGCGTACCGAATGACCGAAATGCCTAAGGACGGCGGTCTGCGTGAACGTGCCCTCGGGGCCGAGAAATGCAACCTTGAGCGGCTCCTGCTGTGCGAGGCACGCCGACATGATCTCGCGAAACAGACGCAGCACTTCCTCGTCGCGCAGCGGACCGCGGTTGCGCTCCTGTGCGCGGCGCAGCACCTCGGCCTCGCGCTCGGGACGATAGAAGTCGACGGTGTGGCCGTCCGCGTGCTTCGAGATGCCTACCTGCTGCGCGAGCCGCGCGCGCTCGTTGATCAGATCGTGGATCTGCTCATCGACGGCATCGATGCGCGCGCGCATGGAATCGAGGTCCACGGAGACGCGCGCCGTGCTGCGCGCGCGCGGCGCGGATCGCCCGGAAGGCGCGCGTCGAGAACCGCCGGAAGCCATCTGTCACCCCGTCCCGTGTGTTATGCGTCTTGTCTGCGCGTCAGATCACCCTGGTGGACAGCACGCCCTCGATGCGCCGGATGCGCGCTGCGAGATCCTCGCTCACCGTCCCATCGGTGTCGATGAGCGTGTAGGCGTACTCCCCGCGCGATTTGTTGAGCAGATCGGCGATATTGAGGCCTGCCGTGGCGAGGCACGTGGAGATCTGTCCCACCATGTTCGGCACGTTGCTGTTGGCGATGGCGAGGCGCGTGGTATCGGGCACGCGCGGCAGCACCGCCTCGGGATAGTTCACGCTGTGGCGCAGGTTGCCGTTCTCGAGAAAATCGCGCAGCGTATCGACCGCCATGATGGCGCAGTTCTCTTCGGCCTCGCTCGTGGAAGCGCCGAGGTGCGGCAAGGCGACCACGCGCGGATGATTCTTGAGCACGTTGCTCGGAAAATCGCACACGTAGGCTTGCAGCCGCCCTGCATCGAGTGCCGCGATCACCGCGCGCGCATCCACGATCGGCGCGCGCGCGAAGTTCAGGATCACTCCGCCCTTGCGCATCAGCTTGAGGCGCGTGTCGTTCACCAGCTTCTCGGTTTCGGGATTCAATGGCACGTGCACCGTCACTACGTCCGCCCGCGCGAAGAGATCATCGAGCGAGAGCGCCTGCTCGACGCTCGCCGAGAGCTGCCAGGCGCGCTGCACCGTGATCTGCGGGTCGTAGCCGAGGACCTTCATGCCGAGTGCGAGCGCGGAATTGGCGACTTCGACCCCCACGGCGCCGAGGCCCACGACGCCCAGGGTGCGGCCGGGCAGCTCGAAACCGACGAATTTCTTCTTGCCCTGCTCGACCGCCGCATCGAGCGTCGCGTCGTCGCCCTCGAGCCCGCGCGCAAAGGACCAGGCGGGGCAGATGTTGCGCGCGGCGAGCAGCAGGCCGGCGAGCACCAGCTCCTTCACGGCATTGGCATTGGCACCGGGAGAGTTGAACACTGGCACGCCGCGCTTGCTGAGCTCGGAGACCGGTATGTTGTTCACGCCGGCTCCCGCACGCGCGACCGCGAGCAGCGATGCCGGCGCGGTGAAGCCGTGCATGTCGGCGGAGCGCACCAGAATGGCGTTGGGCGCGGACAGCTCGGCGCCCACTTCGTAGCGCTCGCGCGGCAAGCGCTCGAGACCCCGAGAGCTGATGTTGTTGAGCGTCAGGATGCGATAGCGCATGAGGGCGATCAGCCGTTGCGGCGCTCGAAATCCCGCATGAAATCGATGAGCGCCTGCACGCCCGCGCGCGGCATCGCGTTGTAGAGGCTCGCACGCATGCCGCCGAGCGAGCGATGACCCTCGAGGTTCGTGAGTCCGGCAGTGCGCGCCTCAGCGAGAAATCGTTTGTCGAGCTCGGCATCACCGAGCGTGAACACCACGTTCATCCACGAGCGGCAGTTCTTGGCAACCGGGTTGCGATAGAGTCCGGAGGCGTCGATCGTCTGATAGAGCGCCTGCGCTTTGGCGCCGTTGCGCTCGGCCATCGCCGTCAGGCCGCCCTCCCCCTTGAGCCATTTGAGCGTGAGCGACGCGACGTACCAGCTGAAGGTCGGCGGCGTGTTGAGCAGGGAGGTATCGTCGGCCATGCGCTTGTAATCGAATACGCTCGGTGTCGTGGGTCGCGCGCGCCCGAGCAGGTCCTCGCGCACGATGACCACGCACAACCCGGCCGGCCCGATGTTCTTCTGCGCGCCCGCATAGATCAGGCCGAAGCGCCTGACATCCAGCGGCCGCGACAGGATCGTCGAGGACATGTCCGCGACCAGCGGCACGCGCCCCGTATCCGGAATGTAGGGGAACTCGACGCCGCCGATGGTCTCGTTGGGCGTGTAATGAACATACGCAGCGCCGCTGCTCAACTCGAGCTTGCCGGGCTCGGGAACCGTGGTGTAGCTGGAGGCCTCCTCGTCTGCGGCGATATGCACCTTGCAGTAGCGCTGCGCCTCGTTGCTCGCGCGCTTCGACCAGTAGCCCGTGTTGAGGTAATCGACGGTCGCATCCGCGCCCGCCAGATTGAGAGGCACGGCGCTGAACTGGCCGGTCGCCCCGCCTTGCAGGAACAGCACGCGATAGTGGCCGGGGATGCCGAGCAGCTCGCGCAGCCCGCTCTGCAGCTCCTCTGCCACGGCGGCAAAGGCTTTGCTGCGATGACTGAGCTCCATGACTGAAGCGCCGCAGCCGCGCCAGTCGAGCAGCTCATCGCGAGCCTGCTCGAGCACCGGCAGAGGCAGCATCGCCGGACCAGCGGCGAAATTGAATACGCGCACGAGGACCTACTGAGGGAGGTTCCAGGGAACCTCAAAGTTTAGCAACGGATGGCGCCGCCCGTGAGAACTTTTGGGCTGCTGCAACTACTGCGAAGTGCTCGGCGGCTCCGGCGGCGGCAGCACGCTCTCCTCGCTCTCCGCAGCTTCGCCGTTCAGCGACTCGATGCGCTCGACGCCCGTGAGGCGCTCGCTCTCGGCGAGCCGGATGAGGCGCACGCCCTGCGTGTTGCGACCCACCACCGAGATGTCGTCCACGGGCGTGCGCACCAGGGTGCCCGTCGAGCTGATGAGCATGATCTCCTGGCCCGCCGTCACCTGCAGCGCCGCCACGGTCGCGCCATTGCGCTCGGAGATTTGCAGCGCGATGACACCCTGTCCGCCGCGTCCGTGACGCGGGAAATCATCGAGCGGCGTGAGCTTGCCGTAGCCGCTCTCCGATGCGGTCAGAATGAGTCCCGAGCCGATCACGATCAGCGCGATCAGCACCTGGTCCGTGCCGAGCTTCACGCCGCGCACGCCTGCGGCATCGCGGCCCATGGCACGCACTTCGCTCTCGTGGAAGCGAATCGCCTTGCCGCCGCTCGTGCACAGGATAATCTCGCGCTCCCCGTCCGTGAGCGCGACCCCCACCAGACGATCGTTCTCGCGCAGATCGACGGCGATGATGCCACTCGTGCGCGGGCGCGAGAACGCTGCGAGCGGTGTCTTCTTGACGGTCCCCTGGCTGGTCGCCATGAACACGAAGTGCTGCTCATCGAACTGCTTGACGGGTAGCACCGCATTGATCTGCTCGCCCTCGGAGAGCGGCAGCAGATTGACCATCGGCTTGCCGCGCGCATTGCGTCCTGCCTGGGGCAGCTGGTAGACCTTGAGCCAGTAGACCTTGCCGCGGTTGGAGAAGCACAGCACGGTATCGTGCGTGTGGGCGACGAACAACTTCTCGACGAAGTCTTCGTCCTTCACCGTGGTGGCCGCGCGCCCGCGCCCGCCGCGGCGCTGCGTCTGATACTCCGTGAGCGGCTGCGACTTGGCATAGCCCGCGTGTGATAGCGTGACGACCACGTCCTGCGGCTCAATCAGATCCTCGGTCGTGAGATCGAGATGATCGAGATTGATCTCCGTGCGGCGCGCATCGCCGTACGCCTCGCGCACCTCGGCGAGCTCGGTGCGCACGACCTCAGTGAGCCGCTCCGGCCGCGTGAGGATGTCGCCGAGGTTGCGGATGGCCTCGAGCAGCTCCTTGAACTCCGCAATGATCTTCTCCTGCTCGAGTCCCGTCAGACGGTGCAGTCGCATGTCGAGAATCGCTTGCGCCTGGACCTCGGAGAGCCGATAACCGCCGTCGCGCAGCCCGCTATCGGCACCGGCTCCCTGTGGGCGCGTGGAGAGCTCGCCCGCACGCGCCAGCAGCTCCGGCACGATTCCGCCAGGCCAGGTGCGCGAGATGAGCGCGCTCTTCGCATCGGCGGGCGCGGCGGCCGCCTTGATGAGCGCGATGATCGCGTCGATGTTCGCCAGCGCGATCGCGAGACCCTCGAGAATGTGGGCCCGCTCGCGCGCGCGCGCCAGATCGTGGATGGTCCGCCGCGTGACGACCTCGCGCCGGTGGCGGATGAAGGACTCGAGCATCTCCTTCAGCGACAGCAGCTTCGGCTGGCCGTCCTGCAGGGCGACCATGTTGATACCGAAGACCGTCTCCATCGGGGTCTGCGCGTAGAGATTGTTGAGCACGATCTCCGCAACCTCGCCGCGCTTGAGCTCGATGACCACGCGCATGCCGTCCTTGTCCGATTCGTCGCGCAGCTCGGAGATGCCCTCGATCTCCTTGTTGCGCACCAGATCGGCGATGCGCTCGAGCAGGCGCGCCTTGTTCACCTGGTAGGGAAGCTCGGTGATGATGATCGCCTGGCGCGACCTGCTGTCGAGATCCTCCAGGTGCGTGCGCGCGCGCAGCGATAGCCGGCCCCGCCCGGTGCGATAGGCGGTCGCGATCTCCTGGGCGCCGTTGATGATGCCGGCGGTGGGGAAGTCGGGGCCCGGAACGTGCCGCATCAGCTCCACGAGCGGCAGCGAGGGATCATCGAGAAGCGCGATGCAGGCGTTGATCACCTCGCTCAGGTTGTGCGGCGGGATGTTGGTCGCCATGCCGACCGCGATGCCGGCCTGACCGTTGATGAGCAGATTCGGCACGCGCGTGGGCAGCACCGAGGGCTCGCTCTCCGACTCGTCGTAGTTGGGAACGAAGTCGACGGTCTCCTTGTCGATGTCGGCGAGCAGCTCGTGCGCGAGGCGCGACATGCGCACCTCGGTGTAGCGCATGGCCGCGGGCAGATCGCCGTCGATGGAGCCGAAATTGCCTTGGCCGTCGATGAGCACATAGCGCATCGAGAAGGGCTGCGCCATGCGCACGATCGTGTCGTACACGGCGGAATCACCGTGCGGGTGATACTTACCGATGACATCGCCGACCACGCGCGCCGACTTCTTGTACGGCTTGTTGTAATCGTTGCTGAGCTCACGCATCGCGTGGAGCACGCGTCGGTGCACGGGCTTGAGCCCGTCGCGCACATCGGGCAGCGCGCGCCCGACGATGACGCTCATGGCGTAGTCGAGGTACGACTGCCGCATCTCGTCTTCCAGGTTGACCGGCAGTACTTCGCGCGCGATCTCAGTCATGCAAAATCAGGCCCGCACAAAGGGGAAATTCTACCACATGGAGGCGCCGCGACTGAGAGGCCGTATACTCCTGCGGCTCTTGCGGGCCGCTCACTCATCATGCCATCCGAAGCCACGCACCCGGTGCCGCCGGCGCACCTCCGCCAACCCGCCGATCTGCTGATCGAGGCGCGCTGGGTGCTGCCGATCGGGCCGCGCAATGTCGCGCTGCGCGATCATGCCGTCGCGGTGACCGATGGGCACATCAGCGCCGTCGGCCCTATTGCAGAGCTCAACGCGCGCTACGCGCCACGCGAGCGGATCGCGCGGCGCGAGCATGCACTGCTGCCGGGGCTGATCAACGCGCACACGCGTGCCAGCACGTTGCTGCTGCGCGGGCATGCGGCGCACGCACCACTGGCGCTCGGCAGCGACGCAGATAGCGGGCACGGCGCCGTGCGCGATGCCGGGAGCATCGATCCGGAGCATGTGCGCCAGAGCGCGCGCATGGCCATTGCCGAGATGCTGTGCGCGGGCATCACGACCTTCGCCACGCTCGATGCGCACGCCGGGGAGGTCGCGAGCATCGCGGCGCAGGTGCGCGTGCGCGCCGCGATCGGCATGGGCGTCGGCGTCGGGGCAGCCGGAAGCGCCACTCGCGGCGCGAGCGAGCTCGAGCACGCCGAGCGGCTGTGGGATCAGTACAAGTCCAATCCGTGGGTGTGCCTGTATTTTGCCCCTGCGGCGGCGCACATCCTCGAGGATGCGACGCTCGCACACCTGCGCACGATCACCGATGAGCTGGACGCACGCATCGCCATGCCGGTGCACCAGAGCAGCAGCGAGATCGCGCAGAGCCTGGCGCGCTGCGGGCGGCGCCCGCTACAACGCCTGCAGGAGCTGGGGCTGCTGCGACCCGGCTTCGTCGCGCTGCACCTGAACCATGTCGAGCAGAGCGAGCTCGACCTCGTGGCCCGCACCGGCATTTCCGTGGTGGCTTGCCCGCAGTCCGACCTGCGCCTGGGCAACGGCTATTGTCCGGTGAGCCGGCTGCTCGCGCGTGCGGTCACGCCCGGTCTCGGCAGTGGCAGCCCCGAGAGCGTCGGCGCGCTCGACATTCTGGCGGAAGCGCGCACGAGCGCGCTGCTGGCGAGCGGCCTGCAGGGGCAGTCGGAGCGCACGGCGGAGAGCGCGCTCCTCTGTGCAACGCTGGGCGGTGCGGCCGCGCTCGGGCTGAGCTCCGTTATCGGCTCGCTGCAGCCAGGCAAGCTCGCCGACCTGATCGCCATCGATCTGAGCTCGATCAGCTGTCAGCCGGCCGAGCTTGCCGCCGACGCTGTGCTCTTCGCCGCCACCCGCGAGCAGGTGAGCGACGTTTGGATCAGCGGTCGCCCGCAGCTCGCGCAAGGCCGCTTGCTGTGCTTCGATGAGCAGGAGCTGCTCGGCGCGGCGCGCAGCTGGCCCGCGTATGTCCCGCGCCTCGCGGAGCCCCCGCGGTGAGCGGCTCTCCGGGTGCTCATGAGAGAGCCAATGCCGACAGCGCGGAGCTCGGCAAGTTCGAGGCGTTGGCGCATCGCTTCTGGGACGCGCAGGGCGAGTTTCGCCCGCTGCACCTGTTGAACCCGGTGCGCGCCCGCTTCGTGGCGGAGCGCGTTCGGCTCGAGGGCGCCCGGGCGCTCGATGTAGGCTGCGGGGGCGGACTGCTCACCGAGAGCCTCTGCAGCGCCGGAGCCGAGGTGACCGGAATCGATCTCGCGCCGGCGATGATCGAGGTGGCGCGGGCACATGCCGCGGAGCAGGGTCGCGCGGTGAATTATCAGGTCGTGAGCGCGCAGTCGCTGGCCGCGACGCAAGCGCACACGTTTGACGTCGTGACTTGCATGGAGATGCTCGAGCACGTCCCGGATCCCGCGGCGATGCTCGTGAGTCTCGCCGCACTGGTACGACCCGGCGGTGCGCTGTTCGTGTCCACGATCAATCGCAATCTCAGGGCATTCCTCGCGGCGATCCTGGCCGCCGAGTATCTGCTCGGGCTGCTGCCGCGCGGAACGCACGAGTTCGAGCGCCTCATCCGGCCCGCGGAGCTCGCCCGCTGGGGGCGCAGGGCCGGCTTGCAGCTGCGCGAGCTCGCTGGCCTGCGCTTTGATCCGCTCACGGGGCATTGCAGCTTGAGCCGCGAGCCCTCGGTCAACTATCTGGCTCATTTTGCCGCATGAGTGCGCGCGAGCCGGGCGACTGGGCCGTCCTCTTTGATGTCGATGGCACGCTGCTCGACACGGCGCCGGACATCGCCGCAGCCGTGAATGAGTTGCGGCGCGAGCGCGGCCTCGCGCCGCTCGAGCTCGCGCGGGTACGCGCCTTCGTCTCGCACGGCGCCTCGGCGCTCATGCGCGTCGCCTTCCCGCATGCGCCCGAGGCGGAGTTCCTCGCGTTGCGCGCGCGGCTGCTGGTGCTTTATCGCGCCGCGCTCGCGGTGCATACGCGCCCCTTCGCGGGCATCCTCGAGCTGCTCGCGCAGCTCGAGCACAGCGGCACGCGCTGGGGCGTCGTGACCAACAAGCCCGGGTGGCTCACGCACCCGTTGCTCGAGGCACAGCACCTGCGCGAGCGCGCGGCAGTGATCGTCAGCGGCGACACGCTCCCGCAGCGCAAGCCCAACCCGGAGCCGTTGCTCCACGCGGCGCGGCAGCTGGGCGTACCTGTGCAGCGCTGTGTGTACATCGGCGATGCCGAGCGCGACGTGCTCGCCGCGCGGGCTGCCGGGATGCCCGTCCTGGTGGTGCGGTTCGGCTACCTCGCTCCCGGGGAGAACCCGCTGGAGTGGCCCGCGGATGCGTGGGTGGACTCGGCGGGCGAGATCCTGACATGGCTCGAGGCACGCAGGCGCACGAGCGGCGCATCAGCGAGCGACTCGCGCTCGGCCGAGGGGCACCAGGATCGTCTACAGAAGTCGGAGGGCCGGGCGTGAACACTAGCTTCGATCCACGCCGAGTCAGCGCAGCGGCCGACGAGCTCGCCGGACGTGTGATTGCGATCACGGGCGCGAGTGACGGCATCGGACGTGCTGTCGCATTCGAGTGCGCACGGCACGGCGCCGCCGTCATTCTGCTCGGCCGCAATCAGCGCAAGCTCGAGAGCGTACGGGAGCAGATCGAGGCGGCGACGCCCAAGGGTGGCGAGGCCACCGTCGCGGTGCTCGATCTGGAGCATGCGCTGGCAGCGGACTATGACCGGCTCGCCGATGCCGTGCTCGAGCGCTTCGGCAGGCTCGACGGACTGCTCCACAATGCCGGGCTGCTCGGAATCCTCGCGCCGATCGAGCATTACGACGTGCCGACCTGGTGCCGCGTAATGCACGTGAACCTCACCGCCGCCTTTGCGCTCACCCAGGTGCTGCTGCCTGCGCTCAAGCGCTCGCCGGATGCGTCCATCCTCTTCACGTCGAGCGGCGTCGGACGCCGCGCCAAGGCCTACTGGGGGGCCTACGCCGTAACGAAATTCGGCGTCGAGGCGCTCACGCAGCTGCTCGCCGCGGAGCTCGAGGGGATCTCCCCGGTGCGTGTCAACGCGATCAACCCGGGCCCCGTCCGCACGCGCATGCGTCGCCAGGCTTACCCGGCCGAGAATCCGGAGTCGCTGCCGTTGCCCGAGACTCTGACGTCCGTCTATCTCGCGCTGCTCGGACCCGCAAGTCGCGGCGTCACCGGGATGAGCTTCGATGCGCAGCCGCCGCCTGGAACAGCGCCGTGAGCTCAGCATCTGTGAGGCGGCGAAACTGACCGCGGGCGAGCGCACGCTCGAGCCGCACCGGTCCGACTCGGGTGCGTAGTACGCGGCTTACGAGCGCACCCGCGCGCTCGAAGAGGCGGCGCACCTCCTTGCCGCTCGCGCCGCGGCTCGCAAGCACGTACCAGCGATTGCTGCCTTCCCCGGCCTGAGGCTCGCAACTGAGCACCTCGAGCGGCGCACCGCTGTCGAGCTCACCCTGAGCGACCAGGGAGAGCTGCGAGGCGTGCAGCTCGCCCCGCAGGCGCACGCTGAACTCCACCTCCAGCGCGTGAACTGCACGCTGCAGGCGCTCGGCCAGTGCCCCGTCGGAGGTCACGAGCTCGAGGCCGCCGTCGGCGTGCGGCATGGGACTCACGGCGGTGAAGCGCTTGCCGGCACGCTGCGGCAGACGCTCGAGCAGTGCGGGCCGCTCGCCCGCGCGCGAGCGCTGCAGAGCTTCCCCCGGAGAGCGATGACAGAGAAATACCCAACGCTCGGCAGGGGCACGCTGCCGGATCAAGCGTCCGTCGAGGCGCACCTGATCGCCCTCGTGCACGCGCGTGCCAAGCGCGGCCACCCGCCCATTGACGCTCACGCGTCCGGCACGGATCCACTCTTCGGCTTCGCGGCGCGACGCGAGGCCCAGCTGCGCCAGCGTCTTCTGCAGGCGCTGCGCGGAATCGGTCAGCTCTCGAGCTCCCGACCCGCGGCGACCAGATCGGCGGAGCTCTCAGGCTCCGCGTTGCGCTCCTCGTCCTCATCCGATGGATCGTCTTCGCTGCGCACGGTGGCCGGAGCGCGCAGCACTTGCGGGGCTGTCAGCTCCTGCAATATCTCGCTGTCCGTGCGCTCCACGGCGGCCTCGCCGGTCTGCAGCTCGAGCTGCACGTTTGTATCCACCATCGCCTTCAGCTCGGCGAGCGGCGGCAGCTCATCGAGGCTGCGCAGACCGAAGTAGTCGAGAAAATCCTGCGTCGTGCCGAGCAGCTCCGGGCGTCCGGGCACCTCCCGGTGGCCGAGCACCCGCACCCAGTTGCGCTCGAGCAGTGTGCGCACGATGTTGGGATTGACAGCGACGCCACGCACTTCCTCGATCTCCCCGCGCGTGATCGGCTGGCGATAGGCGATGAGCGCCAGCGTCTCGAGCAGCGCGCGCGAGTAGCGCGGCGGCCGCTCGGGCCACAGTCGCGAGATCTCGCCCGCCAGCTCGCGCCGGATCTGGACGCGAAACCCCGCGGCAGTCTGCTTGAGCTCGATGCCGCGGCCGGCATACTCCGCGGCGAGGGCATCTAGCGCGGCGCGTAGCTCCTCGCGGCTCGGCCGCACGGCCTCTTCGAACAGTTCGGCGAGCTCCGTGAGCTGCACCGCACGTCCGGCAGCGAGCAGCGCCGCCTCGATGACATTCTTCAGATGCGACTCGTTCATGCGCATGACTCGCCCATTACTCCTCCCCCTCCTCCCCCTTCATGGCCGCAGCAGCCGCGGCAGTTTCGCTCGCCTCGCTCGTCTCGATCGCCTCGATCGCCTCGTGCGCGGAATCGTCAGCGCCGACCACGCGCAGCCCACGCGCGGTGTCGGCCGCACGCACGTGCAGTGGACCGAAGGGTTCTGCTTGCACGATGTCGATCAAGCCCTCGCGCACCAGCTCCAGCAATGCAACGAACGTGACCGTCAGCCCCATGCGGCCCTCTTGGGGCCTGAACAGCTGCGTGAATTCCACGAAGCTCGCCTGCTCGAGAGCCGCCAGCACATCGCCCATGCGTGCGCGCACCGACAGTCGCTCGCGCTCGATGTGGTGGTGAGCGAACAGCTCCGCACGCACCACCACATCCTTGAACGCCTGCAGCATCTCGCGCAACGTGATCTGCGGCAACAGGCGCACCACCTTGCGCTCCGTCAGCGGCGCATTCGCCCGCCAGACGTCGCGCTCCAGGCGCGGCAGGCTATCGAGATTCTCGGCGGCTTCTTTGAAGCGCTCGTACTCCTGCAGACGCCGCACCAGGTCGGCACGCGGATCGTCCTCGCCCGACTCGGCCCCCGCGTGCGCGCGCGGCAGCAGCATGCGCGATTTGATCTCCGCCAGGGTCGCCGCCATGACGAGATATTCGCCAGCCAGCTCGAACTGCAGGTCCTGCATGAGATCGATGTACTGCATGTACTGACGCGTGATCTCGGCGATCGGGATGTCGAGCACGTCGAGGTTCTGCCGCCGGATGAGATACAGCAGCAGGTCGAGCGGCCCCTCGAATGCTTCGAGGAATACCTCGAGTGCCTGCGGCGGGATGTACAGATCACGTGGCACTTGCACGACGGGCTCGCCGTTCACGACGGCGAAAGGCATCTCCACCTGCTCCGGCGCGGACGGCGCACTCGGTGCGGGCGCAGCTGGGGCGGACGCCCCCTGCGGCTTGTCATTCACGACGACGAGTTTGACCATGGACTAGCGTTCGTACCTCAATCGGGCCGCAGATGCATCACGCGGCGCACGTCATCGAGAGTCTGCCGTGCCGCCTCCCGAGCCTTGTCCGCTCCCTCCGTGACTATACTGCGCACGAGGTCCGCATTGTCTTCGAACTCCTGGGCACGGCGCCGCATCGTGCGCACCTCCTCCACGATCTTGTCGATCACCGGCTTCTTGCAATCGAGGCAGCCGATGCCCGCCGTGCGGCAGCCCGTGTCGACCCAGGCGCGAGTAGCATCGTCCGAGTAGATCTTGTGCAGGTCCCAGACCGGGCATTTGTCCGGATCACCGGGATCGGTGCGCCGCACGCGCGCAGGATCCGTCTGCATCGTGCGCAGCTTCTGAGCGACGACATCGGGATCTTCCCTGAGACCGATGGTATTGCCGTAGGACTTGGACATCTTGCGGCCATCGAGGCCGGGTACGCGCGGGGTCGCCGTGAGCAGCGCCTGGGGTTCGGGCAGGATGCTGACGCTCGAGCCCTCGAGATAGCCCAGCAGCCGCTCGCGATCGGCAACCGTGATGCGGTTATTGGCCTGCACCAGGGCGCGCG
>Ga0335077_10002790_pt1 | contig 20950 bp, 18 predicted proteins | sample Lox_Sample_31_FD_207151 | JGI IMG/M metagenome (GOLD analysis project Ga0335077, IMG submission 207151) | Soil microbial communities from Loxahatchee National Wildlife Refuge, Florida, United States - Lox_Sample_3.1 | ecosystem: Environmental > Terrestrial > Soil > Wetlands | place: USA...
TCACGGGCCTGCGTGCCGTGTGGAAATGGGCCGACATCGGAGCCCATCGCGATAGGAACGCCAGCAGCAAGTTGCCCTTTGAATTCGCTGGCGTGTAGGTCCAGCAGCTGGCGTTCACGGGCGGCAGCTTCGGGGGTGGCGGCGTGGTCCACGAAATATTCGGCGATGGCAAAGGTGGGGACAGCGAAGATTTGTTTCTCGCGCATGATGCGCATGGTCTCATCGCTCAGTTGATAGGCATGGTCGACGGATGCGACGCCAGCGCGAACTGCATAGAGTGTCCCGGGTTCACCAGTGGCGTGCACCGCGACGCGATTGCCTGTGCGCGCAGCCTCGCGCACGGCGGCGACGAGTTCCTCCTCCGTGTACTGGAATGGAGTGGAGAGGCGACCGTTCACGAGCGAGTCCGCGCCGGTCTCATAAATCTTGATGAAATCCGCGCCTTCCTTGGTTTGTTCGCGGATGACGGTGACGAGCTCGACGGCGTTGTTGGCGTAAGTAGCGTTGGGAAGCACGTGCTGCTGAGGGTTGTAGCCGATGGCGTCTTCGTGGCCGCCGAGAATGTTGACGGCATTGCCACTGATGCGCAGACGCGGGCCGGGAATCTGGCCCTGATTGATGGCGTTGCGGACAGCTGTGTCGGCGGAGCCCGCGCCTTCGGTGCCCATATCGCGTTCAGCAGTGAATCCGGCCATGAGGTCGTCCCGGGCGGCGAGCGCGGCCATGATGGTGCGTTGGGGGACAGATTCCTGAACGGTTTGAAGGTCTTCCGCACCGGGGTGAAGGAAAAGGTGGATGTGCGCGTCGATAAGTCCGGGGAGAAGCGTGGTGTCGCCGAGGCCAATGACTTCGGCACCGGCGGGGTGGGTGACTTTGGCGCCGACTTCGACTATGGCGTCCCCGGAGACCAAGATTTCGCCGGGCGCGGTGATGTGGCCGGATTCGACGTCGAGCAGGCGCGCGGCGCGAAGGACGATTACGTGCGCGCTTGGCGCAGGTCGGGGCTGCGTTGATTGCGCGGCAACTGGTCCGCAGGAGGAAAGCGTGAGAACGAAGGCTAGGAAAGTGCCCGGCAATTTCATGGGTCGCGGCGATAGTACCACGCGGCGCGGAAATCATGGTAGTCCGCGGCTGAGAAGGGAGGTGGAGGACCGAGGTCCTGCTCAACGATGTAGGCGGGTTGCCAGAAATCCTGCTGTCTGATCAATGCCGCTGCGAACGGAAGCACCTTAGCACCTTAATGCAGCTTGTCTTCAGCTAGTGACTCATAGGTCTGATATCCCGGTATGTTTTTTGACAGCCAGTCTTCAGTGCCCCTACTGAAAGCAGCGACAAACGAAAAACGCACAAGCAATCCACAGGCTATCCAAGTCACGAGCAGCAGAACAGCCGTTGCGCTGTCGTTCACATCTTCACTGGCGAGGCATGACTTGCAACACACTGCCATTGACCGTTAGACATTTTCACCCACGTGTCAGTCCAGCGCTCATCAACTTCGAACGGCTTTCCCGACCCATCGGTGCCTTTACCTTTGAATCCTCCAGTAGCTATGGCTGTATCCCCAAAAGCGGTTACCTTCACATCGTAGTAGTCAGCACTGGCAAATTTGGTCGCTTTAACTATTGCTAACGTCTCGGCCTTTGCAGTGACTTTACCTTCGCTTCCTGTATTCACAAACTTGTCGGCAAGCAACGGTGCGAGCAAGTCAGGATTGCTCGTCCTTTGTGACTGAAGCCACTGCTGTTCCAATGCGGCTATAGCCTTTTCCGCCCCACCGGTCAGTTGGGCTTGCGCCCAGGCCGCGTTCCCCAGTGAAAGCAGACCGACTAGACCCCACATCAATGAATTCTTCATCGAGTTCTCCCTACTTGTTGAGATTTCAGAAAAATTGGCCCGAGGTCCTGCGGTATGTATGCCAGCTGATTGGATACTCAAGTCCGGCAGATGTCAAATTCGGATTCTGACTCCGTATCAATACCATGGGCTGTGAAAGATGACATGAGACCAAGACTCGTGACTTTATCTACCTTGGCTCGCGTACTCCGCCTTGGCAGCTGTAAAGATAGGAATATCCGGGTCAGCGTCCTTCCAGAGCGTGAGAAAATCCTGATCCGCCGTCAAAACCGGATTTACGAGGAATGGGACAGGAGGCAAGAGCCTTCATGGCTCAATCATTCACTTCCTTTGCATGGCCAGTTTGGCTTTTTCAAGTTTGTCTTCAAGGGCGGCTGCTTTTTCCACAGCCTCACGCAGTGCTCTGCGCCATTCGTCCGGCGAATAGGCAGGGTCACTGTGGCCACGGCGTCCGACTTCCACGCCGAAGGCGACTCCAGCAGAGAAAATCTCGACGATTTCCGGGTCTGCCACAGCCCACGCTTCGCTCAGACGACCTTCCGCTTTCCAACTTTCGGTCAATTTTGCTTGTTCAGCTTTCATCTCTGCGAAACTACTTCTTTGTGCCATTTCCAATTCTCCTGCGTACCAATCGCAGTGTGGAAGGAATTCCGGCGGGGGCCCACAGTCAAGTTCGCGAACTTGCTCAATCAGTACCGCCTGCAAAGAGACTGCAGCCCCAAACTGCCAGAACTGTGAAGGGCGGACGGCCCTCTCAGGCTGCGCTCCAGGACGGCGCGCAGGATCTGCAGCCCGGCTTGTCCGGTCAGCTCTTCCACCTGTGCTTGCTCTGTCTGAGACCCGGGACTCTAAGGCAGTTAAAGTCAAAAACCGAAGAGCGCGGACTGAGCAATTCTCTCGGTATAAGCGCTTTGCGCCATCGTAAGATAGGTGCCATCCACCTGAGTTCGTGAAGCTCGATAAATCCTGGCGTGTTCTTCTGACCAGAAGAAGAGGGAATTCCTTCAATAATCATCGATGATGTTCGCGCCCTTGAAAGTCTTCCAATCGACATCCGGCTCAAAAAGCAAAGGTTCGGCGCCTTTTTCACGCACTTGGGAATTCAATTCGCTGTCCACGCAGATGTGAAGTGTCCTTCCGCAATGAGCGCATTCGGATTCGATTTCAATGGTGAGCTTTTCACCTCTGAGGCGCCCTTGCACGAAGGGCGTAGCGAAAGCATCTTCTGCTCAAGCGCCGTGGGCGCGTTCTCCAGTGCTGAACTTCAAGCGATGAGGGGTGGGCTCGGTAGTGACCGGAAATGCCCAACTGATTTCTCCAGCCTCATTCCGAACCAAGAAAAAGAGATGGCGTTCGAGGTCTTCCACAATCGCCTGAACCCTCGCGGTGGGTAGTCCCAGAGTGGCTGCGATCCGGTCAACCTTTATCGGTCTCCCATTTTCATAGGGCAGTTCACGAACAGCAAAATTGCGAACCAGGTGATGTTCCGGTGTCATGAATGCGAGCCTGGCCGCGAAGGATTCGGGGATTTTCGCCATCGCGGCCTTGAGGCCGGTGTCAGGCGCTCGGTTTATGTTTTTTCTACTGCCGACCAAGAGCGTGTTGGCGTCCGATTTTTCTAAAATCATTAGCAGGGTCCCTTTCTGAGACAGGTTTCGATGGCCTCCTGCCAATGTACACCTTCTCGGCGCTCGCTTCTGACGATTTGAGCAGAGGTTTGGCGGCATTGATGGGTTACGTACAGCAATGCTCTACGACCGTGAGGGGGTACTCCGAAAGAAGGTCATCAGGTTCGAGTACGCAAATGCTGAGCTTTGGCGGAATTTCTGTTGAGGCACATGAACCTCAGTCCGTGGGGCGACCAGAAGCCGCCCCCCGTCGATAGCGACGATCTATTATTGCCCCGCGCTGCCCGAAGTGAACGTGCCATTCTGTACTGCGGCTTGCACGACCGCCGGACGAGCCACTGGAATCGTGATTATTCCGTTGGCCGTCTCGATTTTGCTCAAGAAGTATTGTCCTTCGATCTGTAGGAAAGTGACACTGGCGCTATCGGCATGGCCGCCGCGACCCCAGATCGGAAGAACTATGGCACTCGAATGACTCTCCAAACTGCTGAAGATCAGGACTCTTGGGTTGGCATCGCTCGCACGCTTCACTGTGTATGTACCCGGTGGCAGGGTCTTGCCGCCTACCACGAAAGGATGACCTACGGTCACCGCAATCGGGTTATGAACCTGGCCTTTGGCGACCATGCCAGATACAGCGACACTAAACAATGCAATCAGAATACGCAGGCATTGCTTTTTCATCATTTCTCCTTGAACGTTTTTTGGAGTCTGTGGTTGCATATGACCGCCGCGTCCAGCCTCTTCTTTCGAAGCGACGTGCTGCACGCGGTCATGCTCGGAACACATAACGGTGGTTTGACGCCTATATCGCCGTGAGGTTATGGAAACCGCGGTAAAGAATTTGTCCCGGTTTGGGTGTTCGGGCCGAGATTCGCGTTACATGTAGCAGACAAACTTACGCCGGTGGTAAGAAACGAGGGATGTCCGAGTTATGATTCCGGTACGAATTTCTCAGGTAAGCGGACTCATGGTGAGTTTAGCCCACTCTTGCCGCGCTGAATAACGGATGCTCTGTGAATCTCCGACCACTTACCATAGGCTGCAACTCAGCGGGCCTCCCCACAGTCCGCGGGGCGCCAGCCGAACTCTTGTGACGTATGCACTTTCCCTCAACCTAGCCTGAGAGGATAAGTACCCTAGGTGCTTCAGGCGTTTAAGAGCAAGAGCGTGGCGTATGGAAGGCTTCCACATTAGAAGACTTGCACATCGTCACGCTTCATTCGAAATGAAGACCCCATACGAGAAGTTCTTCTAGACTTGGCGGCGCTGATGAGTTTTGGTTGTGGCGCTAGTGCAAGCTTAAACCAACGGAGGTGATTGTCGTGAGCAGTGAGAAAAACATCGAGTTACTGAACAAGTCTGTGGGAGATGAACTGGCCGCAGTCCACCAGTACATGTACTTCCATTTCCACCTGGACGATTTGGGCTTCGCGCCCCTGGCGAAGCTGTTCAAGCGCACCGCGATCATGGAAATGGGCCACGTGGAAGCGCTGGCGGAGCGGATTCTCTTCCTGAAGGGCGACGTCGGGATGGCGACGGGCGAACAGGTCAAAACCATCAGCGATCCCGCAAGAATGCTGGAGAGGGCAATTGAAATGGAACAGGGGAGTGCCCGCGATTACAACGGGGCCGCGCAAATCTGCGGGGCCAATTCCGACGCCGTATCGAAGCAGCTTTTCGAGCGCCTGGTAGCTGATGAAGAAGGACACCGGAACGAATTTGAGCGGCAACTGGAAAACATCAAACGGTTCGGACTGAGCTATCTCGCACTGCAATCCTTTGGCGTCGCCGCCCCGCTCGAACGGACCTAATGCGTTAATCGAAACTTGAACTCAATGTCCGATAAAGCGTGCGAGGTCACAAAGCCCGCTACGCGCTCGAGACGAGCACTTTATGGCAGATGAGCTTTTTGAGTCGATGAAACAATCCATCATTGATGGAGACGCGGATCGAGCCAGGGAAGTGAGCCAACGCGCGATCGCGGAAGGTATCAATCCGTTAGAGGCCATCCATCACGGTTTTTTGCCAGGATTAAACATCGTCGGTGAACAATTTGAGCAAGGAGAGATGTTCCTACCCGACTTAGTTTTGGCAGGCGAAGCAATGAAAGCGGCCACGGCCATTCTGGAACCGGAGCTCCAGAAGGCGGGAAGGAAGCGGGCGACACTCGGGAAAGTGATACTGGGCACGGTGAATGGTGACATCCACGAAATCGGGAAGACGCTCGTGGGAACCATGCTGTCGGCAAGCGGATTCGAGGTTTTCGATCTCGGCGTGGATGTACCGGTCGAAATATTTGCGGCAAGGGCCAAGCAACTCGATGCCGACATAGTCGGTATTTCTGCCTTGTTGACAACGACGATGACTGGCCAAAAAGGCGTGGTGGAAGAACTGGAACGCCGGGGACTGCGGCCCCGGGTGAAAGTCATGATCGGCGGGGCGCCAGTTACGCAGAGTTGGGCGGACGAAATCGGAGCAGACGGCTATGGGAAAGATGCGCAGGCCGCCGTAGCTTTGGCAAAGACTCTGATTGGCAAGTAGATCAAGGATTTGCGCGAACAAGGCAAATGGGACGCTTGGAATTGCGTCAGGGATGGGATGGGGTTGGAGTCCCGCATGGAGCCGAGTCTTTCACTTCTTGAGCCGCAACTGATCGACCGAATGCTGGTAGAGGCCTTTGCGCTGATTTCGGAGAGGGGAGTTACGGTTCAGGCGTCGGTCGCGGCGCAATTACTGTCCGCAGCGGGTGCCGGCGTCGAGGACGGAGTCGCGCACATTCCGGAATCACTGGCACGCCGCGCCCTTGGGACCGTGCCGCGGAGCTTCTCCCTTTACAATCGCGCGGGCGAGCCGACTGTGCGGTACGGCGGCGACCACGTGCAGTTCGATCCTGGTTCGTCGTGCGTGCACGCGCTCGACCCGGACACGCTGGAACACCGGTTGGCGATAACAGCGGACTTGGTGCGCTTGGTGCAGGTCGCGGAGATGCTGCCGCAATACGCAGCGCAATCGACAGCGGTGGTCTGCAATGAAGTGCCGAAGGGCATAGGAGATCTCTACCGGCTCTATGTGGTGCTTCGGTACTCGGACAAACCGATTGTGACTGGAGCGTTTACGCCGCACACTGCGCCTGTGATGATCGAGATGCTAGCGGCAGACAGTGGCGGGCACGAGGCGCTGCGGGCGAAGCCCCGAGCCGTGTTCGATGTGTGCCCGTCGCCGCCGCTCCATTTCTCGGAATTCGCGAGCCACAATCTGGTTGATCTTGCAAGAGCCTGGGTTCCGGCGGAGATCGTGCCCATGCCGCTTGCAGGAGTGGCGGCGCCGGTTACGCTTGTGGGAACGATCGTGCAACATGCGGCGGAATCCATCGGCGCAATCACCATTCACCAACTGGCGCAACCCGGTGCCCCTGTGGTCTGGGGAGGAGCACCGGCAATTTTTGATATGCGACGCGGAATCACGCCGATGGGCGCGATGGAAACATGCATGCTAAATGTAGGCTGCGCGCAAGTGGGAAAGTCGTTGGGATTGCCGACGCATGGCTACCTGATAGGCAGCGACGCAAAAACGCTGGATGCGCAGGCCGGTCAAGAGAGTGGCATTGCGGCCATGATGGGTGTGCTAGGCGGAATCAACATGATTTCCGGAGCCGGGATGCTGGATTCGCTGGCCTGTCATAGCGCCGAAAAGTTGCTACTCGACGCGGAATCCATTGCGATGGCACAGCGCTTGCGACAGGGTGTGCAAACCCGGACGGAAAGTCTTGCTCTGGAGATGTTCCGAAAGGTGGGAGCACAGGGGCAATTCTTGAAGCTGCCGGAAACACGAAAACTCTTCCGGCGGGAGCAGCATATTCCGGCAAAGGTGATTGATCGCGGCTCACTCCGCTCCTGGGAGGAAGCTGGAAAGAAGGATGCCTTTGCCCGAGCGAAGGAGCGGGTGAACGAACTTGTAGCCGCCTACAAGCGGCCCGAGCTGCAGCCGAGAGTGGATCGGGCGCTGCGTAGCATCGTTGAAAAGCAAGCCAAATGCGAGGGGATGGAATACCTGCCGGTAATCTGAGTTTGCAATAGTGGAAACAGTCTGAATATGACGGCCACGCAATTCATGACAGGACAGACCGAGATACGCCGGGACTGGAGGCTTCGGATCACGGCCGACATGGTCTTGCAAAGGCAAGGGGTAAACGTCCGGAACGTACGTGCGCGACAACCCCGTTTGGTCGCGCTTGCACAAACAGCGATTGCCGAAGGGCAGTCGTTGATTCACCCTGAAATCGCCTACCGGGTTATGAAAATTCAAGAAGTGCAGCAGGCACTCGTGAGGTTGGAAAACGGTGAACAATTGAAAGGCGTGACCGTTGCACGGAAACTTGCGGGCGCAGAGTTTGTCGTGGGAGTCATTGCCACCGTCGGGGCAGAAATTGAACAAGAGATCCTGCGCGCCACGAGGGAAAAGGCCGCCTGTGGACTCGCGCTGGATGGGTATGCGACGGCGGCAGTCGGTGCATTGATTGCCCCTTTCAGACGTTATATTGCGGAGCTTGCGGAAAGTGTGCGCCTGACAACCACAACTCCCCTATATCCAGGAACGCATGGCTGGGAGCTGGCTGCGGCTCAGAGCGAACTGTTTTCGCTTGTGAATGCCGCGCCCATTGGCGTGAAGCTGACGAGCTCATTTCTGATGACGCCCTGCAAGTCGGTATCGATGTTGATTGGGGCCGGGGCGAGGATGAAGTCCACAGACGAGCTGTGCGAAGAATGCGATACGCCCGCAACGTGTCGTTACAGGTCGTCAAATACTTGAGGACGATTATCGCTCCAAAGTCGACGCGCTTTCTGCCTTCAAATGGAAGACGGGATGTTCGGCTAGCGTGCGAATGAACTCCGGGCTGGTACCGCAACAGCCACCGAGGAACGTGGCGCCGGCGTCACAAAGTTCCTGAGCCGAAGCGGCGAATTCTGTAGGGGTGGTTTTGTAGTGGGCGACGCCAACGATCATCTCCGGCAAACCCGCATTTGGTTTCATCCAGATGGGAAGCGGAGAGGTGGCCGCGAGGCGCTTGCAGATGGGGATAAAGTCGCGAATGCCGCGCCCGCAGTTTGCGCCGATGGCATGGACCCCATCGCTCGCGAGCGAGGCCGCCACCTGCTCTGGAGTCACCCCCATGATCGTGCGGTCATGATTTTTCCCCGAATCAAAGACAAAGGAGACAATCACCGGAAGCCCCGTTTCGAGGGCAGCAGCGGCAGCGATGCGAGCCTCGACGAGATCCGTCATGGTCTCGATCAAAATGGCATCGGGATGTTCCGCTGCGAGCACCTGAACTTGGCGGGAGAAGGCGGCTTTCAATTGGTCGGCAGTAATTTCTTTGGATAGGAGCATCTTGCCGCTCGGGCCGAGGGAAGCGAACACGAGTGCCATATCCCCGGCCGCCTGTTTGGAAAGCCTCACCGCAGCACGATTTATGGCCTCAAAGCGGTCCTGCATACCATATTGAGATAGGCTAATCGGGTTCGCGCGAAAGGTGTTGGTCAAAAGAACGCGACTCCCTGCGGTGATGTAGCTCTCTGCAACTTGGCGCACGAAATCCGGCTTGGAGAGGTTCCACTCGTCCGTGCAAGCGCTTTGCGTCGCGCCGAGCCTCTGAAACTCTGTTCCCCATGCTCCATCCGTGAGCGTCACCGTGCCGCGTCGGCAATCCGCAAAACGCATCTCGTCGTCCCTCGCACCAAGCGCAGAAATCGAGTATATCCCGCTGCTCGAAAGACTAGAAAGTATCTGGCACTGCTGCGTCTTAGCTCTATATTCTTTCACCACTCCGCGGTGTTCTATTCAGCCTGGCAGGGCATGTGGGTTCCAGTACGAACTTGCCATGTTTCTGCTTTCCGGGGCTCCCCCGCTCGAATCGTGGCGGGATGGCTGACCCGGCATTCGATTCCCAACTCGTCCACCAGGTTCAGAAACCACTGCTTCGATCCAGTGGCTTCGATGCCTACAAGCACCGGTCGCGAACGCTTGGAATACAAGTCCCGTACTTCGTTGCCTTCGTGCATCAGTGTTAGATGCACCATTTCTCCTGTTGTCGTGTCCGGCATCGCTAACGTTTGCTGGCGAGCGTGCAAATCACGCCTATAATGCGCATTCGGCCTCCTTCGGTCTGAGTCCTGTTAGGATGGACACCGAAACAACATGCTCGGCCCGTCGCGATGCCGGCCTCGTTATGGCATCAAATGGAAAAGTTGGTAGAAGAGCGATTGACCCCATCTCAAGAAGGGGGATTATTGACGAGCCTTTGGTATCGGGAGTCCGGAGGCTATTATGGATGCATTCGCGAATCCGCGTAATTGTCCTTGGGGAGGCAAACGATGCCTTTGGAAATAACACAGCGTGAGATGAATGGAATCTACCTTTTGGTGCTCAAAGGACGTCTTGTACTTGGACAAGAGAGCAGTGGGTTGCGCACAATGATTGACAATCTCCTCGCATCCGGCGTCACACGGATTGTCGTTAATCTGGAGCACGTCAACTATGTTGACAGCGCTGGCCTCGGCGCGCTCATCGAAATGCATCGAAAGACAAAAGCCAAAGGTGGAGGCCTCAAGCTTTGTAATCTCGGCCCGAACTTGAGGCAGGCGTTGGAGACCGCCCGGCTGCTGCCAATATTCGAAACGTGTCCGACTGAAACTGCGGCTGTGGCCAGTTTCTGAGGACGGCGGACAATGCCCTAATTCGCTTGGGCATTTGTAACCACGAAGGAGTCAGGTCCGCTCTTGCAGAAAACTTCTGGGAATGACTTTACCTTGCGTGTCCGAATACATCGCCTACTCTTGGTTTTCTTGGAAACAACAGCGGTGTTCTGGACTTGTACTCCAGGTACGATGCCCCAAAGCGAAACTCTAGTTCTCGTTCTTCATACACTTTCACGAAGACAAGCAATGCCGGCCCAAACAGGATGAGGACCCAGAGTACAAACAGCACGGACTGAAACCAGATCCCCAATGATAGGAGAAAAGCCAGAACTGCAAGCACCATGGGATTACGTGTCCAGGCATACAACCAATCTGCCGCCAATTTCCGACTGAGCGCAATGAAAAAGGGGGCACCGAACCCTTTCAAGGCAAGGTTTACCACTGTAAGCAAAAAAGCTGCCCCAGTAATAATGGCTAACCACAAGCCGATTTTGGATGGTATTGGGAGTACCCCGTCAGACCAATCTTGATGAGTGGTCACTGCTCGAATGATGGCTACGCCAAATAGATTCCCCAGGGTAAATTGGACAAACGTCGTGATCCAGGTGACACCAATCGTTGTTAGGTGTCGGTCGAGTATCTTCCTTCCGAGCCAAACCAGGGGAAATACCAACAATACCCCTCCCACAATGAGGGCAAGATTCATAACATTTGAAAGCGGTGTATTGAGCGCCCACCACCAGAGAAACCAAGAAAACGCTAAAAGAGCAATTCTAGAAAACAACTCAACGGCATGTTTCATGGTTGCCTTCCGTGCCCCCTCTCCACGCTCGAATGATGAAATCGAGTGGCTCCTTCGGGTGTGGAACGCAGTGTCGAGAATCGCTAGCAATTAGATCGCTGCAGATGCGCTATGGCTGAACGTTGGTCACACCTGCTTCGCCGGGTTTCGGGAAATGCTTCTCATACCAGGCCATGGAACGGTCGATAGCGTCGATCTGATGTTTGACCTCGGAAAGGCCATGCCCTTCTCGGGGATAGCGGAGGAAAACCGTTTCGACACCAACGTCCTTGAGTGCCACGAAAAACTGCTCCGCTTCAGCGATTGGGACATCATTGTCGTTCTCGCCGTGGATAATGAGCGTCGGGGTATGCGCCGCGGCCACGTGCTTTAGTGCGGAGCGCTCCCACGCGACGTCCATCAGATTTCCCTGGTGTAGAAATTGCCCAAACTCCATCTCCTCGTATTGGTTGTAGTAGGTCATATAGTTGTAGCTGACGAGATTCGAGATGCCTGCAGTGGGAATCGCTGCCTTAAACTCATTGGTTTGTGTGATGAGCCAATCGGTGAGCTGGCCACCGTAGCTGACCCCTTCGATGCCCATGCGCTCTCGGTCGATCCACAGGTAACGCCGCACTGCCGCGCTTACACCGTAAAGAACGTCCTGGCCTTCATTGCCGTTCTGGTCGCCGAACACGGCATCGGCAAACATCTGGCCATAACCCGTAGAACCGCGGTAGTTCACATTAAGCACTGCATACCCGTGAGCGGCGTAGACCTGGTTCTTGAAGTTGAAGCCAGGACCATTTTGCCCGTGGGGGCCCCCATGAATCACCACGATGAGCGGATGTTTGGACGTGGCGGTGATGCCGAGGGGTTTGGTGAGAAAGGCCTCCACCTGGAAACGGTTGTCATTGCTCATGAACGTAAAGGATTCGACGTCGGCGATGACCTTTCCCGCGAGAACTTTGTTGTTAAGGTCCGTGAGCTTGTGTGGCGCGGCGCCCGACTTGTAGTAAAGCTCCGAGGGTGCATGTGGGGTGGTGAATGCGTAGGCCATGGCTCCGTTCTTACCGACCGACCAACCGCCGACGCCTCCAACATCCTTGACGACATAGTCGGGCTGTCCGCTCGAGATAGGCAGGCGCACGAGATAGTTGTTGCCTCTTTCTTGCACGGTGAAATAGACGGCGCTGCCGTCGGGGGCCCATTGAGGTAGGCCTTGGCGGCTGTCGATGACCTTGCCGACTTCGCGGGGATTGCTGCCGTCGGCGTTCGTTAGCCAGACGTGCGTGTCTTCCATCGTGGTTTCCCGGTCGGTGAGGCCACGGCGCGTGCCTCGGTAGACAATCGTTTTGCCATCCGGGGACCACAGCGGATCGTATTCGCAGTATTCGGTGGCGGTTAAGCGATGGATACTCTTATCGGCGAGTTGCAGTGTGAAAAGGTCGTAATTAAAGAACTCATCTTGATTCGGCTCGCGGTTGGAAGCGAAGACGAGTTGCTTGCCGTCGGGCGACCAATCAATAGAATGCTCGTCGTAGTTGCCTTGGGTAAGCTGGTTCACCTGCTTTGAAGCGATGTCCACCACGAAGATATGGAGTCGTTTATTGTCATTGAAGCGGGTTAGTCCTTCGCCTGCATCGGGCTTGTACAGATAGCGCGTGATGACCATGGGATCGCCGCTAGCTTCCGCGGCGCCCTCACCCGGTGTCGAAGAGACAAAGGCGATTTGCTTTCCATCAGGCGACCACGCAACATCCTTTCCTTTTCCCGGCAAGGGGGAATTGCTGCCCGCCAGCGATGCCAGGAAGGCTGTGTCGGAGCCGTCGGGACGCGCGATCAGCAACCCGTGTTTGTCGCCGTCGGCACCGTGAAACGCTATCCATTTGCTGTCGGCAGACCACGACGGGCCGCCGGAGGGGTTGTCGCCACCGAGACGAACGCTTTTCTTCGTGGCGAGATCCATCACCCAGAGTTGGCCGTAAGGGCGGCCGGGGCGATCACGCATCGAGATCGTATAGGCAATGTAGTGGCCGTCGGGTGAGAGTGCCACGACGCCAATCGAGCGTAACCGTGAGAGGTCGCCACTGGCTAGACCCTGGGCGTTGCTGGGCGTTGCGATGACCGCTTGAAGCATGGCAATGAGCGAGAAGACGGAAATGCAGAACGGCATGGCCTTCGAGCGGCGACACATGGAATCCCCCAAGCCCCGGTCGTGCTGAATGGGCAGCGACATACTAGGTCCGCACCTGGGGATTGGTCAATGTGTGTGTTACCCCCCTCAGGGCTGAATCACTTTCGTTTTCACGTTCCATCCCTGGATCTCAACGAGCGGCGCGGTCCGGCCGAGGTCTTCCGATTGATAGGTTGCGGTTATCTGACGGGTTTCATCGGGAAGCAGCGAAAAATAATTGTCTTGCCACAAGATCGGCAGCACTTCGTCATCCTTGAGGACATACCGGCTGACGTGACCGCTCGGCGGGCGCACGACCTTAAGCCGGATGCCAAAGGCCAGCGTGGAGCTCGGATTGTGCAAGGTTACAGTAGTGGAACTTTGGGCCGGGTCTCGCGCTGATTGCGCAGTCACGGCCAGGTCCACTTCAGGGAGAGTGTTCAAAGCCGTGTAATCGGCAAAAGTCTTGGTAGGAGTCCAGGTCGAAATCTCATACTGACCACTCTCATCTCGGTCGGACCGTTCCCAGTCGAGCGTCTCCGCCTTGGTAGAAAGCCAGTAGAAGTTTTTGCTTATCAAATTCCCGGATGACTCTAGCTGAAGGCTTACGAAATAGGTTGGGCTCAATCCATCCAGCTCAGGCAGCACAAACGCACGAACACTGCTATCGGGAGCTGCGTCAAGCGTGACTTCCCGCGAGAATTTTTCCGTCATATCGAGGTTGTACACTTTAGCCGCGACTTTGAGTCCGGCAAAGCTTTTGTAAAAGGAATTCACAACGACGATCGATCGGTCGTCATACGAATACTGGACGTGCAGCGGCTCGCAGGCGCGCTTCACACCAAAGTAGGAGCCCCCGGGACGAAGATACCAATCGTAGAGATGCCAGATCATGCTGGGCCATGCGTTGTTCAACATCCACTGGATCACCCCGGTAGAGTTGTATTTGTTGCGTCCGTATGCTTCCATCATGGCGCGGTGCGCTTCATAGGCTTGCAACTGTGCTTTGCGGGAAAACTCCTCTGCGGAATTCGAGGGGCCGTAGCGCTTATTGAGCGCTTCCGTGAAGACGCCAAGCGTGTCAGACATTCCGCCCGCGTGGTATTCCCACACCGAGTCGATTGGCCAGAGATGGTCTTCTGGAAGCATCAGTCGCAGACTCTCGACGGGAGGGATCGCGGGGCCTGGGCTGGTCTCGGTGTTGAAGCCGAACGCGCCGCCATATTTCGTGTCCAAATACCAGAAAGCTGGCGCCACGTACTCGTAGGGGCCGGTCATTTTCACGCCACTCTGACCGACGAGTGTCGACCTGCCGGAGGCCGATGACACTGTGGGGTTGGGCCAATCAGCGTCCTTTAGAATCTTCAGATACACACTTTCTACTTTGGGTGGAGGGGGAAAGTCGCTGCCGTTGAGCCAAGTGAAGACAGCCGGATGTCGCTCAAGGCGGCGAATCTGGTCGCGCAGAGACGCGGAAGCCACTGCTTCATTTTCCGTATCCCACTCTCCCCATTTCTCCCACTGGTCGCAGCAGCACCACCCGGCCATCACCAGAATCCCCATCCGGTCGCAGAGCTCGAGAAAGTGATCGTCCTCCAGCTTGCCTTCCAGGCGGATGGCGTTCAGGTTCAGATCGCGCACGTAATTAAGTTCGGCCAGTTGGCGCTCTGGCGAGGAACGCAGCAGGAGGTCGAAGCTGTATCCAGCACCGCGGATGAGAATATTTTTTCCGTTGATGCGGTAGACCCGATGTCCTTTATCGTCAATCTCGGATGTGACCTGGCGGACCCCGAATTGAGTGTGGCTGGAGTCGGAGACCCTTCCGCTAATTTCAAACTGCATGTCCAGTGAATAAAGATTTTGCGGACCCACCTGGACCGGCCACCACAGGCGAGGGTTTTTGAGTTTGAGTTGCGGGAAATTCTCCGGCGTGAACCGGACGAGCTTTGTCTCGTTCGGACCAAGTTGCACTGGCTGTGAGAATTCGATGTTCTCGATCTTTCCCTTCAGTGTTCCCTCAATGGCATGATCGGAAGCGTTCTGCAAATCAACTCGGAGGGTCAGTTCAGCCTGGTCCGTCGAAGGAAGATTGAGCTTGGTAAACACAGCGGGAAAACGAAGGGCCACGGGACCAGTGGCGTCAATGTGCACGTCGCGCCAGATCCCCATTTCCTTGTCCGGAGGCATGGGCGCCCAGTCTACAAGGGTGATGGCGAGGTCGTGCGGCTGAGGTGGAAAAACCTCGATGGCAAGCGAGTTCGTTTCCCCCGGCCGCGCAACGGAGGAAACATCCAGGTGGAACAGCCGCCACGTGCCCACCAACTTGTCGGCGGAGGCAATTTCGCGACCATTCATCCAAACATTTGCACGGTAATTGATGCCGTCGAAATTCAGCCAGAGCGTTCTGCCTCGATACTCGGCTGGAAGCTGGAATTCCTCGCGAAACCACCAGGAGTGCAGGAACGGGCTTCCCGGGGGCATCAGCAATTCCGAGAAATCACTGAAGATACGATAGCTTGTTCCAGGAATCGAGCGCAGATTCATCCCAACATAGGGATCCGCATACACGCGATTCTTCACCAGAGCGCTTAACACTGTAGAAGGCAGAGTTGCCGGATACCAATCTCGCGGCTTGAAACCGGGAGTAGAAATGGCCTCACCGGTTTCGCGCACGTTAGCCGAGGATTGTATGGCCCAACCGTCGCGGAGCAAGAGGGAAGAGCGGCGTTCCTCGGGTGGATTGGCCAAGGCGATGGGCGAAGCCATCAGGCAAGTACAGAAGAAGCATATTGAGAATCGCAGAAAGCGAATCACGGCTAGGCCTGCACCAATTCCTGGACGTTCACCGGCAATTTCGAGAGCCGTTCGACACGCGTCCCAAATTTACCAAGGGTGTTCTCCACGACGCAGAAGTCAAACCCAGGAATGATCACTTCGTTCCAGTGATTGCCGATCCCGCGCAATGCCACGTCCAGCATGGTCACAATCTGTGAACCGAGAGGCTCGTGACTGTCCAGCGTGATGGCGCCGAAGAATTCCTGGCATTCGGTGTATCCGGAGTTATGCGTTCCGGTATACGGTTTCAGTGCGGCCAAGTCGATCCGCTTTCCAATCCGCTTTGATACTTCGTCAGAGTGCGCGCTGAAGTAGTCCACCAGAGCCTGTTCCTGCACACGTGCGGGAAGCTTCTCCGCAGCTACTTTTCGATACCATTCCTCGCCAACCTGGTAGCCGCCTTCAACAAGTTTGAACCAGTATCGCTGGTCGTCGCTTACCTTCGAAGGACGATCGACAGCAATCACAGAGCGGCGGACGCAAGCGGTCAGGCCGTCGCGCTTTGGAGCTACGCCGAGGTGCACCCATTCGCCTTCGCCAATCGGCCGGTTAAGCGCAGGCCCAATCAGCGTGCGGTTAGCCTCATTGGCACCTACCATGATTTTGAAGCCGTCATCTTCGGAGCCGAGCATGCGGCCGGTCCAGGCGCCCCACGCCGCTACTTCGCTCTCCAAGCGGCCGGGGCGCAGCACCGCGAGCATGGCGCGCAACATCGCGTCTCCCACGCGGGCCGCATCGGCGATCAATTGCATCTCGCGTTCGCTCTTTTCGTATTTGACCCCGAAATAAAGTTCCTGCGCGTCCAGAACGCCATCTGCGCCAAAAAGCTTTTCCAGATAACTCAACAATCCAGCTGGGATAACCTGGCGCGGCGTCAGCAGCGCAACGTGATCGACCGGCCCGCCCGCTGCTTGCGTAATCACATCCTCCAGGCGCTCCGCCGCGATGGGATATTTCTCGTCGGCCAACTGCAGCATTTCCACTTTGTGCACCACTGCGCCAGCGCGTTCGGCCAATTGCTCGGCGACGTAGCCTCCTTCAAGTCCAGCAACAATATGAAACCCCGTCGGCCCGACTACGCCTGCCACCTGCTCGATTGAAACGTTGATGTTCCCACCGAGGTAGGGAACGTCGCCACAGTAGTGCTCGTCGGAAAACACAATCCCCACCTTGTGCCCGTGCCGCTGGAGCGTCGCATTAATGTTTCTTGTGCGGGCCTGAAATTCCTCCTTCGACACCGCTAAAGTTCGATCGATCGGCTGGGTGTCTTCAAGAATGCGCAGGACCCGTTCCATGTCTTGTCTATGTTCAGCGCTGGTCGGATTCTTGGGATGCATGCAGATCTCACCGTCTCCGGAATTTGCCTTCTCGACCTTCGGCCCTGTCGATAACATATAACTGACTGCTGCAGAACACAAAGTTCTCAAATGCTCTTTCATTGGCTAGTACAAATCGACAACCGCCCTAAAACCTTGATCCATGACACAGCTAATGGGCCAAACGAATTCGCCGGAAGAGCGGCATCGACCGAAGAACTGATCGCCGAATCGCTTATACTACAGGTGAATTGCGGTCGATGGGTGGTGTACGGTTTCGTCAGCCTTCCGTGGTTTTCTAATCCAAAGTGGGGCCAATGCGGCAGAGCCGTTCGTTGAACTGGGAACTTAGTGCCGAGAAGCCCGGCCTATGTGAAGTGAAGGCGATTGGTTCCCTAGTGACGGCCACCATTACGTTATGGGATTGTGGAAGAGTTGCCGACCACGCGGACGAGATCGTCAGCATGGACCGGCGCCGTGCACCGAAGGTCGGCCTTCCCCCGGGACGTCGGCGCTACAGGCGCGCGATTTCCTCGGCGGCACTACGCTGCTGATGGGTAATCGTCAATCGAATTTTTCTGGGGCTGCTTAGGATAGGGAACAGGGAGGACCACCGTGTGCGCACAACGTGCATCTCTAATTGCGTTCGTTCTTGTCGCCGTTTGGAGTAGGGCAACTCTTGCGGGCGAGCCCGAACTGAAGCTGGGGCAGGTTCGGGAAAGCAGTCTGAGGCCAGGTCAAACGCAGGCGTTTCTGGTTTCGCTCGGAGACGGCGATTTTGCCCAAATCGGCGTGGACCCTCGCGGCCTGGCGCTCCTTGTCAAGACTTACGATCCTTCGGGCAAGCCCTTTCGCGGAGGCGAACTGGGGCCACAGGAGGACAAACTCCACTTCGTCGCCGAAGTTCCAGGCGCCTATCGGGTGGAGGTTGCCGCCGCGGATAAGGGCGCAACGGGGACTTACACAATCGCGCTCGAGAAAGTGGTTACGCTGGCGGCACGGCTGGCACCACCCAAGCCCTTGGTGGAGAGCCAGCGAATCCGAGTCTTGAGTGCTTCTGTACAGCTGGGAGAACGGGAGAGCGTCAACTCGTTTTGGGAGGAGATCAAGAAGGCAGGCGCGCCGCTGATCGAGCCGATTGCCGGCGATCCAGACAACATGGCAGTCACCTTCCTTTGGAGGGGCATGCCCGATACGCGCAATGTCCTGGTGCTCTGGCTTCCATACGCCGGCGCCGCACCCGACGAGTTCCTGATGACGCGTCTCGGCGAGACCGATGTTTGGTACAAGACGATCAAGGTGGACCGCAAGATGCGACTCTCATACACGCTTGCACCCAACGCCGCGCGGCTACTCCCCCTGTCGCTAGGTATCGACTCTGACGCGATCACCATGATCGCGTCAGCGGCCAGACCGGATCCGTTGAACCCCAGACGCTGGCGCGACGACCCGCAGAGCGTGGATGCGCCGGAATATCGCGGTAGTTCGGTCCTGGAGATGCCCGCCGCACCGCCGCAACCGTGGATCGTCAAGCGGCCCGGCGTTCCCGCAGGACGAGTCGAGAAACATCAATTCAGAAGTGCAGCACTGAAGAACGAACGGGAGATTGCCGTCTATCTGCCACCCTTGTATTCGCCGCGTGCCGAGCCCTATCCGCTGCTCGTCCTGTTCGACGAACAAGCCTATCTCAGCGAAGCGGGACAGTTGGCTCTGATTCCCACACCCACGATCCTCGACAACCTGATCTCGGAAGCGCGAATTCCGTCGGTGGTCGCGCTGTTGGTTGGCAATGCGCCGGGCGCGCGCGACCGTGAGTTACCCTGCAATCGGGAGTTCGCCGGGGTTTTGGTCAGCGAACTCCTGCCTTGGGCGCATCGTCTGTACAACTTCACGACGGATCCTCGCCAGACCGTTGTGGCCGGGTCCAGCTTTGGTGGCCTCGCCGCCGCCTGTGCCGGTCTGTGGTTTCCCGGGACGTTCGGTAGTGTCCTCGCGCAATCCGGCTCTTTCCATTGGACGCCACCCTCGGGCAGCGATACCACAGATTCCAGCTCGGAACATAACTGGGTCGCGCGCCAGTTCATCTCCAGCCCCAAGAAGGCGCTGCGCTTTTACCTGGACGCCGGAAGCGCGGAATTCGACGCTTCCGCGCGGGAAAACTCCATCCTGTCTAGCACTCGCACGTTGCGCGACGTGCTGCGCGCCAAGGGATACGAAGTGCACTTTCAGGAGTTTGCTGGCGGCCACGACTATCTCGGCTGGCGCGGTACACTCGCTGATGGCCTGATCGCGCTGATGGGTGATACCGCGTCCAAGACCCTGCCAGGAAAACCAGTCGGCGCAATGACTCAACAGCGCTGACACCGTCGAGGAACGGAAGCAAAGTAGACTCGCCTGCACGATTTGCTGCCCCATCTGATCGGTCACCCCGACTTATGGGCGACCCTCTTTTAATCCGGTAACGGAAGGTTGCCGACAACTCACGCAGGATTTACTTAGAATCCGATGCCGTGAGTGTAATGGCGTTTTTTCTCCAGTGATCTGCAACAGTCCTCGTCTCATCTCCACCCGACGCGGTGCAGCCACTCGACGTACCGGCGATAGAACTCCTGAGGATTTTTCAAGGGCGGCAATCCCACGGCCGCCCAGCGCTGTTCGAGGCGCTCGGGATCTTCTATTACCCCAATTACGAGTTCGCCGCGTTCATTCCAATTCATGTTCGTTGCATACAGCTGTGGGCGGCCTTCATACATTCTGATTCGGTCTTCCGTGAGGGCCGCCCACTTCGCTGGCATCTCACCGCGCGCCGCTTCCTCACGAAAGATGTCGAGCATATCCCGCAGGAACTGCGGCTCTCCAATATCGTGCTGCACTATCCTCCACGCCGCCTCTGTCGCTTGCTGACCGACCAGCGATTACGGTGTTCTGGGGGAACAGGTCTCCGCCTACCGGCACAAACACACGAATCGTTTGAGGTGTCACGTAGATCACATGGTTGTTGTCCTTGACATACGTGCACGTAGAGTCATATGGTTTGGTACACCCTACTGCACGGACTCGAATGACCGAGAGGTCTCCCGATGAAAAAGACATTGCGCACGGATCGAGTGGGCGTTTGGTGCCGGCTATCCATGATTGGCGTCATTTTCGCTGCCAGTTGCATTTGGATAGGCGCGGGACGGATTGATGATAGGGCCATGGCCCAGGCCAGTGCGCCCAGCGCGGTGGCAGGGAGCCAGACGCAGACGGCAGCGCCCGCATCAGCACCTGCAGCAGTCGTGCAAACGAAAGAGGCCGAGGTCTACCTGGTCGGGCAGTGGGGCGCGTTCAGCATCGCCATCGGCTTTGTGGTGGTGGTGCTGCTGCTGACATTGTTAGTGAAGAGCCAGAATGGATTCAACTTTTTTCAGTCACCCGACGGGGCGGTCAGCGTGTCGAAGGTGCAAGTGTGGATATGGACGATGACACTTATCTTTAGTTATGTATACCTGTTTCTGTGGCACGGGCCGCCGAAAGAATTTCCCAATAGCTTGTGGGAGTTGATGGGGATCAGCGCGCTCTCGTCCGGGACGGCACGGTATCTCGCCGCGGTAAGCGGCAAAACAGGACACCCGGCACCAGAAGTCCAACAGAAGATCGCGAAGCAACGCTGGCTGGTGAGC
>Ga0335077_10002791_pt1 | contig 20949 bp, 14 predicted proteins | sample Lox_Sample_31_FD_207151 | JGI IMG/M metagenome (GOLD analysis project Ga0335077, IMG submission 207151) | Soil microbial communities from Loxahatchee National Wildlife Refuge, Florida, United States - Lox_Sample_3.1 | ecosystem: Environmental > Terrestrial > Soil > Wetlands | place: USA...
CAGCCTCATAGAGGCTGCGCTTTAGCGACTCAAGGCTGGAATCGGCGTGGCGGCGAAAATCTTGTTCGTCCATGGTTCGATTATTCCGGTTGGCAGAGATACGTCAAGAGCCCGTCACATTCTATTTGCTATTAGGGCGCCACTTCCAGTTGAGGCAGTTTGCGCTTCGGCATGAACGCCATGAAGCCGGTCAGCCAAGCCTCAAATTCACGATCGGAAATGATGTGCTGGTCCAGGAGCCTGGGAAGCAATAAAGGCTCGTCTTGGGGCGACGCATAGCGCTGTTCGCAGGTCGTGGCTGACTTTACCCCGGCCTCGCGCAACCAGGAAAGAAATTTTGGCTGGTTCGCCCCGCTGGGATAACAGAAATGCGCGGCGTTGTTCCCTCCCGTTAGCTCGGCAATGTGTTGACGGTTCTCTTGTATTTCACGCACAAACAAGTCGCGATCCAGCGGAGTCCGATGACGGTGGGTATGCAACTGAATGTCGACGCCGCCGGCAGCGACTTCGGCGACTTCTTCCGGGTTCATCAAATGAAAGAGGCGTTCGCGGGTGAGCTCGCCGAAACCGTAACCGATCGCGGACGCAAAGGCGGCTGCGAGATCATCCTTTCGCGGGCCAGAAAAGCTCTGTGCGTTGGCGTACGCTTCCAATTGTTCCGCTAGTGCTTCCCGATTCTGTTCCGTACGCAGGTCCAGTACGGGCGGCAGGAAGTCAAAGTGATTCTGCTCGATGCAATGATCGCGCCGCTTCCACATCATGTGCCTTAAAGCGAACTTGAAGATCGGACGGTTGTAATAGCAGTAGTAGGTCGTGAGATACACCGTCGCGGGAAACCCGAACCTGCGCAGCGCCGGGTAGGCCTGGGTGTAGAAGTCGGCCCAACCATCGTCAAACGTGATGGCCACACTCCGCGGCGGAAGGGTTCCGTCTCGCAACCGGCGCACCGCGTCGCCTAAATCGAGCACATTGGCCCCAAAATCCTTGAGCATTGCCAGCCGGCGCTCGAAAATCGGCGGCGGCAGAAACATGTAAGGAACCGAACCGTGTTCTTCTCCGGCAGCGATACCGTGATAACAAAGAATGAGCAGATGGCGCGACCGCCATCGGCTGCTCGCGATGAGCGGAAAGAGTCCGAGCCCCTTCGTTTGAAATAACGAAGCCTTTGCCGATTTCAGAAGACTCATCGCCGGTCTCGGAGTGGATAATAGCATTCTGTCATCGCGTCCCTGCTCGACTCCGGAACCAGAACTGGAGCTGCTTCGCTGGGCGTGGGATGGCATGCGACGGATAGAATTTGCTGATCGATTTTCGCACCAACTGTGGAAACGCAATTACAAGCAATGAACGCCGGGGCTGACGCTCGAGAGCGGCTGTCCGTTGCGTCCGAGGCCTGCCGCCGTGCACTGAGCGAAGATCCTCTTGCCGGCATACTGGCCTGTCTTCGCCAGTATGCAACCCCGGCGGCGGCATTCGAACTCCTGTCGCAAACGACTACGTGCAGCAGCGGAACAGCGGTGCAAGCTCTGGTGAATTCCGTTGAGTCAAAGGCAGAAGACCATTCCGTCGAGCGTGCTTTGTTGCTGCTGGCCGCGCAACACGCGGCTGCAAAACTCCCTGGCATTCCGATTGCCGAACGCGTAAAAGAGCTCTTTGCCGACGAATTCGAATTCTTTGCGAAGCCCACTCCCGAGTGGATGTCCAACTTCCGCTACGACAACATTCGCTTTCGCGAGATGGCGCGCCTCGCAACCCTGCACCGCTTTCCTGCCGGACAGTTTCATTGGGAGCTGACCGCATTCCCCCGTTCGTGGCTTTTGCAAACCCTTCATGTCGGGAAGTTGCTGTACCATATTGCCCGCCGTATGGGTGGATTCTCTCCCCTGTTTGAGTTTCATCTCAACAGCCGCCGCAGAAACCGGGTAATGCTGCTGGAGAAGCAGGCGAACATTTCGTATTACCGCACGGCGAAGTCGATCTTGCTGCAGCCCGCCGTGAAGGGACTGATGTTGGCGTCCTGGCTGTACTCCGAGAGCACGGCGGAGGTGACTCCTCACCTCGCGTGGCTGCGCACCGTGCCGCAGAGTGGCGGAGCAATGGCCATCGATCTGGGGCCGGCGCCGGAAGACTCAGGATTCCTCATTGGCAGCGAAGAGCGGCGCAAGCAGTATCACGAAGGAAGCTACCGGCCTAGAATGGGCTGCGTGTTGTGGGCACGCGCCGACCTTATCGCGTGGGCAAAACAGCATCCGGAATTTGACGTGTAGAGTTCGCCACGCACGGCGGGCAGAGCGGAATTTTACATTGCTGCAAAGAAGCTCAAGAACATGACAATTAGATTCGGAAACCTTTCTGGGTACCCTGCATCACACTTAACCACCACGTGCTGAGAGGTGCTACATGTGTTCCCGCCATCCACTGTTTCGCGTGCTTGTGATCGTTAGCTTGGCTGCTTGTGCCTGTGCGCAAGAAACTGGTCGACGTATCAACGCAGCGGCAGAACCGATCAACGTTCTGACCTATCACGATGACAACATGCGTACCGGGCTCATGCCGCTCGAGACCACGCTCACGCTGACCAACGTGAACTCAGCCAGTTTCGGCAAGGTGAACTTCCTCACCACCGACGGCAAGGTTGACGCGGAGCCGCTGTACGTCTCCAACGTGATGATCAACGGCATGACTCACAACGTCCTCTACGTTGTAAGCGAGCATGACAGCATCTACGCTTTCGACGCCGACAACGGGACGCAACTGTGGAAGACGACAGCGCTGCAGGCGGGCGAAACCACCAGCGAAGCGGTATTCAGTTGCAGCCAGATTTCCCCGGAAATCGGCATCACTAACACGCCGGTAATCGATCGCAACCGCAACGGCAGTGGTGTCATGTATTTCGTGGCCATGTCGAAATCGGGCAGCAGCACCTACCACCAGCGGCTGCACGCCGTCGATCTCACAACCGGCGCTGAGCTGTTTGGCGGCCCGGTCGAGATTCAGGCCAAATATCCCGGAAACGGCGATAACCACCAGAACGGATTTGTGGTCTTCGATCCAAAGTATTACGCCGAACGAGCCGGGCTGCTGGAAGTGGCCGGGAACATCTATCTGGCCTTCACCTCGCACTGCGATATTCGGCCCTACACCGGCTGGGTGATGCAGTACAGCGCAGCGGACCTGACCCAGGTGTCCGTGCTGAATGTCACGCCCAACGGCAACGAAGGCTCCATTTGGCAGGCGGGCGCAGGCATCGCAGCCGACCCTGACGGCTTTCTGTATTTCCTCGATGCCAATGGAACCTTTGACACCACGCTGGACGGCAACGGCTTCCCCATCAATGGCGACTACGGCAATGCCATGGTGAAGGTTTCGACCTCGGGGGGACTCAAGGTGGCCGACTACTTCAACATGTTCAACACCGTGGTCGAGTCCAACTCCGACACCGATCTGGGATCGGGCGGCGCGCTGGTGCTTCCGGATCTCTCGGTCTCTCTCGGCAAAAGGGTTCACCTGGTGGTTGGCGCGGGCAAAGATGGCAACATCTACGTGGCGAATCGCGACAACATGGGCAAGTGGAATCCGACCAATAACAACAATATTTACCAGGAAGTGAGCGGAGCCTTGCCCAGCGGGGCGTGGTCGATGCCGGCCTACTACTCCTTCACCGTCTACTTCGGTGGGGTGAGCGATACGATCAAAGCCTATAAAATCGTGAACGGGAAGCTCACGAGCTCGCCCACCAGCCAGACCAGTCATAGCTTTCAATACCCGGGTGTAACGCCAGGGATTTCCGCGAACCTGTCGCAAAACGGAATCCTGTGGGCGGTCGAGAACTCGTCTCCCGCGGTGCTGCATGCCTACAATGCGCTGGACCTGACGCAGGAGCTGTACAACAGCAACCAGCAGGGTTCGCGCGATCAGTTTGGCAATGGCAACAAGTTCATTACGCCCATGATCGCCAACGGCCGAGTCTATGTCGGTACTCCAACCGGGGTCGCCGTCTTCGGCTTGCTGCAGTAAGCGGTTTTCAAGAGCAGGTGGAGCATTTCGGGAGCAATGGCCTGTGCTATGCTCCCGGCTATGCCTACCTGCTTTGTCGTGATGGGTTTCGGAAAGAAGACCGACTATCGGTCGGGCCGGGTTCTCGATCTCGATAAATCGTACAAGAACATCATCAAGCCGGCGGTTACGGCAGCGGGCTACGAGTGCGTGCGGGCGGACGAGATTCAGCACGCGGGAAACATTAACGTGCCCATGTACGAGCAGTTGCTGAATGCCGACATCGTCGTGGCTGACGTCTCCACGTACAACGAAAACGCGTTTTACGAACTCGGCGTGCGCCACGCGCTCAAGCCCTACACCACCATCACGATCGCAGAAGACAAGCTGATCTTTCCCTTCGACATCGGCCAGATTGCCATCCGCCAGTACCACCATCTGGGGGAGGACATTGGCTTCGACGAAGCCATGCGCATGCAGGATGAGTTGAAGAAAGCCGTGACCATTGTCGGCCAGAACGCGGCGGTCGACAGCCCCGTCTACACCTTCCTCAATCGACTCCAGCCCCCCGTGCTCGCCAAGGAGGAACTGAAGCGAGCGGCGCAAGCTATTGCGCAGCAGGCTCCAACGGCGTCCACCGCAGATCAGCCCACCATCCGGGCCCTGATGGACCAGGTGGACGCCTGCTTTAAGCGAAGCGACTTCGTCACCGCGAAGAGCCTGCTGTCGGTGGTCCGCAGCATGATGCCCAACGATGCCTATGTCGTGCAGAAGTTGGCGCTGGCAACTTATAAGAGCAAGATGCCGACGACCATTGACGCGCTGAAGGAAGCGGAGCAGTTGCTGCTGAGTCTCCGGCCAGAAACCTCGACGGATACCGAAACCCTGGGACTTTACGGGTCAGTGCAAAAACGGCTTTGGGATGAGCTAAAGGACATAGGTCAGCTCAATCGAGCAATCTGGGCGTCGGAAAAGGGCTTCTACGTCAAGAACGACTACTACAACGGAATCAATCTCGCCTACATGCTGAATGTTCGTGCCGCACTGCCCGAGGCTGATCCCGGCGAGGCGATTGCCGACTTTGTTGTCGCCCAGCGCACGCGACGCAAAGTACTCGAACTTTGCCAGAGTTCCCTGAATGCGACTTCCAAGCCGAGTGGCGAGAACCAATTCTGGATCATGGCAACGATGTCGCAGGCGTATGCGGGTCTGGGCGACGATGCCAAAGCCAATGAACTGCTCGAACAAGCGAAGAAGCTGGATATCTCGGTTGCAACGGCCAGCGGGCCGCCACCGGCTCCAGTGCCGGTACCGCAGTGGATGATTGACAGTACCGTGGAGCAACTCAACAAGCTCCGCGAGCTTCTTGAGAAATCCCCGCTCCATAGAATCATGACCGAAGCCGCGCCGGCGAGTGCGGGCGCGACCAGCCGCGGCGATTAACCCTGCGCGCTTAGCGCGCCAGTTCCCTCTCGATGTCTGCGGCAATCCGGTCGGGCGTGGTCATCGGAGCATACCGCTCGACGACGTTGCCCTGCTTGTCGATCAGGAATTTGGTGAAATTCCATTTGATGGCATCGCCCAGCAGCCCGCCCTTCTCGCTTTTTAAGAACTTGTATAACGAGTGGGCATGGTCGCCGTTCACCTCGATCTTCGAGAACAACGGGAAGTCGACGCCGTAATTCAACTCGCAGAACGATTTGATTTCATCGTCGCCACCCGGCTCCTGGTGCCCAAACTGATCGCAGGGAAAGCCCAGGACCGCGAAACCGCGGTCCCGGTATCTGCTGTAGAGCTCTTCGAGTCCCTTGTACTGTGGCGTGAACCCGCACTGGCTGGCCGTATTCACGATCAGCAGCACCTGTCCTCGAAAATCGCTGAGGTTCTGGATGCTGCCGTCGTTCAGTTTCGCGCTGTAGTCGTAGACGGACACGAGTTTGCCTATTTCCCTGCCTTTTTCTGTTCGATCCAGTCGTTCACCTGCTTTTCCAACACATCGAGCGGCAGCGCACCGGAGTCGAGGATCTCGTCGTGGAACTCACGAATGTCGAACTTGCTGCCGAGTTCCTTCTGCGCCCGGTCACGCAACGCGAGAATCTGCAGCTGTCCCATTTTGTAGGATAGCGCCTGCCCCGGCCAGGAGATATAGCGGTTCGTCTCCGACTGGACGTTGGGTTCATCTTCCGACGAGTGATCGTGGAAGTATTGCACCACCTGCTCGCGCGTCCAGTGCTTGTAATGGAGGCCGGTGTCAACGACTAAGCGAATGGCGCGCAGCATCTCATCCTGCAGCCGGCCATAATCGCTGTAAGGGTCCTGGTAGAAGCCGACCTCTTTGCCCAGGCGCTCGGAGTACAAGGCCCAGCCTTCAATGTAGGCGCCCCAGAAACCATGCTGGCGGAACGGTGGCAGCGCGGGAAGCTCCTGCGCCAGCGATAGCTGAAGATGATGGCCGGGGACGCCCTCGTGATAGGACGTCGATTCGATGTTGATGGTCAGGCGTTTCTCGGGATCGCTGGTGTTCACCATGACGTGGCCGGGACGCGAGCCGTCCGCCGTGCCTTCGGCGTACTCGGCTGCCGACGCGTCTTTCTCGCGATACGGCTCATCGGGCATCACGATCAGCTTGGCTTTCGGTAGATGGCCGAAGAGCTCCGGCAGCTTAGGCTCCATCTGCCCAATGTATTTGCGATAGAGGTCGAGAATCTGTTCCCGTGATTGCGCGTGCAGCTTGGGGTTGGTAGCAATGCTGGCGGCAAAGCTCTTCAGGTCCTTATAGCCGAGCTTCTGTGCGATGGCCAGTTGCTGCTTCTCGATCTCAGCAACTTGCTGCAGTCCAATTTCGTGAATCTTTTCCGGATCGACGTCGGTGGTGGTCGACTCGCGCACCATGAAGCGGTAGATCGCGTCTCCATTGGGCAACGCCCAGACGCCAACCTCGGTGCGGCCCTTGGGCGCATAGTCGTCCTTCAAAAACTTGGCGAGCTTGGCATACGCCGGCACAACCTCGTTCTGAATGGCGTCGTAGCCCTCCTTTTTCAGGCGCGTCTTGTCTGCCTCCGAGAAGCTGGTGGGGAACTTGTCAAACGGTTGCGCAAAGGGCGATTTCTCCACCGGAGTCGTGGCTATGCCGTTGGTCTGGTCGACCGCTTTTTCCAGCAGGAATTTCGGAGGCATCATCCGGTCGGCTATGCCCAGGCGCATGTTGTCCATGGTCTCGTCGAAGATGCGAGGCAATTGCTGCAGCCGCGAGATGTAGTCGGTGTAGTCCTTGACGGTCTGGAAGGAAAGCAGGGTAACCAATTGCGGTGCTTCGATATGAATGCCGCTGATCTGGCTGACCGGCATCTCCCACATCTTCAACTCGTAGAAGCCAAGGCCGCGCTTGATCTCCCGAATCTCCAGCTCCTGATTCAGCTTTTCCTGCTGTGGAAAGCCAGTGGTATCGACGGCTTGGAAGCGAGCCAGGTATTCGCGATCCAAGGCAGCTTCCTTCTTCAAGAACTCCGCCGAGGTGCTGCCCACCTGGTCGTTATAGCGCTTATCGCCGATGATCGAGGCGAACACCGGGTTCGTCTTGAGGTTATGTTCCCAGCATTCCGAAACCAGGTCGTTTAGCTGTTTGCGGCGGGCGTCGAGACTGTCGCTGGCAAACATGTGTGAGGAAAACGCAAGGCACAGGGCCAGTGCCAGGAAACGCATGCAAACTCCTTGGAGAAAAAAGGTAAGGTGCGGGACGCTTCCAATGCGAGATTTCAGTATCGCGCAAAGGGTCGACTTGCGAATGATACGTACAAAGCTGCGAAAAAGTTGCAGCTCCTGCCTTGTCAGAGGTTTACCAGCACGTCGTCGCCGTCGAGGCGCAGCTCGTAAACCGGGACGTTGCCCGGGCCGGTGACGGCTTTGCCGGTCTTAGCCTCGATCTCCCATCCATGCCACGGGCACACGACTTTGGAGCCGTCGACGAAGCCCAGGCCGAGCGGGCCTCCCTCGTGGGGACAGACGTTGTCCATGGCGCAATATTCGCCATTGACGTTGGCGATGCAGATGGTTCGGTCACCCACCGTGAACTCAGCGGCGGCGTCAGCTTCAGGCAGTTCTGATTTCTTGCCAATCTTGATGAAGTCGGACATGACCGTCCTAGACTATCAAGATGCGATAACGTCGGCGCGGAAAACCCGATGGTGATCGACGCTCGGAGCCCGAAGGGCGTGCGATGATAGCCCAGCATGAAGCGAAGCGCAATGCTGGGTACCGGGCGTTTTCACAGAATCTGAGTGCCTCGGGCACGACCCAAACAGCAGGTCCCTCGACGGCTGAAGCCGTCTCGGGAGGCCAGATTTTTCGGGAGTTCTTCGGCACGACTGGAAGTCGTGCCCTGACGCCCATCTTCGCAAACGGAACTCTAGCAGCTTGTCGGATTGGGGCTTACAGGAATCCTTGGCACGGCGGCTTCGAGTTAAGGAGTGGGGTGGGCACCCCGACTCGCCCTTGCGTTACTTCGTTCCTCGCCCAAGATCGGAGTTGCAGGAAGCCGCTACCGCGGAACCACAACCCCGTTCTCAGCCGGCTGCACCAGCTGTTCCGGGTTCGCGAAGTTGGCCTGAGCGATGCGGACTTGCCGCTTGAAGTCGTCGAGCATCTCTTCCTTCAGACGCACTTCCGTGGGCTTCCTGGCAATGCTCATCTGGTCGATTTTGTCCTGCAAGCGCAGCAATCCGTAGAACAGGTTCTCCGGGCGCGGCGGACAGCCGACGATGTACACGTCCACGGGCACGATACGATCAACGCCCTGAAGCACGGCGTACGTATTGAACGGGCCGCCGACCGACGAGCACGCTCCCATGGAGATGACCCACTTCGGATCCGGCATCTGGTCATAGATGCGCTTCACCACCGGCGCCATCTTCAGCGTGACGGTACCGGCGACGATCATCAGGTCGCTCTGCCGCGGGCTGGGACGGAATACTTCCGACCCGAAACGCGCAATATCGAAGCGCGCCGTGGAGGCGGCAATCATTTCAATGGCGCAGCAAGCCAGGCCGAACGTCATGGGCCAAATGGCAGATTTGCGCGCCCAATTAAAGACGTAATCGACGGTCGTTACCAGGAAGTTCTTCTCGAACCGGTTGTAAATCCAGCCCATTGGCAACCTCACATCTCGCTAAGCGAAATACTATCCTCCACCATCGATTTCTCCAATGGCTGTGATGCAGGTCACACAAACCCCTGAACAGGAGCTACTTGCGTCGACGCGGCGGGTCCGACCGTCGCCGTGTCAGTTCCAATAATGGCCCCCAGGCGCTGTCGGAAGGGCAATTTCCTTGACATTGAGGGGTAATGAAAACCAGAATACCTGCAATACCATCGGTTTTCGCCTCGGCTATGACCCCGATTCCCCCCTCAGCCAGGCACCACCGGTAAATCCGGAATTATGCACGTCCAGCAGCAACGGACGAGAGAAGGAAACGCACCCATGCAATTGGCAAAGCTGTTCAGGCTCCCGATTTTAGTGGTGGTTCTGGTTCTAGTCGTATCCGCTGGAGCGCAACAGATCCGGTTTGAGGATTTTTCCAGCCTGCAAGGTCTTGATCTCAACGGAATTGCTCATCCGGCCACGTGGAACGAGCAGCACGTGCTGCGTTTAACCGACGGGCTCAGGATGAACTCCAACGCCTATCCCAGTAGTGTCTGGTTCGACACCCAGCAGCCCCTGAACATGGGATTCACGACCTACTTCGCCTTCCAGATTCATCGGCCTGCGGCGTGCTGCGCTCCGGGGGATGGCTTCGCCTTTGTGATGCAGAACTCTTCGGCAACCGATTACTGCGGCTCGGGCGCGGGAAAGACCGCCTTGGGAGCACCCAGCGGCGGGGTGGGATACACCGGAATCGAAAACAGCATCGCAGTTGAATTCGATACCACGCAGGACGCCTGGGATCCTAACGGTAATCACACCGCAATTCAGAGCTGCGGAACGCTGCCCAACAGCCCGGCGCATATTGTAGGCTCCTTCCCTATCTGCGGCGGGAAATTCGATGTGAGTAGTTGTCTGGCCAACCCGAACGGCATCGATGCGGGCGCTGATTTGCCGCACCTGGGCGTGGTCTGCGGCGACAACGGCTGCCAGGATGGAGCCGTCCATCAGGTGGTAATCGAATACACCGGCTCCTCCGGCGACAATGCCGGCAACATCAAAATCTACGTTGATCCGCCCTTCATTAACGGAACCCACACCCCGCAGCCGAACGCCGTCCCACAGGTCAGCATTCCCTTTACGGTGGAGCAGGTCATCAGTCTCAACAACAACGCCGGCTACGTGGGCTTCACGGCATCGCAAACCAACGCGAGCCAAACTACGGACTTGCTGATCTGGGAGTTTACGCCCCACGCCCCGACGCAAATCACGCAGAAGATTAACGGCCAGGGCATGGAAAACCAGTTCGACTTCGGAAACCATGTCTACGGCGTTACCTATCCCAAGGACTTCAATAATGACCAGAACATCTCGATGACGGTGGATGCCATCCCCATCGACAAGCAGACCTTCTTCCTGCAGCGCCTGGCGGGCACCCAGTTCTCCAACGAACAGTGCGTTACGTACCTCGACACTGGCGGAAACTGCGTCATCTACGAAGTTACCTGTCAGAACAGCATGCAGCAGAACGTTCCCTGCCCGAATCCCCAAAATAATGAGCTGATCGACACTCGCAGCAGCTACGATACGACGGACGGGGTCAACGGCAACAACGCCGACTACATCAAAGCTCCCATCGGGACCAATACCTGGTGCTCCATCTTTACCGGCTTCCAGCAGAGCTTCGCCGATCCCACAACGTCGGGCAAGGGCAAGGACTTCTCCGATTTCGTGGCCACCTTCAAGCCCCACGGCGGAACCGATCCAGTGTGCCCAGGAACTGCGCTGGGTAAAACGCTGGGAGGCTTGAAGTCCAACAGTGGCCCGGCCGCAACCAATAAATAATTCGCTCTGTTCGCGAGCTACCGCGAATGGAAAAGCCCCGGAATTCCGGGGCTTTTTCTTGGTCCAGAAGGGCGTGTTAGGGCGTGTTCACACTAATTACATAGTCGACACGTAGGATGCAGGCATGGAACTCACTCCTGAGTAGTACGAGCGAATTCCAGATTGCTTGCCAGTATAACGCGGTAATGTGCGACATAAGAACTTGCTTCTGCTGAACGCAATTTTGTACGTCACGGAGCATGGTTGTAAGTGGCGGGGATTGCCACACGCGGTTTGGAACTGGCATAGCATTTATGTGCTAAGTATGATTCCGGTGGTTCCACCCCAATCGAACCGGAAAGCCCCTTGCATCTATGCCCGTGCACTATACAAGAAACGGAATGAAATGGAACGTCTCTTTCGCCGATTGAAAGGCGGTCGGCGGATTTTTTCTCGTTTCGACAAACCTGATGTTGTATTTCTAGCCTTTATCTACTTCGCATTCATCGTCGAGGCTTTGCGATAGTATTGAACAGGTCCTAATAGAAGACAATAAACAAACAAGACAATCTATGACTTGGAAAGCGAAAACGCTGGCAGCTCTCATACTTCTCTTACTCATCGGCTCGGAAACAGCGCTCTCCCAGTCTCCTCCGTTCCAATTTCTGCAAAATCCCGGGCCTTATCCCATAGGCCTGAAAGTGGTGAATCAATACGATCCCTCACGAAAGTTTCCGGCTACACCCGATCGGCCCGAAGCACCGGGACGACAAGGTAGCCGCCCGCTGCAGACGCTTATCTGGTATCCGGCGCGGCAAAGCAGTAGTAAGCCAATGACAGTTGGAGACTATGTAGCGCTGGCGGATAGAGAGATTCACTTTGACACGCCTGACCAAGAGCACAACAGATGGCGCAGACGATTGAAGAGTTCCTTCGCTATTTCTCTGCGGGCAGTGCGCGACGCGGAACCGGTTGAACGACGCTACCCGGTTGTCATTTACGCTCCCAGCCAGTCATCCATTGCCTGGGAGAACGCTGATCTATGCGAGTACCTTGCCAGCCATGGCTATGTCGTTCTTGCCACTCCTTCATTAGGACCGTCAACGCGCGATGTGACTGACGACGTGGCGGGGATTGATGCGCAAGCTCTCGACATCTCATTTCTTATTTCTTGTGCAAATAGCCTGCACAATACGGATTCATCGAAGGTCGCCGTGGTGAGCTTTAGTTGGGGAGGAATATCGAGTTTGTTCGCTGCTGCGCGGGACCCACGCATTCAGGTCCTGGCTGAGATGGAGGGCAGCATGCGCTATTATCCGGGACTTGTCGCAAGCGCTGGAGACATTCATCCAGAGCAGTTAAGCTTGCCGCTCCTCTTTTTTACCGCAAACGAGATGAATTACATTGAAAATCTTGATGCCCAGGGCCCGCCGAATGAAAAAATAGGACGCAGCATTCTTAACGAATGGACACACGGAGATGTCACAACTATAAACATGGTGGGCATGTCCCATCCTGAATTCAGTTCCATGTTTCAGCGCATGCAGAACCCCGACATATTCCCGGGAGACCAAGTCGCAGATTACGGACGGGAAGACGCCAATACAAGTTATTCGTGGGTTGCGCTTTACATGCTTCAGTTTCTGAATGCCTACGTCAAGCAGGACGCTGCGGCGAAGGAGTTTCTGGGGAGAACTACCGCTGAAAACGGCGTCCCCAGGCACATCATGGAAATCAAATTCAGGCCCAAGTCGTTTGCCGAGATAATGCGATCCGCAGCTCGGATGGGAGAAGAGAGCGCGTGGAAGGTATTCCAGAGCTTCGCTGCTGATCCCATGCACCGTTACATGACTGGAGAAGAGAGGACGATCAATAAGCTTGGCTATGCCTGCCTTCAGGAAAAAGACCCTTCGTCAGCCGTCGTGCTGTTCAAATTGAATACCAAGGCTTATCCCGAATCCGCCAATGCGTGGGACAGCCTTGGAGATGGTTACGAGGCGACGAACGATATCCAGGATGCGCGTATGGCATATGCGCGGTCTGTCGAGTTGAATCCTGGCAATGAGCACGCGAAGGGTGAACTGGTTAAATTGCGCAAATAGCGTCTACGACAGGAGAGAAAACTGGCACTTGACCTGGTGTCACTCGATATCGTGAAGGTATTTCTAGCCTTTCTCTCCTTCGCATGCATCGTCGAGGCTTTGCGATAGTGTGAACAGGCCCTAGGTAGAACCTTGATAGGACTTCTGGGCGTCCTGGTAGATGCCCTTGAGGTCAGAGCGATCCAGCAGGTGGCCCACTCCCTGGTCCTTACTGATGGATTCCAGCAGCTTCACCGTGTCGCGGAACTGGAAGCCGTACTGCTTCTCTTTGCCGCTGACGGTTGCCAGTTGCCCCATCAGGTAGTGAGCCTTCGCTTGCTCGACGATGAGGCCCAGTCTGTCAGCCCGATTCAGAGCGCGGTCCAGTTCCTGCTGGGCGGGCCCTGTCTTGTTGGCAGCGATCTCCGCCTGCGCCAGATAAATCGAAGCCTGCACGGAGAGCGCTCTCAAACCCATGGAATCGCTCTCTGCCACAAGCTTCTGAAGCAGTGGGATCGCTACACTGCCGTGACCCTGCATGACGTCCAGTCGCGCCAAGCCGAAGCGTGACAGGGCGGCCTGCTCGCGTACCTTCGCCCGCGCCGCCACCGCGGCCGCCTTTTCATATTGTTGCTTCGCATCACCGAAATCACCGGCATACAGGTAGCTGTCGCCCAGCCAGTTCATAGTCTGCGCGATGTAAGTGTCGCTCTTGACCTCGTTGGCCAGGGTCATGGCGTCCTGCAACTTCTGCTGGCCTTCCTCTTCTCTTCCCACCATAGAAAGCACGTTCCCGTAGCCGGCAAGTGCGGCAACCATCAGGTAGGTGCGATTGTTCGTACCCTGAAATCCATTGACCGCGTCCTGATAGGACTTCAGCGCCCGGCCATATTGTCCCTGGGTAGCAAACAGCTCGCCCAGACTGGTCGATTCCAATGCGACGCGGTTCTGATCCCCGGCTGATCGCGCGCTCTCCAACGCCTTCAAATACTGCGTCAGCGCGTCATCATACTGTCCCAGCTTGACGTTGGTATCGGCCAGGTTGTGCAGCGACTCGGCGATCCCGCCCGCGTCCTTCAGCTTTTCGCGAATGTCGAGCGATTGCTGGTAATAGGTCAAGGCTGCCTGGAAGTTGCCCAGCCCGCCCTCGGCGGTACCAATGTTGTTCAGGCAAACCGCCTGCGAGGAATCATCGCCGAGCTCACGAAATTGGCTAAGCGCCTCGTTCAACACCTTGAGCGCGTCGTCGTATTTCGCGTGATCGTCATAGAACGAGCCCAGGTTGAGCAGCACCGTGGCTACTCCAGACTTGTCACCGATGCGCTTGCGGATCTCCAGCGATTCCCGATAGCTGGCCAGCGCGGCCACGCTGTCGCCCAACTGATCCTGGATGCCGGCAATCTCATTGAGGCTGGCGCCCATCGCGCGTTGCAGAGTGAGCGAGCGGCTGATGGCCAGCGCCTCCTGGAAGTTCTTCAACGCCTCCTTCGGCTGTTGCAGCATGTTGTAGGCAATACCTTCAGCCTGCAGGATGGAGGCTTTCAGCGCATCGTTGTTGGTCTGGGTCGCCAGGTTGTAGGCGGAACTCAGATATTCCAGCCCAGCCTGCGCATTTCCCGCCCTGATTTCCACTCGTCCGCTGACCAGAAGCACCTCTGGATTGTTCTTGTCCGCTGTCCTGACGATAGCGAGGTGCTTGCGGGCCGCGTCGTAATTGCCCGCCTTCTCGTAAAGCTGCCCGAGCGCAAACTGGGCATCGATGTCGTCAGGATTGACCGCGATCAGCTTCTCGTACAAGGCGATGGCCTTGTCATTGTCATTGGTGATGACCGCGTTCTTGGCCTGGATCAGGAATTTCTCGCTGTCCGGCAGGTTGTCGCTCAGAGTAACCGCCTGGCGCGATGCAAGTTCCGCCTTGTCGTCGAAGCCCAGCGCCTGGTAAGCCTGCCCCAGCTGCGAAAACGCTAACGCGAATGTCTGGTCGTCCGCAGTCGCTTCCTCGAACTTCTTAACCGCGTCGCTATATTTATTGGCACGCGCAAGCTGTAGTCCTTCGTTGTACGCGCGCAGCGCAGGAATCGACTGCGTCAGCACAAAGGTTCTTTTGGATTGCAACTCCTTGAGCACCTGTGGATCGGAGGCCAGCTTCCCGCGAACGTCCTGCGCCAGCTTGGAGATGGACGCCAGCAAGTCCTTCTCGCTGGGAACGGTAGTAACAATGGGAAATTGCTGGTCATGCTTCAGATCATCGACCGTAGAGCTGACCTGGATCTGATCGCCGATCTTGACGTACTTTCCTGTCACCACTATGTCCGCATTCGTGAAGTCAGCAATCCGCTTGAGCGTAGCCAGGTCCAACTCCTGCTGCGGCGAGATCTTCAGATCGCGCAGCACCTGCTGCAGACGGCTCTGGGAAACCTGGCGGATCGCCGAAGAAGATCCGACATCGGTGCTCAACGTCTCCGACAAGCTGGAAGACAGCCAGTCGAGCGCGGCATCGCCGGAAGCGTTGTAGTACGGAATAATCGCCAGTGACATCGCTGACACGGTCGCCTCGGCGGACTGATTCGTGCCGCGATGGCTGAAGGCGTAATAACCGCCCACCCCTAGCACCCCGACCAGGATGGCAGCCGCCAATACCAGCCATTTGCCCGGCAACCCAGCCTTGGTAATCGCAGGCTGCGGAATCGCCGGCGACGGTGCCCCTTCGGTCAGCGCGTCGGAACTGAACGCGCTCAGCCGCAGCGCGGAGTGCCCGGTCCCGCTGGACCGTGGACGCCTGCCCTGCGCGATGTCGAGATCGTCAAGCAGTTCCTGAACTGACGAATATCGATTCTTGGGATCACGCTCCAGGCACTTGGAGACAATCTGGCTCACTGCCGCGGGAACCCCTGAGTCGACTTCCTGCAAGGGGACGGCCCTTTCCTGGGTTCGCTTGACCAGGCTGGCGATGGCGCTCTCGGCGCGGTACGGCATGTTGCCGGTGATCAGCTCGTAGAAAATCAGGCCGATGGCGAAGATGTCGGAGCGCGCATCCAGCTCCGAGCCCATCGCCTGCTCCGGCGACATATACTCCATGGTGCCGATCATCATTCCGGTCTGCGTCATGCCGTCGCTCGCAACCGTCTTTGCCAAACCGAAATCCATAATCACTACACGGCCGGCGCCATCGCGCATGATGTTGCTGGGCTTCAAATCCCGGTGAATGACGCCTTCCACGTGCGCAGCTTGCAGTCCAGCGCACGACTGGCGAATGATGCCGATGGCTTCATCGGGCCTGAGCTTGCCTTCGCGGGTCAGAATGGTGCGCAAGTCCTCACCTTCGATGAACTCCATGGTGATGAACTTCACGCCCTCGGCTTCGCTCAGGTCGTAGATGCGGATAATGTTTTTGTGCGTGACCTGGCGGGCAAGTATCAGCTCCTGCTTGAAGCGCGCGAGAATCGCAGGATTGCCGGCAAGGTCGGGACGTATGACTTTCAGGCCTACGGCGCGATCGACTTCCAGATCATGCGCCTTGTAGACCGCGCCCATGCCGCCCATGCCAAGCAGCTTTTGGATTTCGTAGCGGCCGCCGAGCACACTGCCGACTTCAAAAATCGTTGCCCCGATGGAGGCATAGACCTGCTGGGCGGCTCCCGAGCTGGGATCGCGCCTGCCGTGAGCTTCGGCCATCGTAGCGTCGTTATGGGGATCGCTCTTGCGTTGAGCCGCGGCTCCGGTCTTGCCTGGTATCGGAACCGGCGAAAGAGCGCCTTCTGGGAGGGTAGCTTCTAAGTCGGAATTTGGGCGAGGGTTTCCCTGCGAATCAAGTGCCGAAGGTTGTTGCGCAGAACTTTCCCCGCTCGAAACAGCGGTACCTTCGCGAGCTCGACGAGTGGCGCCGTCCGGGTCCACGTTAACTCCATCAGTACCTACGGGGCAGCTGACAGAATTGGGCTCTTGCTTTGCCTCACCGCCAGCTACTAAGAAGTATACCCACCTTTGCGAGTTGCTGATAGTAGTCAAATCGTGGGTTGTGGTGCAGTTTGAGTGTCATCCCGAGCGAGCTTCTTTTGCGAAGCGAGAGATCTGGGCGTGCCGATTCGCGCCGGCGCGCGAAAGGCACGCATCAATATTCAAAACTGCACCACTACCAAATCGTGTCAACCGCACTCCTCTAGGGACAAACCGCCACCCCACCCCAGGGAAATCCCCTAAAATCGATATGTGTCCCAGTCAAATTTTGCATTGAACTCCGCGACTCGCCGCCGCCTGGGCTACGAGCTCATCGATCTCATTAACGACTACTTCGAATCCCTCCCCACCCGGCCGGTTCAGCCATCGGCCGAGTCGCGCACTTTCGAGCCTCTGCGCGACTCGATGCCCGAAGCCGGCGTGCTCGGCGAAACCATCGCGCAATCGGGAGCCAATGGCAACGCCAAGGACGAGCTCAGCGCATTTCTGCGCCTGACCGCAGAACAGTTGATCGACCACGGCTTCCACATTGGAGCGGCCAATTACTTTGGCCTGATGAATCCCACTCCGACCTACGCAGGCGTGCTCGCGGAAGCGCTCGTCGCGGCGCTGAATCCACAGTTGGCAACTACCGCCCGTTCTCAGTTGGCGACCAAGATCGAAGCGGAAACCACTCGCTGGATCGGCGAGCGGCTCGGATGGCAACAGCCCTTCGACGGTACCTTCACCAGCGGCGGGAACGAGGCAAACTTCAGCGCGCTGGCCATGGCGCTCGCAACCCATTTTCCCAGCGCCGTGGAGGACGGCGTAGCGACCATCGGCGCACAAGCGGTGGTTTATGCCTCCATTGAGTCCCACCACTCCCTCGATAAGTCCGTCGGCTTGCTTGGGCTAGGCCGCAAAGCGCTGCGCCGCATTCCGCTCAATCGAGATTGCGCCATGGATGTAAGCGCGTTGCAACAGGCGATTGCCGAGGACCGGCGTGCCGGTAGAAAGCCCTTCTGTATCGTGGCCACGGCAGGCACCACAAACTCAGGCATCATCGACGACATTTCTGCCATTGCCGACGTGTGCCAGCACGAGCGTCTGTGGCTGCATCTTGACGGCGCTTACGGCGCTGCTGTCAGCTTTAGCGATACTTATCGTCATCTGGTGCGCGGCATCGAGCGCTGCGATTCCGTCACCATCGATCCTCATAAGTGGCTCGCCGTTCCCTTTGTCGCGGGGGTCGTCCTCACGCGCCATCCTCAGGCCATGCCGGCAGCCTTTGGCGTCAGCACGCCTTACATGCCGAAGCCGGTCGCCGATGTGCCGCTCGACAACTTCAAGGTCTCTACCCAGTGGACCCGGCGCATGAACTCGCTCAAGCTCTGGCTGACGCTGAAGATGCACGGCCGCGCGGCGTACCAGGCTCTCATCGACAATCAAATGCGCCTGGCAAAGCAGTTCGCCTCCTGGGTGGAAGAAAGTGATCAGTTTGAGCTCGCCACACCGCAGGTACTGCCGATCCTCAATCTCCGGCTGAAGAACGTTCCCAGCGACGAGCTGGCGAATGCTCATATCGAGCTCGTCGAGCGCGTAACCCGCGACGGACGACGCTGGATCTCGGAAACTCGCGTCGCCGGCCAGAGCCTAATCCGGATCATGATCGTCAGCTATCTCACGCAAGAGGAACAGCTGCTGCATCTGCAGCAGGCGCTGCTCCAGGCAATAAAAACGCCCCTCGTAGGAGGGGCGGAGTTGGTTCAGGAGAGAGAGAGAGCACGATGAGAGCTTATTTCGCCAGCAGTTCCCGCAGGTACAGCCGGCCCTGATGCAGTGCGAGGCGCGATTCACGGTCGGTGATTCCCAGCAGCCGCGCGATGTACTCGTGTTCAAATCTTTCGACATCGTGCATCAGAAAGATCAACTTTTCCGTTGCCGGTAACTGCAGAACCGCGGCTTCCAGTTCGGTGCGCAGGGTATTGCGGCGCACGTTGCGGACCTGGGTTGCAGGAGCGCAGCTCAGGGTGAATACCGGGATGTGAAAGGTCTTGCGCAGTTCGCCGACCAGGGCGCGGTCGACGTCCTCCACCGTCGGAGTGGGGTTGACCAGGAATGCAGAACGGAAGACATCGGTCATCAAATCCTCAGCTGCCAGTTCGTTGCCCGTCATCCAGAAGGCGATCGCGTAAACGCGGTGGCGATTGCTCTCAAACACTTCCCGGCGCTGGTTGGCGCAGAGCACTGCTTCGGCTGAAAAGCCGGCGATCTGGTTCGCTGTTCCGTTCTGCATAGCGTTCAACATTTTGGGTTCTCCTCTACCAAAGATGGGGGTCTTGCTGAACTTGCCGACGCACCTTGCAGCACACCTAAGTGCAATCAGGTTTCCGATCTGGGGCATTACCTCCGAAAACTGAAGGAACCTTCGTAACCTGCTGAATTTAAAAGAGAATATTTTCTATGTGGTACTAGTCCATGGCCTGAAAGGACTAGGGTGAGAGAACTAGCTAACCCTTACACCGGCGACATTATGTGCTAAGGTGCCGCGAGTTGGTATCCGGGTACCACATGCCTCGCGCCACGCGTGTAGTTTTCACCGGGGCGCCGTGCAAATTGTCCTTTGCCCTGGTACCCGGTCCATGGGATCTCCACTTCTGAGACTGTGTCCAAAAAGTGAACAAGCGCAAAGAGTTCGACATATTTAGCCGATGTGAATCTCGGGATGAATAGTAGAATGCACCTCGGGCAGGATTTGGGAAGTGTGTCCGTGAGAAGCGAGCGAATTCTTGTCGTAGATGATGAGGAAGCGGTCCGGCAGACGATCGTAGCGGCACTTCAGTCGGTGGGCTACTTCGTGGAAGAGGCCTCCTCGGTGGAGGCAGCCATTCCTATGCTCGACGCCACGGGCTACTCTCTGGTTCTAACCGACCTGCTGATGCCAGGAACGAATGGGACCGTGCTGCTGGAGCATGCCCATAAGCATCATCGCCAGGTACCGGTGGTGATGGTAACCGGTGTCCATGACATCTCGGTCGCGCTCGACGCCATTCGCATGGGCGCATATGACTACCTGCCGAAGCCTTTTCAACGCGAACAACTGCTCGCCATCGTGGCGCGGGCCATGGAAAAGCGCAGGCTGGAACTGGAGAACCTGTCCTACAAGAATGAACTGGAATCGTTAGTAAAAGCCCGCACCGACCTCCTCGACAACGCCATGGCAGACCTGAAGCGCGCGCTTTCGGACCGCGAACGGGCCATGTCTGAGCTCGAACGCTCCTACGACATCACTCTGGAGGCGCTGGGAAACGCCCTGGACCTGAAAGACGCAGAGACGGAGGGGCACTCCAAAAGGGTGACTGCCTTCACCATGGCTATCGCTCACGCGATGGACCTGCCCGACGAACGGCGCAAGGTGATCGGCCGCGGAGCATTTCTGCACGATATCGGAAAGATGGCCATCCCGGATGCGATTTTGCGTAAGCCGGGGCGGCTTACCCCGGAGGAGCAAGCGGTCATGCGGGAGCATTGCTGGCTGGGGTATCAGATGTTGCGCAGAATTCCCTTCCTGCACGAGGCTGCCGAAATCGTTTACTCACACCAGGAGCACTTCGACGGCAGCGGCTATCCGCGAGGGCTTCATGGCGACCAAATCAATCTTGGCGCGCGCGTGTTCTCGGTGGCCGATGCCTTCGATGCCATCACGTCCGACCGTCCCTACCGGGCGGCTCAGTCTATGTCGTCGGCACGCCGGGAGATCGAAAGGCATGCCGGTACCCAATTCGATCCCAAGATCGTAAGCATCTTTCTTTCGATTTCCGAAGAGTTTTGGGTAAAGCTGCGCAATCAGATCAGCGATCCTGCACCGAAGCGCCCTTCCCCAGCCCGCCGTTTTCTGTCCCGCAGCAATTCATGACAGCTCCGGCGTCGCTTCCGGTATGATTCCACCTCGGAGAAGGACATGAGTACGGTTCT
>Ga0335077_10002794_pt1 | contig 20938 bp, 19 predicted proteins | sample Lox_Sample_31_FD_207151 | JGI IMG/M metagenome (GOLD analysis project Ga0335077, IMG submission 207151) | Soil microbial communities from Loxahatchee National Wildlife Refuge, Florida, United States - Lox_Sample_3.1 | ecosystem: Environmental > Terrestrial > Soil > Wetlands | place: USA...
GCGCGCGCGGAGAGGGTGAAGCTTCGAGCGCCGAGGGGAATTTTGAGTTCACCCCTGATTTCACCGTAAACCGTCGCAAGCGAGGGCCGGCGTTTTCGTTCCCAGTCAGCGAACCAGTGTGCGATGTTCAGGAAGCGGGGCCACCAGAATGCGCGGGCTTCAGGAAAATCCTGCAGCCACGCAAAACTCTTCTCACCGAAGGCGGTGAGCTCGCGCTCGGGGTCGGCGGGCAGGGTCTGGGCAAATTTCCTGGTGAAGTCGCCGATTGCTTCATGGATGACGCTGCCGCGGTCGGCGGCGCCCGGCGCGGTGTCGACCACGTCAAGCGGGAACAACCGCAGCACGTGCTTGGCGTAGATGGTATAGGGGTCACGTAACCAGTTTTCTATGTCAGTGACCGACAGCCGGTCGGGACGCGTCGCGAGTGGCGGCTTCGGCTCGGGGCGCGGCACCGGCTCGGGAGGTGCGCGTGGATCGTCGAGCGCACGTGCAAGGTGCAGATATTTCTCGCCGCGGCCGAGTGCTGCCTTCCAGCGTTTCTCGCCGGCAAGCGCCGCGATGCGCTGGACGAAGCGCGACGTCACCGCCGGAGCGCCCGCGACCTTGGCCGCGCGCGTGACAATGACCTTAGGAATACCGAGCGCTTGGGCAAAATCATGCGCTGCCAGACCGACCCGCAATTCAGGCAGATTGAAGCCGAGCCTTTGTCGCATTGGACGGCTGAGCCAGGGATCGCTGCGCGTTTCCGGCGGCCAGGTGCCTTCATTAAGCCCGCCGAGCACGACGCGATCCATTGATTGCAGGCGGGCCTCAAGCGGACCGAATATGCGCACGCGTACATTCGTATTTTCCCGCATTCGCACCGTGCTGGTGGCTGCGATCGCCTGGAACATTTCGACATAGTCTGCAACGGCAATCGGGAGCTCGGATGCGGCAGGAGTTGCCGTCAGCTCCTCGAACAGGGCAGAGAGTTTTATACCGTCAGCGCCGGCGAAACCGTCGATGACACCGGCACTGTCGCGCGATAGCGTCACTACGAGGTCGCGATGCCGGCCGGCCAGATCAGCCAGCTTGTGGTCACCGCGCGGCAACTTTTCGAGCGGCGCAAATGCGGTGGCGAGCTCGGTCACGAAAGCGGTCGCGGCCTCAAGCTGAGAGTCGGTCACGAGCTTGCGCGGATCGTTGCCATGCATCGAATCGCGTTCGGCTTGATAGGTGGCCAGCGCATGCGCCAGTCCGGCGCTCCCGGCTTTCGGACGCGGGCCACGCAAAATCGCCCGTTCCAACGCGGCTATCGCGCGGCCATGGTCTCGCTCCGTAGCGCCAAGCCGAAACATCTGATGCTTGAGCAACGCGAGTAGCGGAACCGGCGCAACGCCGCCAAGCGAGGTTTGCACGGCGAGGCGGGCAAACACGCCAGCCGGAGTGTCGCTTAGCCGGTCACCGCCGGAATCGTCTGCGGTGATTTTCCAGCGCTCAAGTGCGGCGAGCACGCGGCGCGCAAGCGCGCGGTCGGGCGTGACCAGCGCGACTGTCTTGTCTGACGTCCGGGTTGCCTCGCGCAATGCGACTGCGGCGGCCAGCGCTTCCTCTTCGGCATTGCCGGCCTCTACCATCGACAGGTTGCTCATCGCGGCGTCGGCTTCGGCGGAAAAATCCGCGACCTCCAGCCGCTTTCGCCATAAGTCGGTCGTGCCGGCTGGCCTCATGGCTTCAGAGATGAAAGACCCATGGCCCAATGGCGTGCAGAGATCTTCGACGTCACCGCGGACAATACCGATGCGTGCGAGCAGTGCCTGCATGGCGAATTGCGGATGACCCACGCCGGGCATTTTGCTGTCGGAACTTTCGCTAATCGCGCGCCATGATTCATCATCGAGGTTTTTATCGAGGCCCGGCAGGACGACCGCTCCATGTGGTAATTCCGCGATGGCGGCCAGCAGTTTCGCTGTTGCGGGCATCGAGCCCGTTGATCCTGCGGCAATGACCGGAGCGTTCGACTTCTTTAGTCGCTCGGCTTCGGCGTTGATCAACCGATCGCGCCGCTTGACGGGTTCAATGAGGTTTCGATCCTCGAGATACTGCGGCCATTTTTCCCCGATGATCTTGAGGAATTCGAAAGAGAGCTTCCAGTATTCGTCAAGCTCGACGTGAGTTTCGCGCACGACCCCATCGAGTTGATCCCAGGTGACCTCGCGGGTGGTCATGTCGTCCATTAAGCGGGCGAGATCGTCAGCCAAGGCAAATGCCGAAGCGGGGGTGTTGGCAACGAGTGGCGTGCCCTGCACACCGTGAAGTGCGCGCGAGGCAGCCCATTCCCCGATCAACCTGGCGAGCACCAGGCGGCGCTCGAGCGGGGTCACCGTTTCCTGCAGATCGAGCGCGGCAGACGCCAGCGCGCCCGTCGCAGCGTCGGCGAAAACAATTTCGTCCTCGTCAATGTCGCCGATTGCGGCGATGCGCGGCAAGATCGCCGCCTTGCCCCCGCTCGTGTCGAGAAATACTTCCCGCGCCAGCCGGCACGCCCGCCGCGTCGGCAGGTAGAGCGTCGCCTCTGCCAGCGCCAGCGGATCGCCCGTGGCGGGAAATCCAGGAATGAGCTTGCCAGCGAGCAAGTATTCAAACAGCGTGCGCAAAAACGGCGCCGAGGCAGGGATGTTGAAGACGCGGGGTTTCGTCGCCGGCATGTGCGAATCATACACGCTTACGCGTGGGGCTGATCAAATTGTACCGTTGCGGATCGCGGCCTCCGCCAGGGCGATCGCGTCCGGCGTGCCGACATGCATCCAAATGCCTTCCATTCGAAGGCCGTGCAGCCGTCGCGCTAGCGATGCTTTTTCGAATAATGACGTCAGCGAAAGTTCCCCTTCCGGCGCGCCGTTAAAAAGCGCGGGCGACAGAATTGCGGCGCCCGCATAGACGAAGGGTGCCACCTCCTGCTCGGCGCGCATGTGCAAATGGCCATCGGCGGTCATGGCGAAATCCCCCCGCCCCGAATAGCCAATGCTGTCGGCCGTCGGTGCAAGCAGCAAAAGCGCATCCATTGTGAGAGGGTCGAAAGCCTCGGCGAGCCGCGCGAGATTAGGCTTTACGCCGTCGATCCAGATAGTATCGGAATTGATGTGAAAGAAAGGGGCATCGCCCAGTTCGCGCAAGGCTTTCCTGACACCGCCGCCAGTACCAAGCAGCAGCCCGCGCTCGTCGGAAATGACGATCTGCGGCCGCTTTCGGTGCGCCAGATGCTTCTGCATCTGATCGGCGAAATGGTGCACATTGACGACCGCGCGTTCAACGCCGGCCTCAACCAGTCGATCCAGCACGTAGTCAATAAGCGGCTTGCCGGCAACTTTCACCAGCGGTTTCGGCATTGTGTCCGTAAGTGGCCGCATGCGGGTGCCGAGTCCCGCGGCGAGAATCATGGCGCGGCGCGGACGGATCTTTGTTGGGGGTGCGGCCATCCATCAAACTTTCAGCGGCGGCACATTGGCACGATACCATGAAGCAAGCGGCGCGAGCGCGGGATGCGCCAGCGAGCGCTGGAGATAGGCCGATACCCGCGGGAGATGACGCAAGTATTGCGGCTTGTGGTCGCGTCGCTCGAGCCGTGCGAAGATACCGAGGATCTTGGTTGCGCGCTGCGCCGCGAGTGTCGCATAGGCACGCACGAAGGTGGGCGCGTCGAACGCGGCATTGGCCGATCGGCGCGCGCGCGTATAGCGCGACAGCAACGCGATCTCCATCAATTCGGGCACGTCGACACGCGCGTCCTGCAACAACGAGGCGACGTCATAGGCGGCCGGGCCCATCACCGCATCCTGGAAATCGAGCAATCCGATCCGGGCGGTACCCTCTCTTTCCGGCAGCCACAGGAGATTGGGCGAATGAAAGTCACGTAACACCCAAGTCTGCGTATCATTCGCTATCGCCAGCAAGGCGTCGCGCCAGAGCGCGCGATAAGCGTCACGCTTGGGGGCGGAAATTCTGGTTTCGAGTTTAGGCAGATACCAATCGAGCAGAAGCTCCGCCTCGATCAGAAAGGCATCAATGTCGTAGCGTGGCAGGCGATAATTGACACCCGGCTCAACCGGCAACACGTCTTCCACCGCTTCCTGATGCAATTCGGCGAGGAAATCGGCTGCCATCTCGTAGCGCGATTCAATTGGCGCCGGTGGATCGTCTTTCACGATTAGTTCGTCGCCGAGATCCTCGATCACCAGAAGGCCGGCTTCGCGGTCGGCAGCAAATATTGCCGGCGCCGAGAAGCCACGCGCGCGCAAGGCGAGCGCCATGGCGACAAACGGTGTGACGCTTTCGGCCAGATGCGCGATTGTGCTGTAAGATTTCCCGCTGAGGACCGGAGGTCCGTCCGGCCGCTTGGGTGAATTCATCAAGATATAAGTGGCGCCATCGCGGGTGAGCCGCTCATAACTGCGGGTCGAGGCATCGCCTTGAATACGCCGGCGCTCGGCCCGGCCGAAATCCGAACGATCAAGAAAGCGACGAATCGTGAGAATGCGTTCAGCCCGCGCCGCGAAAGCACCGTAGCCGGTGATGCGGACGTTGCGGGCATTCGGCCCACTCTGGGGGTCCAGCGTCAAAGCGATATCGAGCCGATCGGGTGGCAAATGGCCGGCCGCGCGATCCGGCCATTCCACCAGGGTCACCGCGCCCTCGGGCGCATCGTCGAAGCCCAGCTCGGCTAACTCGGCCGGCCCCGTCAGCCGATACAGATCGACGTGCACAACAGCAAAACGCGGCAGCGTGTAAGTTTGTGTCAGCGTGAACGTCGGGCTCGGCACCTCGATGGTATCGTCGCCGGCAAGATAGCGGATAAGAACTCGGGCAAATGCAGTCTTGCCGGCTCCGAGATCGCCGGACAACGTGATCACATCGCCCGGCTCGATGACGGCTGCGACGTCCGTCATCAGCGAATAAGTGGCGGCCTCGTCAGCGATGGTGGCCGTAAAACTGTAATCGCCGGAAACGGTGGGGAGCATCGAATCATCCGCTGCAGGATGGATACCTTATAAACGGATGGCGCAGTCCCACGCCAGAATCGCGCGTCGCGCGCACAGGCTGGTGCCTTTATGCCGCCGATTGTTTGACGATGTGCTCCACCGGAAACACGCAGGTAACGGTGGTGTCTTGCCCGGGAGCGGAATCGATCGTCACCGTTCCACCGTGTAACTCGACGAAGGAACGCACAAGAGATAGTCCGAGACCAGGACCACGATGCTGCGAACCCTTTGAATCGGTCTCGAACCAGTCGAAAACCTTGTCTTTTGCCTCCGACGCGATGCCCGGTCCGTGGTCGGTCACACTGAAAATCACGGCGTGCGGACGCCGCTCGGCCAACAGCGTAACTGTTTGGCCCGCCGGCGAGAAACCAACGGCGTTGGAGAGCAAGTTGAACAAGATCTGGCGCAAGCGTCGTTCATCGGCTGTGAAACTGCCGATATTGGCCGGAGCGCGAATGTCGAGCGTAATCCGGTTTTTCACCAGCCGGTCCTGCACGCCCTCTGCAGCGGCTTCCATGCTGGCACGAATATCGACCTCGCCCAAATTCAACGTCATGGCGCCGGCGTCGATAGTTGCCAGGTCGAGAATATTATTGATGAGCGCGAGCAGCGCATTTGTTGAGGCGGTAATGTATCCGAGGTATTCGCCTTGCTTTTGAGTCAGCGAGCCAAAAGCCGGGTCGCCGAGCAAATTCGCAAATCCGATAATGTTCGTGAGAGGCGAGCGAAGTTCGTACGACACGTGGTGAACGAAATCGATCTTGATCGAATCCGCAGCCTCAAGCGCTTCGTTGCGTTCACGCAAGGCGCGCTCAACGTTGACGGTGTCAGTTCTATCCTGGAACGTGACCAAGGTAGCGCCGTCGGGCAGGGGCATCGTGGCCAGATCAAGCACCGCACCGTCACGTCGCTCGATACGCGCGCTGATCGGTTCACGATTGTCGATTGCGGTCACCGATTCGCGCAGATTTCGCCAAACTGTATTGTCATCGTGTAATGCCTGGCACCACGCGGTCACCGCTTCAACATGCGGATGCTGGTCGAGCGCATTCTGCGCCAGTTTCCACATGCGCTGGAACGCCGGATTGTGCAGCCGGACCCGGCCATCACTACCGAACACCGCTACAGCTTCGGCGACATGGTCGAGAGTCTCGGTCTGAACCTTGATGAGTGCGTCGTACCGGCGGTACATGTCCAAACGCTCGGTAACGTCGTCATAGAGATAGGTGACGCCACCCTCCGGGTTGGGCGTCGTGACCACGCGCAGCGTGCGTCCATCGGGCAGGTGCCACATATGTTCTTTCGGCTCGACGGCGCGGTAAGCTTCGTACAGCTGCTGCTTCCATTGTCGGAAATCCTGCTCCTCGGGCAGCTTGCGTTTGCTGCGTAGCAAATCGAGCACGGCTGCATCTGTCGGCGCCTGATCAAGAAAGCCGGCGTCGAGTTCAAATTGCGAACGGAACGCGGTGTTGTAGAAGGTGAGCTTGCGGTCGACGTTAAACACCGCGACGCCGGTTGCAAGCTGATCGAGCACGCGCCGGTGTGCCTCGACCATGCGTGCAAGCTCCGCGCGCATGGTCTCGACATCTGTGCGATCGATAGCGATGCCAGAACTTCCGGCTCCGCTCGGCGCATCAATAACCTCGAATATGCGGCGTTCGCCCGCAGCGATGGCCGGCAATCGTCCGACATATGACTCCTTTGCAGTGCGGGCACGCTCGACATCCGTGCGCGCGGATTGATCAAGCAGTTCTAGCCGGCGCGTCACGGCGTCAGCCGGAGTTTCAGCTTCTACTGCGTGGGCATAAGCCGAATTTACAAAAACGAGCTGGCCAGTGTTGTCGCGTGCCCACACCGGAGCAGGCAGAGAGTCCAGTAGCGTCCGCATGGTTTCGACATCGCTCAGGAGCTGGTCGTGGCGCCCCGCGAGATCCAAGAGCTCTTGCTCGATGCCACTGACGTCGCGCAATCGCAGCACTGCGCGTCCCGCGATAGCGCGTCCTTCCGCCTCGATAGGACGCCCGACGAGGGTGGTGAGTGTCATCACGAAGCCACGGCCATCACGACGTAAAATGTTGACGGCCTGCTCCATGCGGCGCGCAGCCACCGGATCCAGCCAGGTGCCGAATGCAAGCACTCGTTCGGAAACACCGGCGGATGTAACGATGGAGATGTCACCGAGGATTTCCGGCTGCTCGGTGCCTGCCGCCCAGGTCACCAATATCTGCGGCTCCGACAACAGCAGCGCTTTGAGCAGGTCCACCTCGGCGTGCAGTGCGCCAATTTCATCGCGCGTATTGGTTTCGGTGCGATCGGCGAGCCTGTGCGCGCGAAATAGCACGACGCTTGCAAAGAGACCCAAACCGAGCAGAGCAAGGAGAAGCGTCAGCAATGTAATTTCTTGCCCGCGAAGCGTAGAAAGAGCACGACGCGTGACATCGATCGCGATCGTGCCCAGACGCGTGTCAGCGCGGGCCGCCGGGCCCGGCATGATTAAGAGATTTACGGTCACGAAGGCGGCGAGGAATCCGCCCCGCCACGGACGAGAACGCAGCCTCTCGTTCGCCGTCCGGATTGTCTCCGGCATTCAAACTTGCCCCAGGATGCAGGGGCGGCGTCCGCCACGCCGTTCCCCGCGAATCGGTCAACTTTACCCCCAAGGTGAATCGCGCCGAAAGAGTCCAGACCGTGAACAGACCCCGTAAGGGCCAAGGTTTTCAGCTATTTCAGCGTTGCAGCGCGCTTGACCATGTCATCGATATTGATGTGGCCCAGCGCGACAGAGACTGTGCGCTCCGTTTCGGCAAGCGCCGGTCGAACCACGTGATGGACGAGTGCGGAGCCAGGCAGCGGCAAGTCTTCGATGTCCTCGGCGGTGGCCGCTGCACGCAAAATATCGTCCGCCGTGATGCGGCTGCGGTCGCGCGCGAGCGCGTAGCCCCCATGGGGTCCGCGGATACCTTTGAGGATGCCGTCCCGCACCAGCGCTTGCAGCACCGGCTCGAGATGGCGCGGTGGCAACCGGTGACGGGCGGCTAACGCCTTGGCCGACACCGGGCGAGCATTGGCATTGATTGCGACGTCGATGACGGCTGCGATAGCAAGCACACCCTTGCGGGAAACGAACGGCATTGGCCACACCACTCACGGTAGCAACAGAGTAAGCGGTATTATGCTACGGGTTCAAATCCGTCTAGCCTTGGCAGATGGACATTTCGTCTCAATTGCCGGTTGAGCCAAAACCACCGCCTCCGCGTGCGGTTTCGTCGAGAGATGCGACTTCCAATATGTGTGCGGTTACAACCGGCGCGATCACTAATTGAGCGATCCGCATGCCCCGCGTAATCGTCACCGGTTCGGCGCCCAGGTTTACCAGCAGGACCAGGATCTCGCCGCGGTAGTCGGCGTCGATGGTGCCCGGGGCATTGAGCACGGTCAGCCCGTGCGTCACGGCGAGGCCGGACCGCGGCCGCACTTGCGCTTCGTAGCCTTGCGGAAGCCCGATCGTGATACCGGTTGGCACGAGCGCGCGGGCGCCCGATACAAGCGTGAGTGGCTCGACAGCGGGCACTGCCGCAACGACGTCAAGCCCGACGGCGTGCGCGGTCTGATAGGACGGTAGCGGCAAATCTTTGCCGTGCGGCAGTCGCTGGACGCGGACCTCAGAAAAGGTCTCGTCCATGACTCTTCTAACTCGGAGATTTGATGCCATCGCACCGGGCTCTTCGGGCTGTCGCGGGAAAGACAGCCTAGCCCCTATGTTTGCGATCTAGAACCTTAGATAACAAAACACCTGTGCGTAATTCGCCATCTGTGCCGAAATTATTTTGCAAGTGCATCGGCAATGCGCGCGATCAGCGTGGCCGCCACTTCGTTCTTGCTTTGCGGTTTCCAGGTTTCAACGCCCGAGGCGCGCACAAGCGTTATAGTATTGCGATCACCACCCATAACGCCTGATTTCGGCGAAACATCGTTTGCCAAAATCCAATCGCAGCCTTTGTTGGTGAGCTTGGCTTTGGCGTTGGCGACAATGTTTTCAGTTTCCGCGGCGAAGCCGATCACCAGGCGTGGCCGTTGTGTCTTTCGTTTGGCGATCATGGCAAGAATGTCGGGATTTTCCACGAGCGATAGCTCGGGGGTTGCTTTGCCCACTTGCTTCTTGAGTTTTTGTTCAGCCGCATTGGTAACGCGCCAGTCAGCGACGGCGGCGGCGAAGATCGCAACATCCACCGGTAGGGCATGCTCGACGGCTTGCAGCATTTCGCGCGCGGTCTCGATTCTCACTGTTTTCACGCGGGCCGGATCAGGCACGTTAACCGGGCCACTCACAAGCGTCACATCGGCTCCCGCCGCGGCTGCGGCTTCCGCGATCGCGTGACCCTGCTTTCCGGACGAACGGTTGGCGATGTAACGCACCGGATCGATTGGCTCATGCGTCGGGCCGGAGGTTACCAGCACGCGTCGGTTTTGCAGGAGTTGCACTTTGCCGGCCGACAGCAGCTTTTCGATCGCGGCGGCAATTTCCAGCGGCTCGGCCATGCGGCCAAGCCCCCGCTCATGCGACTCTGCCATTTCGCCTTCGTTGGGGCCAATGAGCGCGACGCCGTCCGCGACAAGCTGTGTCAGATTGCGCTGCGTCGCCTTGTTCGCCCACATCCGCGGGTTCATCGCCGGCGCCAGAAGAATTTTTGCAGTCGTGGCCAATAGGACCGTTGTAGCGAGATCGTCGGCATGACCGCCGGCCAGTTTTGCCATCAAGTCCGCCGTCGCCGGCGCAACCACGATCAAGTCGGTTTCGCGTGCGAGCCGAATATGTCCGATATCAAACTCGCCGGCGAGATCGAACAGATCAGTGAATACGCGTTCGCCAAGCAGCGCGCTCGCGGATAGCGGCGTTACGAATTGCTCGGCGGCTTTCGTCAGGATGCATCGCACCGCCATGCCGCGCTCTTTGAGCCTGCGAATGAGGTCGAGCGATTTATAGGCAGCGATTCCACCGCCGATGACCAGAAGCGTTCGTTTCGTACCGGCCGGCACGATGGGGCGAGCAGTTGGCTCACCACGCTTTGCCGGAGGCGAGGGCGGCTCGATCAGATCGAGCGCGTCCCTGCCGGTGTCGTCCGCGGCTTCCCGCAGGATCGTGCGTACCTCGTCTTCGACCGAGCGGCCGCTTCGCGCCGCGCGCAAACGCAGCAGCTTCTTCAGGCGGTCATCGAGCTGGCGGACGGTAAGGGAGGCCATGAAAATCACTTTGTACAAAACAGCTTAGCACAAATATGATTTCAATGCAATCATTGCAATCATTGCGCCCCTGATGTCACGCTTGACGCGCGCGCAACCCTCCGGTATTTAACCGGATAGTTATTTAACTAGATGGTTCAATAATTGATGACGAGCGACCGTCTCAGCCTGACCTTTGCGGCGCTCGCCGATCCGACGCGGCGCGCAATTCTTGCCCGGCTCGCTCTTGGCGAAACGTCGGTGCTGAAACTTGCAGAGCCGTTCGACATGAGCCTGCCCGCGGTTTCCAAGCATTTGAAGGTGCTGGAACGGGCCGGTCTCATCACGCGCACCCGCGACGCCCAGATGCGTCCTTGTCGTATTGACGTGCGGGCGCTCCAGGATGCTGACCATTGGCTCGAGGAGTATCGTCGTCTCTGGGACGAGCGGCTCGATCGATTGGACAACTATCTCCAAACCCTGCAAGCGAAGGAGAAGAAGCGTGAGCGTAAGAAACAACCTCGATCTTGAGCAGGATCCGCGTTCAATCATCGGCACGCGCGTGCTTGATGCGCCACGCGCACTGGTGTTCTCGGCGTGGACCAACCCGAAGCATCTGGCGCAGTGGTGGGGACCAAATGGCTTCACCACGACGACGCATGCCTTCGACTTTCGTCCAGGCGGAATTTGGCGTTTCGTGATGCACGGGCCGGACGGTCGTGACTATCAGAATCGCATCACCTTCGACGAAATCGCTCCGCCCAAGCGCATCGTCTACCGACATGACGGCGGCGACGATGTAGAACCCGTGCAATTCACCCAGACGGTAACATTCGAGGATATCGGCCGCGGTCAAACGCGCCTGACCTGGCACAGCACGTTCCCGTCGGCCGAGGAGCGCGCGCGCGTTATCAGGGAATACGGCGCCGACAAAGGCCTGGTTCAGACCATGGCGCGGCTCGCCGACTACGTGGTCACGGTGTCGGCAAAGAACGCGTAGATGTCGCTAGGCAAGCGCACGCAGCGCGCTGCGCAGATCGTTTGGGCGGCAATCGGTCACCAGCTGTTCGATCGCTGCGTGAGTCTGTCGCCACAGCGGAAAACTTCTGGCGAGCAGCGCGCGGCCGGCAGCGGTAATCGTCAATTGCCGGCTGCGTTTATCTTCCTTGTCGACCGAAACCTTTACCAGCCCCCGGCGTTCGAGTGGTTTAAGGTTGGCCGTAAGCGTCGTGCGATCCATCGCAAGCAGGGCCGCGACACTGCCGATACTCGGTGGTTCCGGCCGGTTCAGCGACATCAACAGCGAAAACTGGCCATGGGTGAGATCAAGCGGACGGAACACTTCGTCGAAACGCCTCGCCAAAGCGCGCGCGGCCCGCTGGACGTGCAGGCACAGGCAGGAGTCGCGCACCTGGTGCGTCGCCGACAGTGGCAATTCATGACGGGTTGACATCAATTATATTATGTTGATATCAACCTATTTTGTCAAGAACAGGAACCCGATGGAGGACGAGTTATGCAGGTGCAATCCTATTTGTTTTTTGATGGCCGCTGCGACGAGGCCATTGAGTTCTACAAGAAGACGCTGGGTGCCGAGGTCGGCATGCTCATGCGCTGGAAAGACAGTCCTGACAAATCAATGTGCACGCCCGGCAACGAGAACAAGGTCATGCATGCGTCGTTCAAGATCGGCGAGACCAGGGTCATGGCCTCCGATGGTCGCAATACGGGAAATCCGGAGTTCAAGGGTTTTGCGCTTTCGCTCAATGCGAAAGACGAAGCCGACGCCGATCGGCTCTTTAACTCGTTGTCTTCCGGCGGAAAGGTGATGATGCCGCTTGGCAAGACATTCTTTTCGCCTCGCTTCGGCATGACGACCGACAAGTTCGGTGTGAACTGGATGGTCATTGTCGAACCCTGACGACAGCCGCTTCGCAACAGAAGGACGAGGACGATGGCCGGTGATTTTGCGATGTCGCGCGTATTCGATGCCCCGCGCGATCTGATGTGGAAATGCTTCACCGAGCCGGAACGCATGAAACAATGGTGGGGCCCGAAGGGCTTCACCGTTATCGCTTCGCAGATGGATTTGCGGGTAGGCGGTACATACCACTACGGCATGAAAGCGCCTGATGGCACACCGATGTGGGGCAAGTTCATCTTCCTGGAAATCGTCCCGCCCGAACGCCTGGATTTCATCAGCTCTTTTTCCGACGAAAAAGGCGGCACTACGCGGCATCCGGGCCATATGTCATGGCCGCTCGAGATGCACTCGACGTTCACCTTCGAGGAATTACCCGGCGGCAAAACCAAGTTCACTGTGCGTTGGGCGCCACACAACGCGACTGAGGACGAAAAGAAAACCTTCGATTCCGGCCGTGACAGTATGCGCATGGGCTGGAGCGGTACCATGGAGCAGCTGGAAGCGTATCTCGCAAAAACCAAGTGAAGCCTGGTCAATCGCGTACAACGGAGGACGTCATGGCGATCGCCGAACACAAGATCACACCATGTCTGTGGTTCGACACCGAAGCGGAAGAAGCGGCAAAGTTCTATTGTTCGATCTTCAAGGATTCCCGGATCGGCAAGGTCAGCTGCTACACCAAGGCCGGACATGACGTTCACCACAAGCCGCCGGGCTCGGTGATGGTTGTTGAATTCGAAATCGAGGGACAGACATTCACCGCTTTGAATGGTGGTCCGAACTTCAAGTTCAATGAGGCGGTCTCACTCCAGGTGCGTTGCGAAACGCAGGCGGAGGTCGACTATTTCTGGAGCAAACTCACGCAAGGCGGCCAGGAAGGTCCGTGTGGCTGGCTCAAGGATAAGTATGGTTTGTCATGGCAGGTCGTGCCGGCCGCGATACCGAAAATGATGACCGACCCGGATGTCGCGAAATCCGAGCGCGTCATGAATGCATTCCTGAAAATGAAAAAACTCGACCTCGCGGCGATCGAACGCGCTTATGAAGGGCGGTGACCACCGCCATCAAACCTGCGGCATACGGAGAAGGAACCGTCACCCTGACACACGTGTTCGATGCGCCTCGCGCGTTGGTCTGGAAGGCATGGACGGATCCGAAGATGATGGCGCAGTGGTTCGGCCCGCGCGGGTTCACCAATCCAGTCTGCGAGCTCGATGTGCGGGTCGGCGGCAGGTTGCGCATTGTCATGCGCGGGCCGGACGGCAACGACTATCCGATGAAAGGCATTTTCCGCGAAGTCGTCGTGCCGGAACGACTTGCATTCACCAACATCGCAATCGACAAAGACGGCAGGCACCTGCTCGAGGGTGAGACCACTGTCACTTTTGCCGAGAGCGATAATAAGACCACCTTGACGCTGTGGACTCGCGCAGTCGGGCTTGTTCCGATCGCGACGCAAATGCTCGCTGGTATGGAGGCGGGTTGGACGCAGAGCATCGACAAGCTGGAAGAATTCGTGAACAGCAGCGGCTGACCCGCGTCACACGAGCAACCAGGTGATCCAGGCAAGCAGCGCGGCAATCACCCAGAGTGCCGCGGCGGTCCACCGATTGCGCCGCGCTTCCGCCGCACCAATGGCAGCAACGGTCTCCGAAGAAAGCACCAGCCCGTCGCGGGTAATATCGTCCAGTTGATCGAGCAGCGTTCCTGCGCGTGTGAGCAGGCTGGGGACCTGTCCGAGGAAACGGCCAATCTCTCCGGCGCCTTCGACCGCGTCCTCCAGCCTGCCGGCAGGGCCAAGATTGCGCGCGATCCATTCGCGCACGACGGGGTCGGCCGTACTCCACATGTCGAGCTTGGGATCAAGCGAGCGAGCAACGCCTTCCACGACAACCATCGTCTTTTGCAAAAGAATCAATTCGGGCCGCGTGCGCATATCAAACAGACCGGTCACCTCGAACAGCAGCATCAAGAGCTTCGCCATCGAAATATCTTCGGCGGTGCGATTGTGAATCGGCTCGCCGATGGCACGAATGGCTTGCGCGAAGCTCTCGACGGAATGGTGCCGTGGCACATAACCCGCGTCGAAATGCACTTGCGCAGTCCGCTGATAGTCACGGGTGATGAAGCCGAACAGGATTTCGGCAAGGAAGCGCCGTTCTTTCGGCCCCAGCCGTCCCATGATGCCGAAGTCGACGGCCACCAGCTTGCCGTCACCATCAACGAACAAATTGCCTGGGTGCATGTCGGCATGGAAGAAACCATCGCGCAAAGCATGCCGCAGGAAACTCTGGATCACATTGTGGCCCAGCGCCGGCAGATCGAAGCCTTTCGCTTCCAACGCGCCATGGTCGCTGAGGCGAATGCCATCGATCCATTCCAGCGTCAGTACTTCGCGCGCGGTACGGTCCCAATCGACCGTCGGCACCCGGAAGCTGGCATCCTTGCGCGTATTCTCCGCCATCTCGGAAGCGGCGGCGGCCTCCAGACGGAAGTCCATTTCGATTGCGACTGAACGGGTGAGCGTGGATACAACCTCGATCAATCGAAGCCGCCGCGCTTCGGCCGAAAATGCTTCCGCCTTGCGCGCCGCAAAGAAGAAAGCACTAAGGTCGGATCCGAAACGGCGCTCGATACCGGGCCGAAGGATTTTCACTGCGACCGGCTTGCGCGCGCCGTCAATCTCGATCTCGGCACGGTGGACTTGCGCAATAGATGCCGCCGCGACCGCCGGCCCAAAACTTGCGTAAACCGCGGAAAGCGGTTTGCCAAAAGCGGAAGCGATGGCTGCCTCGGCCTCGCTTTGCGGGAACGGCGCCATCTTGTCCTGCAGACTTTCCAGATCGTGCGCGATCGTTGCGCCGACCACGTCCGGCCGGGTGGCGAGGAATTGGCCGAGCTTGACGTATGTCGGCCCCAGCTTGGTCAGCGCAGCAGCCAGCCGGCTTTCGCCGCTTTTCGCGCTTGGCCGCTCGATCAGGCGGGCGAGTGCGATGGCCGTCTTGGCCGGCAGCGGCAAAGTCCGCGTATCGACCAGCGCAAACACGCCCTCGCGCGCAAACACAAAACCAGCGCGGCTAAGGCGGAGCAGATGAGAAATAGCAGCGATCACAATCGCCAGCCCGAGTGCAAGGCTACCACGCCGCCGGTCATCGGTGAAAATGACACGCGACGAAACCCGGCAGCTTCGATCATCTTTGCGAAAGCCTTCGGCTTTGGAAATTTGCGAATCGATTCGATGAGATACTGGTAAGCCTCGCGGTCACCGGTGACGGCTTCTCCTACACGCGGAATGACCTGGAAAGAATATAGTTCATAGAGGGCGTCCAGGCCGGGTACGTCGACCGAAGAAAATTCAAGGCACAGGAAGCGCCCGCCAATCTTGAGGACGCGATAAATTTCGTCCAGCGCTTGCCCGATGCGCGGCACGTTGCGGATGCCGAAGGCGATGGTCGCGCAATCGAAACTGCGATCGGGATAGGCAAGTGTCTCGGCGTTGCCTTGTTCGAATGCCACGCTTTGGTCGAGCCCGCGTTCGCGCGCGCGTTCGCGGCCAACGTCGAGCATGTCGGGATTGATGTCGCACACGACGATGCGGGTACCGGTGCCGCCGGCCTGCGCGATACGGAAAGCGATGTCGCCGGTTCCGCCGGCCAGATCGAGGACGCTGAAGTCGCGCGCATTTTTCGGCGGATTGACCGCCGTGACCAAGGCGTCCTTCCACGCCCGGTGCAGGCCGCCGGACATCAGGTCATTCATCAAATCGTAACGCCGCGCGACCGAGTGAAAAACGTCGTTTACCCGCCCTTGCTTGTCCTCGAGCGGCACTGTCTCGTAGCCGAAATGGGTGTGTTCGTTGCCGCGTGGCATGGCCAATAGTCCTTGTCGGGCAGGACCATAGCGCGGGTGGCTTGAGGGCGCTATGTGTCAGCGCGGGAGCGGTTAATCAATGCCGGAATTGCCTGAAGTCGAAACCGTACGCCGCGGACTGGCGCCTGCCATGGAAGGGCAACGCTTTACGAAGGTCGAGGTGCGGCGTGGCGATCTGCGTTGGCCGTTGCCCAAAGGCTTTGCCCAGAAACTGCATGGCAAGACGGTTGAGGGACTGGGCCGCCGCGCGAAGTATTTATTGGCGGATCTTTCGTCCGGCGACGTATTGCTGATGCATCTCGGTATGTCGGGCTCATTCCGCGTCGGCAAGAACAGTGCGCCGGACCAATACTATCACGAGCGTTCTAAAAGCATTGCGCACGACCATGTCGTTTTTCACATGTCGAACGGCGCGACTGTGACATTCAACGATCCGCGCCGCTTCGGCTCGATGAAGCTCGTGCCACGCATCAAACTCGAGAGCGAACCGCTGTTGCGCGCGCTCGGGCCCGAGCCTTTGGGAAATGAATTCGACGCGGCGACGCTTGCAAAGGCTTGCGCGGGCAAAAAGACATCCCTCAAGGCTGCGTTGAGCGATCAACGCGTCGTCGCAGGTCTCGGCAATATCTATGTCTGCGAGGCGCTGTTTCGCGCGCAACTGTCGCCAAAACGGCGAGCTTCGACCATCGCCGACCGCCACGGCAAACCGAACGAACGCGCGGAGAAACTGGTCGTTGCCATCAAGGCGGTACTGATGGATGCAATCGAAGCCGGCGGCTCCTCGTTACGCGATCATCGTCGTGCCGACGGTTCGCTTGGCGATTTCCAGCACAATTTTCGGGTCTATGATCGCGAGGGCGAGCCTTGCCCAAATTGTAAAGGCAAGATCAAGCGTATTGTGCAGGCTGGCCGTTCGACCTTCTATTGCCCGTCATGCCAGAAATAGGCACGCTACGCGGCCTGAATGCCGGGGGATCGTTATCATGCGCAAACTTGGCCTCGTCACCCTGACGCTCGCCGCTATTGTCGCCGCCACCGCACAAGCTGCGCAAGCCGCGGATTATCCCGATCATCCGATCCGGTTCATTGTTCCGCAAGCCGCCGGAAGCGCCACTGATACGGTCGCTCGCATTCTCGCCGCCGAACTGTCGAAAGAATTCGGCCAGCAGGTGATCGTCGACGATCGCCCGGGCGGTGCACTGACCATAGGTCTCGATCTGGTCGCGAAGTCGGCGCCGGACGGCTACACAATCGGGATGGGCCCGATTGGCGCGCTCGCCATTACCCGGCACATGGTGGCGAAGCTGCCCTACAACATCGAACGGGACTTTCAACCGATTGCGCTGGTCGCGCGCGGACATTTATTGCTTGCGGTCTCGCCGCATTTGCCGATCAATTCAGTGCAGGAGCTGATCGACTACGCGAAGAAAAATCCCGGAAAGCTCACAAATGCGTCGTCGAGCAATGGTTCGCCCGGGCATGTCGGCGGCGAACTGTTCAAATACATGACCGAAACGGAAATTGTGCACGTGCCGTACCGTGGCGGTGCACCGGCAATCACCGACCTGATTGCGGGGCATGTCGATCTCATGTTTGAAAGCCTGCAATCGATTGCGCCCTTTGCGCGCGATGGCAAGGTGCGCGCGCTTGGCGTCAGCGGTGCCGCCCGCTCGCCGGCGTTTCCCGAATTACCGACCATTGCGGAAGCCGGTGTGCCCGGATATGTCGCGCCGACCTGGACGGGCGTGATTGCCCCGGCCGGCGTGCCGCGGCCGATCGTGGATAAGCTCAACGCCGCCATCAACAAGGCGCTCACGTCGGAAGCGTTCAAGGAGAAGTTCGCCAAGATCGGCGACGAGCCAGCCGGTGGAACGCCGGAAGAATTCGCTGCAACAATCAAGGCCGATTCCGCGAAATGGGGCGATGTTGTGCGTCGCTCCGGCGCAAGACTTGATTAAGCCAAGGATCACGTCATGACCTACGAGAACATAATTGTCGAAACGCAAGGCCGGGTTGGCATTATCCGCCTTAACCGTCCGCAAGCACTCAATGCCCTGAACAAGGCACTGATTGCCGAACTGACCCGGGCAATCGAGGCATTCGACGCCGACGACAAGATCGGCTGCATGCTGATTACCGGCAGCGACAAGGCTTTCGCCGCGGGAGCCGACATCAAGGAAATGGCGGACAAGCCGTTTATCGAGGCCTATCTCGGCGATTTCGTTTCAAATTGGAATGCTGCGGCCCATGCGCGCAAGCCAATCGTCGCTGCCGTGGCCGGCTTTGCGCTTGGCGGGGGCTGTGAACTTGCCATGCAATGCGACATCATCATTGCCTCGGAGACCGCCAAATTCGGCCAACCCGAGATCAAGCTTGGCGTCATTCCCGGTATTGGCGGTACGCAGCGACTGGCGCGCGCGGTCGGCAAGGCCAAGGCCATGGATCTGATCCTGACCGGACGAACGATGGATGCGGCAGAAGCCGAAAAATCCGGCCTGGTGGCACGCGTGGTGCCATCCGCTGACTTGATGGCTGAAGCCATGAAAGTTGCAGAAACCATCGCAAACATGTCGCTGCCATCGGTGCTCGCGGGCAAGGAAGCCGTCAATCGCGCATTCGAAAGCGGGCTCTCGGAGGGCATGGCCTTTGAGCGGCGCATATTCCATTCGTTGTTCGCGACCGAAGATCAGAAGGAAGGCATGAAGGCCTTCATCGAGAAACGTCCGGCAAAATGGAAAAACAAATAGTTATTTGCGCACGCAAATGACTCTCACGACCGCCGCTTTCGCGTCGCCTTCCGTTGCAGGTACAACATTCTGCGTTGCGAGAAAGTCGCGGATTGTCTGGGCGGTAATGAGGCGCACCGGCGGAACGGCCGGCCCGGCACTGGCAAGCACGATATTTTGCATTTCCATCAAGCCGAGGAATTGCCCTTGCGCGTCGAGCGCAGCAGCACCGGAATAGCCGGCCATTGGGACCGGCTGACGCAGTTCGATCGCATTGCCGTCGGCAAGCCGTGCCTTGATCTCGGTGAGTTTCTTGGCGCCACTTTGCTCTTTCGGATCGGGGATACCAATCAAGGTCACATCGCCTTTTTTTGGCGTAGCAGGGCCAAGTGCGAGCGGCGCCAGCTTGCGCCGGCCGTAAACACGCAACAGCGCCAAACTTGAATTCCTGTCTTCGGCGATACGCTCGGCGTCGCCAAGACCGTCGGCGATGATGACCTGGCATCCGCTCGCGAGCTTGCGTTCGGTAATGATGTGGCCACGCGCACTCACGATCAGTCCGTTCCCGTATTCGACCGATTTCATCGTCGTCGCGAAAGGCGAATTGCGTTCGGGAAACGGCGAGAAAGCGCTCACCATGGCCGCGGTCACCGGCGCGACAATGGTTTCCATCATTTGATCAAACAGCAGCGTGAAGCCGCGGATTTCGCCGTCACGCGCGTATGCGCGCACGGAGAACATCTTCAGGCCTTGCATGCCGGTGATGAAGAAACTGTCGTCGCGCAACGCACTGGATTCAATTTTGCGTGTGGACGGCTCTTTCTTCTGTTGTTCGAAGAGTGCGGCAAGCTTGAGTTCGGTATCCTTGAAGCGGAAGGTTTCGACCTGCACTTCGCCGTGCGCCGCCGACCAGCGCGTCCCGTGCGCGGCATCGCGCACTTGCGGCACCAGTTTTATCGGCAGGCCGAGACGCGCGCCCGTCGAGGGATCCGTCAAAATGGTCCAGCCGAACTCGTCTTCGTGGCTTTTGGCAGCCGCGAGAAGGTTGGCCCGCTCGGTGGGCGAAAGCACGCCTGTGATTTTTGACCTCGCACGTTTCTGGAAATTTTTTATCGCCGACAGAAAGGGGTCTTCGCTATTGATCGAGCCAGTATAGTCACCCGACCATAAGAGCGCCGACTGGATCTTCAGACGTTCGCTATCGGAAATAATTGCCGTTATATCCGTAGGCGGCGCAGCCAAAGTCGACTCGGTCTTCAAGGCGGCCGTTTTTGCAGCGGTGGTCGCCGGCGTTTCAATTTTTGGCGCAGTAATTTTTGGCGCAGCATGTCGCGCAGCATGTCGCCCGGCATGGACCGGTTTTGTCTTCTCGGCAGCCTGATCGGGCTTTGGTATGATTCCAGGCGAATCCTGCGCCAGCGCCGGACCGGCGCCGAGCAGAAGCGCAAGCATAACCGTGAGCTCACCCAAGCGCATTGTATTGGCGCCGCCCAGCCGCATTTTTGCGGCCACCTTAGCCGATGGAGGCGAGGGCGCAAGGCGGGCTGGGGACTTCTGCGCTGATGGTTACCGGGTCGCGCACATTTTGCGCGCGCATGGTGTTTTGCAAAACCGGGTTCGCACGTTTTCCCGTCATGCGGTAGGTTAACCTTGATGCTCGACGCCAAAGAACTTGAACGCTACGCCCGCCACATCGTGCTGCACGAAGTGGGCGGACCAGGCCAGGCCAAACTCAAGAGCGCGCGCGTTGTGGTGATCGGTGCCGGCGGGCTCGGGACGCCGGTGCTGCTCTATCTTGCGGCCGCCGGAGTCGGCACGCTTGGTGTCGTCGACGACGACGACGTGTCACTATCGAATCTGCAACGCCAGGTGATTTTCGCCACCGATGATGTCGGCAAGGCAAAGGTCGAGAGCGCCGGCAATGCAATAAAGAGTCTCAATCCGCACGTGAGCGTCGAGCCACATCATGTGCGTCTGACGGCGGCCAATGCGCTCGACCTGATCAGGCGTTACGACATCGTGGCCGACGGATCTGATAATTTCGCCACGCGGTACCTTGTCTCCGATGCCTGCTACTTTGCCAAAAAGCCTCTCGTCACCGCTGCGGTCGGCACCTTCGATGGCTCGCTCACCTCGATCCGCGCGCATGAAACAAGGGCCGATGGCACGCCTAATCCGAC
>Ga0335077_10002796_pt1 | contig 20930 bp, 15 predicted proteins | sample Lox_Sample_31_FD_207151 | JGI IMG/M metagenome (GOLD analysis project Ga0335077, IMG submission 207151) | Soil microbial communities from Loxahatchee National Wildlife Refuge, Florida, United States - Lox_Sample_3.1 | ecosystem: Environmental > Terrestrial > Soil > Wetlands | place: USA...
CAGCTCAAGTCCCTGGTGGGCGGCCAGGTGGTGGAGATCGCCCTGGCCGATCCCGGTGCGGGCCAGTCGGCGGCAGGCTACCCGGCGGCCAACTGCCTGGCGGCCGGCTACCCGGCGCCGGACGGGCTGGCGCTGGACGCCGAGGCGGTGGCGCGAGCGCTGGCCGGGCGGCTTGACCTGCCGCCGGGCAGCGTTCGTGCCGAGTCAAGCGCCCGGCGGCTGACCGTGCTCACCCGGACGGGCACGGACGGAGACGCCGGCGTGCTGCTCGACGTCGCGGCGGCGCTGCGTGCCGACGGCGTCCCCGTCGCCGACCTGGCGCTGCGCCAGCCGTCCTTGGACGAGGCCTTCCTCGCCCTCACCGGTCGGCCGGAGGTGGCGGCATGATCGCGGCAGGCACCGTGCCGGCCGACGTCGGCCCGGGCCACGCCGCGGCGCTGCCGCACCTGCGGCACCGGGTGGTAAGGGACAGCGGCCTGATCGCCGGCCGGTATCTGCGGGTGCTCCGCAGGAACCCCGGCCGGCTCATCTATCCGCTGCTGCAGCCCCTCGTGCTGCTCACGCTGTTCCTCTCGGTGTTCGGGAACCTGGCCGCCGGGCGGAATGCCGCGCCAGGGGCCTACCGCGAGTTCCTTGTGCCGGGGATCATCATCCAGAACGCGGCGCTGACCGCGCCGACGACTGGCCTCGCGCTGCTCAGGGACGCCGGGAGCGGCCTGGCCGACAGGTTCAGGTCGCTGCCGATGTCCAGGCCGGCCGTGCTGCTCGGGCGGCTCGGCGGCGACGCGGTGATCTACGCGGTCCAGGCGGCGTTGCTGCTCGGCGTGGCGACCGTACTCGGCTTCACCGTCCGCACCGGCCTGGCTGGCGTGGCCGGGATCGTGAGCATCGCCGTCGCATTCGGCCTGGCGATCTCGGTCCTGTCGGCCTGGCTGGCGCTGCTGATCAACGACGCCGAGACCGCCGAGCGGGTGTTGTTCTTCCCGGCCATCGCGATCGCCTTCGTCAGCTCGGCCTTCGCCCCGGTGGCCGACCTCGCAGGCTGGATGCGGCCGGTCGCCAGGTTCAACCCGGTCAGCGCGGCCGCCGACCTGATCAGGACGCTGGCCGCCGGCGGGCCGGCCGCTCGCCCGTTCTGGCTGCTCGCCTGCTGGATCGCGGTGCTCGTCGCGGTGCCTGGCGTGCTGGCGGTCCGGCGGTGGCAGGCGTCGCCGTAGCCTGACTGGCTGGTTACAGTGGCGATATGTACATTCCCGCGCACTTCGCTGCTCATGACCTGACCGAGGTGGCCGAGTTCGTCCGCCGGGTCGGCGCGGCCGACCTGGTCACGTTTGACGGCGCCAGGCCGGTCGCGACGTTGCTGCCGGTGATCTGGGAGCAGCCTGAGCTGCCGCGGCAGCAGCCGGACTCCGACGGCTCAAGCGCTCCCGGCAGCTGGGGCGCCGGGCACGGGCGGCTGCTGGGTCACATGGCGCGCAGCAACCCGCAGTGGAGCACCGCGGCACCCGACGTGCCCGCGCTGGCGATCGTGCGCGGGCCGCAGGCCTATATCTCCCCGTCGTGGTACCAGAGCACTCGCGAGCACGGCCGCACGGTGCCCACCTGGAACTACACGACCGTGCACTTCACCGGGCCGGTGACGTTCCATCGCGACGACGACTGGCTCCGCGATGTAGTGACCAGGCTGACCGAGCGCTATGAGGCGGGCAGGCAGGGACGGTGGTGGGTCGGTGGCGCCCCCGAGAAGTTCATCGAGGGGCAGCTTCGCGCCATCGTGGGCGTCGAGATGCTCGTGACCAGCATCGAGGCCAAGGACAAGCTGTCCCAGAATCGCACGCCGCAGGACCGGGCGAACGTGATCGCGGCGCTGCGCGCGGAGCCCGAGCCCGATGCGCACGCGATCGCCGGGCTGATGGCCGCGCGCGGGGCGGCGGCCGAGCGAGGCTGAGTCAGTCAGGCTTCGGGGCCCTTCGGTGGCCATTCCCGGGCTGTATATACTTTCATCTTCCTCTAGCTGATAGCGGGTGCTTTCGGGCTGATGGGCAGCGCCGACTCGCGCCATTGGCGGTAAAGGCGCATCTTGATACTGTTCACGCTAGAATCCAGCATCCGCCGCGTAGATCCCCCATTAGTGCAGGGCCGTTCTGCGTGGTCTGAGTTAGTGGCGGAGGTGCTGGCTGCCGTGCTTGAGCAGGAGCGGCGGGCCCGCATCGTCGAGGCGGTGGCCGATAAGGCCGGGCAGCTCCCCGTCGACGTGCTGATGCAGCGAGTGTGCCGGTTCGTGGTCGACGAGGCGGCGGCGTCGGACTGCACCATGGTGCTTATCGCTGGGTCCGAGCCGGTGGCCACGCTGGCAGGTGCCGGGTGTCACGCCCGCGCGATCACCGACCTGCAGTTCGAGCTGGGCGAAGGCCCGTGCCTGGATGCCCACGGGACCGGCTTCCCCGTGCTGCTTCCTGACCTCGTCGCCCAGGGCAGCATCCGCTGGCCGGTGTTCACCCAAGTGGCGACGTCGCTCGGCGTGCGGGCGGAGTTCTGCTTCCCGCTCGGGATCGGGGTGAACAGCGTCGGCGTGCTCAATCTCTGCCGAGACGAGCCGGGAATGCTCAGCAAGGAGCTCCTGGCCGATGCCCTGGTCGCGGCGGACATCGCCCGTGACGCGCTGCTGTACCTCGAGGAGCCGCCCGGTGACAACGACTTGACTGCATTGCTCGACGCGGTGGGCATGGACCGCCTCGTCGTCCACCAGGCGGCCGGGATGATCGCCGCTCAGCTGGGCGAGGCACCCTCCGATGCTCTGGCCAGACTGCGGGGGGCCGCATTCGAGAGCGGGCGATCCATCTACTCCATTGCGCAAGATGTCATTGAACGGCGGGTGAGACTCGGTGAGTGAGGTCGGCGGCGCCCCATTCGAGGAGCATGAGGGCTCCGGGGACAGTGACCGGCACGATAGCGTCCGGCGGCGCGAGCGGCTGCTCTCTCGCGCCTTCGTGCGGCTGACGACGACCCTCGCCGATGAGTTCGACGTCGTCGAGTTCATGCACATCCTGTCCGTTGACTCGGTCGAGATCCTGGACGCCGAGGCGGCCAGCGTGATGCTCGCCGACGCACGCGGCGGGCTGCGGCTGATCGCGTCGTCGCAGGAGCGGATGCAGTTGCTTGAGCTGTTCGAGATCCAGAGCGCACAGGGCCCCTGCCTGGACGCGTTCGGCTCGGGCCAGATCGTGCAGGCGAGCGCGACCGACAGCCTGGGCCGGTGGCCGGTTTTCGCCACCCAGGCCTCCCGGGCTGGCTTTCGCGCCATGTGCGCGGTGCCGCTGCGGGCGCGCGCCGACACGATCGGGGCGCTGAACCTGTACCGACTCAGTGACCAGCAGTTCAGCCAGGCCGAGCTTGAAGCCGCGCAGGCCCTGGCCCAGCTGGCCACGATCGCGGTCGTCTACGAGTGGGCCATGCGCGAGCGCAGCGAGCTGAACGAGCAGCTGCAGGCGGCCCTGCGCGGCCGGATTGTGATTGAGCAGGCCAAGGGCATGCTCGCCGAGCACTTGTCCACCACGGTGGATGACGCATTTGGCCTGCTCACCGCCTATGCCCATGATCATAGGAGACGGCTGACCGACGTGGCCAGGGACGTGGTTGACCGCAGGCTGCACCACGACGAGCTGGCCAGGCAGCGCGGCTAGGGCCTGTCCCGCAGATGTTAGGACCGGGTCGCGGCTCCAGATCCTGATGGCTCGGCTTGTTGGCCTGGCGCAGCCCGTCCCCGAGGTCGCCGCCGACCGCCGCGCCCCGTGCCGCCGGGAGATGATCTTGATGGATGTGGCGGATGTCCCAGAATACGCAGTGGATGTGGCATTCATTCCACTGACACCAAGATGATCACGTGCGGTTTCGGCTGGTATGCGGGGATATCCGAGCCGGCGTGCTCGGCCAGGCGGCCACGCGGCGCGACGACTAGCCGCGCTGCTCCGGGTGTCCGTGGCCGGTGATGCCGCGCGGAAGAGCCGTCGTTGCCCGCGGAGATCTACGGGACAGGCGCCAGCCCCGCCGGGGACCTCCGCGCTCGGAGAAAGGGACTTTCGGCCGGTGCCCTGCCGAGCGCGGCCGAGTCTACTTGGGGGATGTTCGTCGGCGACGAGGTCCTGCTCGGCCTCACCTACCCGGCCGCTCGCGTCAGGCTGGCTGACCTGGTCCACAATGGCCTGCTGCGCGATGCCTCCGACGACGCCTACGGCCAGGAGATCGTCAACATGGTCGCCGCAGGTCCGCTGGGAGCGGTGCCGGTCATGTCGAGGCTGGTGGAGGTCCACTTCGCCGAGCTTCAGGAGCAGCCGGACCGGGCCGGGCTCGCCATGCGCTGGCAGGCCATCGGCCCAGATGGTGCCCTGATCCCGGTCCTTGACGCCGACATCTGGCTGACGCCGACCGGCGACCACGCGGTCAGGCTGACGATCGCCGGCGCCTACCGGCCGCCGCTTGGAACGCTCGGCGCCGGAATCGACCGGGTTCTTCTGCAGAAAGTCGCCTCGGCAACCGTGCGGAGCTTCGTCAGGCGACTGGCCGATGCCATCCTCAGCCCGCCCGGGCCGGCCGGCCCGCGGGCGAGCGGTCGCGGCCTGCCGCGTGAGCCAGAGACGACCTAGCGGTGCTCTGATCGCGCGGCGAAGACGTGATCGCGGATCTCGCGGATCGCGTCGTCCAGGTGGCTGACGGCCTCCTCGATCCGCAGCCTGGCCGCCTCGGCGGGCAGGTCAACGGCGTTCTGCAGGCTGAGGCCGACGTTGAAGAGCCGGTGCACGACGCGGTCGAGCAGCTCCTGGCTCCGGTGCGACCGCTCGGCTGCCGCCGCGGCCCTGGCCAGCTCGCCGAGATCGTGCTGCCAGCGCGCCGCGGCGACGTCGCGGACCACGACCAGGGTCAGCGGGCCGGTCGCCGTGGGCACCGGGCTCAGGCTGATCTCGACCGGGAACGTGCCGCCGTCCTTGCGCAGGCCGATCAGCCTGGAGCCAGCTGCCCCCATCGGCCTCGCGGTCATGGCCCGCGCGTACCCGGCGCGGTAGCCGCGGTGCGTGGTGCGCAGGTCGGCAGGGACGAGGTCTTCAACCCCTCGGCCGGCCAGCTCGGTCTGCTGGTAGCCGAACATCTCCTCGAGCCGCCGGTTGACCAGGACGAGGGTGCCATCGGCGTCGGTCAGCGCGATGCCGTCGCCCAGTGCGTCCACGAGCTGCCTGAGCACCGTCGGGGTGATCGCTGAGCTGGCCGACGAGGGCGCCCCGGGCGAGTGGCCTCGCCGCGGCGAGCTCCTCCCCGCGGAGGCGGGGCGGTCGCCGTCGCCACCTGGCGCGGCCGGCCGCCGGGCCGCGGGCGGTGGCTCGGCGACGGAGGCAGCGCGCAGCGCTGCATCGACCGACGGGTACACCGGGATCAGGCGGTCGAGGCCGCTCGCCGCGATCGCCCGCCTGACGGTCGGCGACACGATCACCAGCCGCAGTGGCGTCCCGCGCACCAGGGCCTGCTGGTAGGCGCGCGAGATCGCATCGATGCCGGCGTGATCGTACGCCGTGGTCGCGGTCAGGTCCGCGATCAGCCCTGCGGCGCCTGCCCCGATCGCGGCGATCAGGTCGGCGCTGACCTGGTCGGCGTTGGCCGCGCCGACGTGGGCGGGCAGGGTCACGATCGCGTGCTGGCCTGCCCACCGCACCGGGTGGGTGCCTCCTGCCGAGCCCGCGCCGTCCCCAGGCATGTTAGGAACTGTGCCCGGTTTCGGTCAGTCGGCGCCACAGGAACTCGAGAACCAGCGCCCAGTGCAGCGCGCGCTGCTCATTGTCGGCCGCGGCACCGTGGCCGCCTTCGGTGTTCTCGTAGTAGCTGACGTCGTAGCCGTACTCGCGCAGCCGGGCTGCCATCTTGCGCGCATGCCCGGGATGCACCCGGTCGTCCCTGGTCGAGGTGATCAGCAGCACCGGCGGGTACGGCCGGCCTGCCGCCACGTTCTGGTACGGCGAGAACGGCAGCAGGTAGCTGCGCTCGCTGGGCTCCCGCGGGTCGCCGTACTCCGCCATCCAGGAAGCTCCGGCCAGCAGCTCGTGAAAGCGCATCATGTCGAGCAGCGGCACCTGGCAGACGATGGCGCCGAACAGCTCGGGGTAGCGGGTCAGCATCACGCCCATCAGCAGCCCGCCGTTGCTGCCGCCCTCGATGCCCAGCGTGCCCGACGTGGTGATGCCCCTGGCCACCAGGTCCTCCGCCACGGCGGCGAAGTCCTCGTAGACCAGGTGCCGGTTCTCCTTGACGGCCGACATGTGCCACTGCGGCCCGTACTCGCCGCCGCCGCGCAAGTTGGCCACGACGTAGTTCGCGCCACCAGGGCTTGCGACGCCGGCCCTGGCCAGCCAGCCGCGGCCGATGATGCCGCTGTAGGACGGGGTGAGCGATACCTCGAAGCCTCCGTACCCGGTCAGCAGGGTCGGCAGCGGGCCGGCCGCCTCGCCGGGCCCGACGACGAAGTAGGGCACCGAGGTCCCGTCCGCCGAGGTGGCGAAGAACTGCCGCACTGCCAGCCCGTCGGCATCGAAGAAGGCCGGCGCCCGCTTGATGTCCTGCGCCGCGCCGCCGATGTGCCCGTAGCGCAGCGTGCCCGGCGTGGTGAAGCCGCTGGAGAGCAGCATGTACTCGTCGCTGTCCAGCGGGTCGGTCGCCGCGACGTCGGTCTCGGCGAAGTCCGGCAGGCCGGGCAGCGACTCGCGCTGCCACGGGCCGTCGGCGGGGGTGAGCACCGCAAGCTCGCTGCGCACGTCCTTCAGCATGGCCAGGATCAGGTGGTGGCGGGTCCAGGCGTAATAGCCGAGCGAGGTGTGCGCGTCGGGCTCGAAGAGCACCGTGAGGTCCCGCCGCCCGGCCAGGTAGTCCTCGAACCTGGCCGCGAGCAGCGCGCCGGGCGGATAGGTTACGCCGCTCACGGTCCATGGCGATCGCGGCCTGATCAGCAGCCACTCGCGGTGCGGGTCGGTGTCGGCGTCCTCGGGGACATCCAGCCTGACCAGGTCGGCGCCGTCGCGCAGGTACCACTCGCTGCGGTAGAAATCGATCGCGCGGATCACGAAATCGCGCTTGAAACCCTCGGTCGGGTCGTGAAACGCGTGCACCGAGACGTCGTCGTGCTTGCCCTCGTAGACGGTCGCCGCGGCCGACAGGTCGGTGCCGCGCTGCCACTGCCGCACCAGCCGGGGGTAGCCCGACGAGGTCAGCGACCCTGGCCCGAAATCGGTGCCGACGTAGATCTGGCTCTCGTCGATCCAGCCGACGTCGGTCTTGGCCTCAGGCAGCATGAAGCCGCTGCCGGCGAATCGGCGCTGCTCGATGTCGAACTCGCGTATCACGGTCGCGTCGGCGCCGCCGCGAGACAACTCGACCAGGGCCAGCCGGTAGCCGCCCGCCCTGAGCACCGTGGCGCCCTTCCATACCCAGCTCTCGCCGTCCTGCTCGGCCAACGCATCGATGTCGAGCAGGACATCCCAGTCGGGATGGTCGGTGCGGAACTCCTCCAGCGTGGTGCGCCGCCACAGGCCGCGCGGATGCTCCGCGTCCTGCCAGAAGTTGTACAGGTAGGGACCACGTCGGCGCACGAACGGTATCCGGTCATCGGAGTCGAGCACCTCGCGGATTCCCGCTCGCAGCTGGCCGAAGCCTGCCGCTCCGGACAGGCCCGCCAGGGTCTCGGCGCTGCGCTCCCTGACCCACTCAAGCGCCCGGTCTCCGGTCACGTCCTCAAGCCACAGGTACGGGTCCGCCTCGGCCGGCTCGTGCGCTTGGTTCATGGCCTAAGTCTGGCCGCCCGGCGCTCGGCACGCGAACCGAATCCGGGCCTGCGGCCTGACGGCGGCGGCTGGAGGTCATCCGTGCCGGGTGATCCGGCTGCCGACCCACGGGCCGGATACTCGGCCTGGTGAGCACGCCAGCCGCTGACCCGCAGGCCTTGCTGCGCTCACGCAGCTACCTGGTGCTGCTGGCGTTCGCTGTGCTGATCGGCGTCCCGGTCTCTGCGGCTGCGTATGGCTTCCTGGCCCTGGTCAGCTACCTGCAGCGTGAGGTGTTCGTTCACCTGCCGCATGCGCTGGGCTTCGGCTCGGCCCCAGCGTGGTGGCCGCTGCCCATGCTGGTGGCCGGCGGCATTGCGGTGGCGCTGGCGATCAGGTACCTGCCGGGCGAGGGCGGGCCGTCTCCCGCCTACGGGTTCGGGCTGCACCCCGCCCCGAGTCCGGCGCAGCTGCCCGGGGTCATACTCGCCGCGCTGGCCACGCTGTCTTTCGGTGTGGTGCTAGGCCCTGAGATGCCGCTGATCCTGCTCGGCGGGGGCCTCGCGGTGCTCGCCACGAGGCTGGCCAGGCGGCCGGTACCTGAGCAGGCCCGTGCCGTCATTGCCTCGACCGGCAGCTTCGCCGCCGTCGCCACCTTGCTCGGATCCCCGCTTACGGGAGCGTTCCTGCTGATGGAGGCCTCCGGCCTGGGCGGGCCGATGATGGGGCTTGTGCTGATTCCCGGGCTGCTCGCGGCCGGCATCGGCTCGCTGATCTTCCTCGGCCTGAATGCCTGGACCGGGCTCGGCACCTTCTCACTCGCCATCGGCCACCTGCCCAGGGTCGGATCCCCGACGCTCAGCGAGTTCGGCTGGGCCATCGCGATCGGCCTGGCCGCGGCCCTGATCGGGACCGGGATCCGCTGGCTCGGCCTGGCGCTGCGCGGTGTGTCAGCCCCGCGGGTCCTGTTCGCGCTGCAGGCCGCCGGGCTAGCGGTGGGCGCTCTCGCGATGGCCTACCACGGCGGATCGGGCAAGCCGGCCTCGCAGGTGCTGTTCTCCGGCCAGTCCGCGCTCGGCCCGCTGCTCAGGCACTCGGCCGGCTACACCGCATGGGCGCTGGTGCTGCTGATCGTATGCAAGGGCCTGGCCTACGGGATCTCGCTCAGCAGCTTCCGCGGCGGGCCGGTCTTCCCTGCGATGTTCGTCGGCGCGGCTACCGGGCTGGCGTTCTCGCACCTGCCGGGGCTGACCCCGGTCACCGGCGCGGCGATGGGGATCGGCGCGACGTGCGTGATCATGCTGACGCTGCCGCTGACCTCGGTGCTGCTGGCCACTCTGCTGCTCGGCGCGGACGGCCTGGACGTGATGCCCCTGGTCATCGTGGCCGTCGTGGTCGCCTATGTGGCCTCGGCGCACCTGCGGCCCGGCCACCTTGCCGAGCCGGGGCGGGCCGGGCCGGGCCAGGCGGCGGTGCGGGCCGGCAAGCCGGCTGGCTGACATTCACAGCGCCGCAAGCTCGCCGGCGAGGTCGTCAAGGCCGAGGGCGCCCAGCGACAGCGCGGCCATGTGCCAGGACTTCAGGTCGAAGTCGCTGCCCCTGGCGGCGTGCGCGGCCCTCGCCGCGGCCCGGCCGTCCAGCCAGGCCCGCTCGCCGAGCTTGTAGCTGATCGCCTGGCCGGGGTTGCCCAGGTACCTGATGACCTCGCTGGCCAGGAACTCTCTCGGCCGCCCGCAAGAGGCGCAGAAGAACTCAAGGGCCAGGTCGGGCGTCCAGGTCTGGCCGGCCCCGAGCGGCGAGTCGTCAGGGACGCGCAGGCCAGCGTGCATGCCGATGTCGATCACCACCCGGATCGCCCGCATGTTCTGCGCGTCCAGGTAACCGAGCCTGGCTCCCGGCAGGGACAGGTAGCCGAGCTCGTCCATCAGCCGCTCGGCGTAGAGCGCCCAGCCCTCGCTGCACGCGCTCACCCCGCCGACCGATGTCTGGTACATCGACAGCGCGTCAGACAGGTACCGCCACTGGGCGAGCTGCAGGTGGTGGCCGGGCACGCCCTCGTGGTACCAGGTGCTGACCAGTCCCCACAGCGGGAACCTGGTCTTGCCCAGCGTCGGCAGCCAGGTCCTGCCGGGGCGGGAGAAGTCTTGCGACGGCCCGGTGTAGTAGGGAGCGGCGGCGCTGCCGGGCGGCGCGATCCTGGCCTCCACGGTCCGCAGCGGCTCGGCCAGGTCGAAGTGAGTGCCGTCCAGGTCGCTGATCGCGGCGTCCATCATGTCCTGCAGCCAGCGCCTGATCTCCTCGACGCCGTCGATCGCCGGGCCGGCCTCGTCCAGGTGCGCCATGGCCTGCGCCGCGGTCGCGCCGGGCAGTACCTGGCCGGCCTCGCTGGCCATCTCGGCCTGCAACGCTAGGAATTGCGACCAGCCCCAGGCGTATGCGTCGGCCAGGTCCAGGTTCGCGCCGGTCCACCGCCGGGCGCAGGTGCGGTACCGGTCGGCGCCCACGCCGTCTGGCCTGTCAGCGGTGCTGGCGAGGTACTTGGTCCCCAGCCAGTGTCCCAGTTCGCAGACCGCCTGGCCCGCCGCGGTCCCCGCGCGGTCCAGGTCGGCTCGCAGCGGCGCTGGCACGTCGGCGGCATCGGCGAACTCGGCGAACCAGCCGCGGCCGCCAGCCGCCGCGGCCCACTCGCCGAGCTGCTCGGCGACCGCGGAGGTCACTCTCGGCCCGGCCGTCACACCGCGCCTGACGCCCTCCTCAAGCGACTCGCGGTACTGCGCGAGCGCGACGGGCACCCTGGCCATCCGGCGGCCGATGGCCGCCCAGTCGTCGTCGGTGGCCGCGGGCATGTCGAGCAGGCTGTTGCGCACCCGGTGGGTCGGCCCGAGGATGTTCGACACCGCGCGCAGGTGCTCGCCCTGCGCGCTCATCGCCAGGCCGGCCTCCAGCCGCTCGCGGAGCAGCCGGGCGCAGCGGCGCTCGTCGCCGGCAGGCTCCCGGCCCGCCTGAGCCGCGGCGCTCAGCGCCGAGTCGAGTTCGGCGATCGTCGCCCGGGCGAGCGCGTCCCGCGCTTCCTCGCCGGCCGGGGAGAGGTTGGGGAGTCTGTCCTCGCCGGGGCGCAAGCCGAGCGAGGTCGCGAGGATAGGGTCGAGGTCGGCGAGCGCGAGCACGTACCGGTCGGCGATCTCGCGAATCGCCCGCGGCTCGGCAGGGTCGGGATCGGACGGAGGGCGGGGGGTCTGCACGTCATCGGGCATGGCACTAGTCTGCCGCACGCACCGCGGGTCGGAATCGTCCCGCAGCCTAACCCCAGGACTTCGACCACCCCCTTGTGCTCGACCCCGTCTTTGAAGGATCCGGCGCTATCACGCGGCGATCCTTCACAAAGCGGGCTGCACGCTCCGATCCTTCACAAAAAGGTCCGCGCGGACCAGTCGCGGCGGCAAGGCGGGCCCGTCATGCCCGCTGCGTAAGTGACGCGGGCGGACGATGAGCCGCAAGAAAGGCGGCTCCCGAAGGATACGAGATGTCAGACACTTCAGCGGCGGCCCGCTCGCGGCGTCGGCGGTCCGGCCAGCTGAACCGCCGATTCGCCGCCCGCGCCTGCGATCCGCATGCCCGCACCTGCGATCCGCGCCCCCCGTCGTGGAGTAATTGATTGACTACTCTTAGTAGCAGCAGCATCGCAGCCTGGGTAGATCAGGATCGACATGTTTCCGGTCGCGTGAGAAAGGTCTGCGTCGGTGGGTGATCAGCCGGGCCGGAACGGGCAGCGCGACGAGTCGCCGCTCGGCGGGCAGCGCCGCGGCAGGCGGCGCTGGGCCCGAGCGTCGGTGCGGGCCCAGTCGGCCTCGCCGGATCTCGGCGCCGCCGCGCGTGAGGCCGTGGTCGCATTCCTGCGCGACGCGTCGGCGGCCGCGGAGGCCGGGCAGCCCGCGCAGGCCGCCGAGGCACCGCCCGCCGGCTCGCCGGCGGAGGCACCGCCGGTCGGCCCGCCGTCCGGCGTCGCCGGGCAGGCGGACCAGGGCGGTACCGGAGTCACGACCCTGGCCGCCGCGGTGCCCGAGCCCGCCACCCCGGTAGAGAGCGCCGAGGGCGGTCTCGGGCCGCCGCCGTCGGCTGGCCGCCTCAGCGCGGAGGACATCGCGGTGCGGGCGGCGGCGACCAGCATCGCCACCCTAGACCGGATCGAGGCGGCCGCGGCCAAGCTCGAGGCCGACATCGCGGCGGCCCTCGCAGAGCAGACCAGGCTTCAGGCCGGGGCGGGAGAGGCGGCAGAGAAGGCGGTCAGGGCTGCCCAGGAGGCCTGGACATCGGCCGGAACCGCAGAGGAGGCCAGCAAGGAGGCGGCGGCCAGCGCGGCCGTGGTCGGCAAGTGGGTGGCCGTCGGGGCCGCGCTCCTGGTGGTCCAGCTGCTGATCCTGCTGCTGTTCGCCGCGTCGTCGCACTAAGCCTGTCCCGTAGATCGTGGGACCGGGTCGCGGAGCCAGATCCTGATGGCTCGCCTGGTGGCTTGGCGCCGGCCGCCCCAAGGCCGCCGCCGAGGGCGGCGCCCTGTATCGCCCGGAGATGATCTTGATGGATGTGGCGGATGTCCCAGAATACGCAGTGGATGTGGCATCCATTCCAGTGACACCTCAATGATCACGTGTGGTTTCGGCTGGTATGCGGGGATCTGGGCGGCCGTGCTCGGCAGGCGGCCGCGGCCGCCCCGGCGAGGCCGCGGCGGCGTGGCGCGAAGGCCAGCGGCGCTGCTCCGGGTTGTCCGTGGCCGGTGGTGCCGCGTGGTGGAGCCGTCGGTGCCGACGGAAATCTACGGGACAGGCGCTAGCCGATCGGCGGCGCGACCGCCGGAAGCGTGAAGTAGAAGGTCGCGCCCAGGTCGACGACGCCCTCCGCCCAGACCCGCCCGCCGTGCCGCTCGATGATCCGCTGCACGCTGGCCAGGCCTATGCCGGTGCCCGGGTACTCGGCCTCGGAGTGCAGCCGCTGGAACGGCTGGAACAGCTTGCTCGCGTACGCTTCGTCGAAGCCGGCGCCGTTGTCCCGCAGGAAGCAGCAGACCAGGCCGGCCTCGGCAATCGCGGTGCCGAACTCGATCTCGGTCTCGGTGCGCTTGGAGGCGAACTTCCACGCGTTCTCCATCAGGTTCTGCATCACGGCACGGATCAGCGGGCGGTCGGCGCTCACCTCGACGCCTGGCTGAAGTTCGAAGCGCGCCCGGCGCTCGGGTTCGCGCCGACGCAGGTCGTCGGCGATCGTCGCTGCCTCGGCGGACAGGTCGATCCGGCTGTGGGAGATGTCCGCCCGGCTGACGCGCGACAGCGCAAGCAGGTCATCGATCAGGTGTGCCATCCGCTCGGCTGCGGCCTGAATCCGCTCGGCGTAGCCGAGCGCGGTCTCGTCAAGGCTGTCCCTGTAGTCCTCAAGCAGCGCCTCGCTGAACCCGCTCATGGCCCGCAGCGGGGCTCGCAAATCGTGCGAGACGGAGTAGGTGAACGCTTCCAGGTTCTTGTTCACGCGCTCAAGTTCTGCCGTCCGCCCTTCCACCCGCATCTCAAGGTCGGCGTTGAGCGCCCGCACCTGCGCCTCGGCCTGCCGCTGCGCGCTAATGTCGCGCACTGCCCCGACGATCAGCATCGGGTCGCCGTGATCGTCGGTGACCAGGGTGCGGCTGACCTCGGCCCAGATGTCGGCGCCGTCCTTGCCGACGAACCGCTTCTCCGCCGTGTAGGACGGCATCTGTCCAGCCACTAGCCTGTCGGTGCTGGCACGGTCGGCGGCACGGTCGTCGGGATGGATGATGTCATCGATTTGCCGGTCGGCCAGTTCCTCGGCCCGGCGGCCCACGATGTCACAGAAGTGCTGGTTCACCCGGACGATCTTGCCGCCCGGCGTGAGCTCGTCGATACCGATCGGCGCGTTCTCGAAGATCACCCGTAGGCGCTCCTCCGAGCCGCGCACCACCGCGGCAGACTCCCTGACCAGCGTGACGTCGCGGAGCGCGCAGAACGCCCCGAGCACCTCTCCGGCCTGCCCGCGGAATACCGACGCCGTGAGCAGGACCGGGGTCAGGTGCCCGTCGGCATGCCGCAGGTCCAGTGCGACATTGCGGACAAGATCCTCGTCGAAGGTACGCGCGAACGCGTCTCTCGCGCGGCCCGCATCGGCGAAGTAGGCGGCTAGCTCGGTCCCGACCACATCCGCGCGGCTGAGTCCCATGGACCGCTCTGCCGCGGTGCTGACATCGGCGATCAGCCCGCGGGGATCTATCGTCGCCACCGGGTGCACCGCCGCATCGAGCAGGCTCCGCGAGTAGGCCCGGATGGCGCTGTTCTTGTCCTGCGCCGACGGTTCAGCTGTCAGGTCGGTCACCACAACGAGGCGCTCCGAGTCCGCCCACGGTACCGCGCTGACCGTGAGTCCGACCGGAAGGGGAGGCTGGCCGATGGCGGTCAGGGTCGCCTCGCCGCGCGAGACGCCGTCTGCCGTCGCGGCAACAAGCCGGCCGACCGCGTCCCGATCCGCCTCGCAGACCAGATCGCTCAGTGGAGTCTCCGCGAGTTCGGCGGGTGACCTGCCCGCCAGCCTGCCGAGTGCGGTGTTCGCTTGGACGATCACGCCGGCCGCCGAGATTCTGGCCGCGGCGTCGCTGATCGCCTCTACGATCGAATATGTGGCCTGGTCGTCGGCGGGAGGGCTGGTCGGCGTGCCCGCATGTGCCGTACCACCCATTCGATCGCCCCCTCGCTCGAATCCAGCCATCGGGCCGCGAATCGTAGTGCCGCCGGCCGGGTCGAATTACCAGGACCATGGCATGGTCAATAACTGATATTCTTCCACCGGGGCGTCGGCTTGTATCCTACGGAAACAGGTCGGGTCAGTAACCTGACTAGTCAGGAACATCGGCTATCTGGGTCATCAATTCGCAAAAACTCGCCCGTGGCCGGGCAAGGTACGGCTCCCTCTGTCAGGTATTTCCTGCGAACTCAATATGAGCCGCGGTTTGCTGGGACGGCGGGGCGAGCAGATACCGGCATACAGGAATCCGCGCGGCGGCATGGCGACACGCGCCGACGTCAGGCCGTTGGCGGACTCCTCGCGACTGGCGGCTTGGGTGACGGGGGGTGCGGCTCCGATGAGCCCGGATAAGTCGGCTGATACGACAATCTTGCTGGTCGAGGACAACGCCGACGATGTTGCCTTGACGATGCGAGCACTCAAGCGGGCGAGCATCGGGAACGAGGTGCTGCTCGCCAGCGACGGGGCTGAGGCACTGGAAATTCTTTCTGGCCGGATGGAATCCGGCCAGCGGCGGCCAGGCCTGATTCTGCTTGATCTCAATCTGCCCAAGGTAAGCGGTTTTGAGGTGCTGCAGCGGATCAGGGCGCAGGAGAGCACCAGGCTGATTCCCACGGTCATCCTGACGAGCTCCACCGAGGAAGAGGATATTCTTGCGGGATATAATTACGGTGCGAATGCTTACGTGCGCAAGCCGGTCAAATTCGCGGATTTCGTCGAAACCGTAGGTGCGCTCGGCACCTTCTGGTTGACGCTGAACGAGGTCGCTCCCGGAGAAGGCGGTCCTATCGATCGGGGGGCGGTGGGGCGATGAGCGAGCACGGGAAGGCCGAGTACGCACCGGCCCAGCAGACACCGGCCCAGCAGACACCGGCCCAGCAGACACCCGCCCAGCGGGGATCGGCATCACAGGGCACCGCGGGCAGGGCGCAGGCCCGCATCCTGATCGTGGAAGACCAGGCGTGGGACGCCGAGCTTGCCGAGCGGCTGCTGTCCCGGGCGGGCCTGGGGTTCACCGCGGTTGTCGTGGACAGCCTCGGAGCCTTCACCGAGCAGGTGGCTGCATTCCGGCCCGACGTGATCGTGTCCGACTATCACCTGCAGGGTTTCACCGGCGCCGACGTGCTCGCGCTCGCACGGCAGCACTGCCCGGAGGTTCCGTTCATCGTCTGGTCTGGTGTGCTCGGCGACGAGGCGGCGGTCGACCTGATCAAACAGGGTGCCACCGACTACATACTCAAGGACCGCCCGGCCCGGCTGCCGTCGGCGGTGCGGAGAGCGCTGGATGAGGCCCGCTACCGTGCCAGGCTGGCCGAGATCGAGGATCAGCTGGCGCATGCTCAGCGGCTGGCCGGCCTCGGCCGCCTGCTCGCGGCCGGGCACCAGGTCAGCCGGACGAAGGCGATGCTGGACGCGATGCGGCGCGAAGCCGCAGGCCCGGCCACCCGGACCTAGGTCCCAGAGCGGGTGGCCCTTGGACCCTGACGCACGGCCTCCAGCCGCGGTGTGATGAATGTGACGAGAGGGACCCAGCCAGGACGCGGGGTTGCGGATAGTAGCCAGTTCGCACACCACGCAATCTCTGAGTCGCGAGAAACGCGAAGGGTCCCTCTCGTTCGGTGTCCCGCGCGCCGGCGCCCGCCACGTGTCCGCCGCGCCCCGTTCAGCGCTCCGTTCCCGACCGCGCTCGCCCGGCGTCGCCGGCGTCCGCCGCGCGGTCCGCGGCGCGGTCTGGGGTGCCGGTGCCCGCGGGGGCGTCCTGCTTGCCGTACCGCTCGATCAGCGCGAACTCGGCGCGCTTGGCCGGGAACCACAGCCGCACGATCACCATGCCGGCCAGGACGGCGAGGATCCCGGCGGCGAACGCCCAGTGGTCGCCGTGCAGGAACGCCGCCTTCGCGGCGCTCGAGATCGGCTTCGCGTACCTGGGGTACTGCCTGGCCACCTGCGCCGCGCTCGCGAACGACTTGGTGAGGTCGTTCTCGATGCCGGTGGTGATCAGGCTCTTCGTGGCGGCGGGTGCCTTGGCGATCCGGTCGGTGATCGCGGCGGCGTACCCCGCGGTGAGCAGCGCGCCGAAGATTGACTGCATGACCGCGCCGCCGAGATCGCGCTGCAGGTCAGCCGTGCCCGAGGCCATCCCGGCCCTGGTGACCGGCACCGAGCTGGTCAGCGAGTGCGAGGCTGGGGTTCCGGCGAAGCCGACCCCGATGCCGACGAAGCCGTAGCCGAGCAGGACCGTCCACGCCGCGGCGTGCTCGGTCCACAGCAGCAGCATGGTGAGGAACCCGAGCAGGCAGAAGAAGTAGCCGACGAGCAGCGTGAACCGGGACCCGTGCGACACCACCAGCCTCGCCGAGCGCGGCGCGACCAGGACCATGAGCACCGCGGCGGGCAGAATCGCCGCGCCTGCCGCCAGCGTGGAGTACCCGAGCACGTTCTGCAAGAACTGCTGGCCCACAAATATCGCGCCCATCAGCGAGCCGAAGACGATGATCCCGCCGCATGCGGCTACCCAGAAGACCCGCCGGCCGGCCACCCGCAGGTCGTAGAGCGGGCTCGGCGCACGGCGCTGCCGGACCACGAAACCCGCCAGGCAGGCGAGCGCGATCGCGGCGAGCACGCCGGTGGCCGCGCCCTTGCCGGGTACCGGCGCGAAGTTGATGGCCAGGATCACGGCACCCACGAGCAGCACGGAAAGGACGCCGCCGAGGTTGTCGACCTTGCCCGTCGTCTCGTTCGCGTGCGCGGGCACGACCTTGAGGGCGAGCGCGAGCGCCACCACGGCCAGCGGCAGCGAGATCAGGAACACCGATCCCCACCAGAACCGCTCGAGCAGCAGCCCGGCAAGCAGAGGGCCGAGCGCCGACATCGCGCCGCCGATGCCCGACCACAGCGCGATCGCGCGGGTGCGGCGCGGACCCGACCACAGCGCAGTGATCAACGCCAGCGTGGTCGGGTAGGCCATGCCAGCGGCCAGCCCGCCGATGATCCTCGCCAGGCCGAGCACCTTGTCGTCCGGCGCGTAGGCGGCGAGCAGGCTCGCCGGGATGGCTAGCGCGGTGCCGGCTACGAGCATCAGCTTGCGGCCGTACCGGTCGCCGATGGCACCGAGCCACAGCACCGAGCAGGCCAGCCCCAGCGAGTAGCCGACCGCGATCATGTCAAGCGTGGTCTGGGACGAGTCGAACGCCGAACCGATCTCGGGCAGCGCGACGTTGGCCACGGCCAGGTTCAGGTTGGCGACGGCGGCCACCGCGATCAGCGCGAGCAGGGTGAGGCCGGGCCGCGGCGGTGACGTCGCTGGCCCGGGCCCCGTCGGCCCCCCGTCCGGCGCTGGTCCGGCCATGCCAGCCTGCATACCCACCTCGGTGGCCACGCAGCGGCGCCGGCGCGGGTGACCTGGCCGGGTAAGGCCGGCCAGGCCGGGGTAGAGCAGTGGTTACGACTGATCGGGGGACCAGTCGTCTGATCAGGTCGGGGGGCGATCTCATGCCGACGAGTTCAACGGCTCGCAGGGGCTCATCGGGGCGGGGCCAGGGCAGCCAGAACGGGCGCAAGGCCGACGCCAACGTCCGGCATAACGGGAAGCCGAAGCCGCCCATGCCGTCGATGTCCATGCCCAGGCTCCGCGTTCCCGGCGGCACCGCTGGCAACGTGCTGTGGTGGGGCGGGCTGGCCGCCGTGGCCGCGTTCGGCGTGGTGGACTGGCCGGTGGCCGCGCTGATCGGAGCCGGGACCTGGGTAGCCGAGCGGCACGCCAGGCAGTCGGCCGGCGACCACGCCGCCTAGCCAGCTGAGCGCCAGAATCTGCCGCGGGGCCCGGCCGTGATCACCCAGGCGGCCGCCGCGCTTTCCGCGATCGCGAGCAAGATCCCGGCATCGCCCGGTCGGCGGCTGCGCCGCCGATGGGTCGGCAACGGCCGCGCGCACATCGAGGTCAAGGGCGTGCACCGGCCGGAGAACGCGCCGGTCGCCCGCCAGGTGGAGGTTGCGCTCGCCAGGCTCAAGGGCGTCGACTGGGCCGAGGTCAACGCGGTCGCCGGCCGGGTCGTGGTCGCCTTCGACTCCGACCAGGTGGGCGTGGACGACCTGGTCGAGGTGATCGAGGCGGTCGAGGCCGATCACGAACTGGCGGACGAGCGCTTCCCGCACGACCAGCCCGAGCTTCCCAGCGACATCGAGCCGCTGCAGCGCCAGATGTACGCGATCGGCGCCGACGTCGGCGGGATCGGTCTCGCGCTGGCCGGGCGGTTCGTCCGCGCCAACCCGCTGATCGGCGAGGTGGCGTCGCTGGTCTCGCTGGTGGACGCGACCCCGGCGCTGCGCCGTCCGATCGAGGGCAGGCTCGGCCGCGCCGCGACCGACCTCGGCCTGGCCGTCGGCAGCGCCGTCGCGCAGGGACTGGCTCAGGGGCCGCTGGGGCTGGTCGTCGATATTGCCCACCGAAGCCTGCTGCTTGACGAGCTGAGAGCGCGCCGCGAGCTGTGGCAGCGCCGGGAACCCCTGCTCTTCGGCGCTCCAGCCGACCAGCCGCAACCCGCCGTCCCGCACGGTCCTGGCCGGCCGGTGCCGCTGCCAGCCGGGCCGGTTGAGAGCTACAGCAGCAAGGCGGCCGCCGGTGCCATCGCCGGCGCGGCCGCCGCGCTGATCGCCAGCCGGGACCCGCAGCTCATGGTGGCGGCCACGGCCACGGCCACGCCGAAGGCGGCCAAGCTCGGCCGCGAGGGATTCGCCAGCCGGACTGGCCGGGACCTGGCCAGGTCCGGCGTGCTTGCCATCGACGCCGAGGTGCTGCGTCGGCTTGACCGGGTGGACACGATCGTGCTCGACGCGCAGGTTCTCACTATCGGGCGGCTGGTGGTCAGCTCTGTCTGGCTGCCGCCCGACCGCCACGCGGACACCGAGGCCGCGCTGGTGGCCGCCCACGGCCTGCTCGCAAACCTGGATCTCGGCGGCCCGCGGCCCGCGAACCCGGATCCGCCGGCCGAGGAGGACCCGGACGATGGCCGCGCCCCGGATCGCAAGGACAGCAAGCCGGGAGCGGTGCCGCGAGCGCGGCTGAGCTCCGATGCGCCGGTCACGGCGGCCGACCGCGCGCGCGTCGCCGCGCCCGCCCGGGCGGCCGCGATGGCGGTGCACCCCTCGGCCGCCGGCCGCGGCCGCGCACCTGCCGGTCCGCCCGTTCGGATACCCAGCCCGGCCCAGGGCCGCCGGGCCGGAGCGGGTCGCAGCACGGCGGCCGCCGCCCGCTCCGCCGTCCCCGCGCCCGCCCGGGCGAGCGCGAGGGCAGGCGCAGTCCTGCTGGCCGAGCGCGACGGCTGGGCGATCGGTCCGGTTCCCCGTGCCCTGACCGCGCCGTTCCGCCGGGCGGCGCGTGACCTGCGGGCCCGCAGCGCCCGGGTGTTTGCGCTGTGGCGGTCCGGCGAGCTGGTCGGGCTGGTCGGGGCCGAGCCCGGACTCCATCCGATGGCTAGGCCGCTGATCGCCACGGCCAGATCGGCCGGCCGGGTCGTCATCGCCGGCCTGCACGAAGTCGGCCAGCGCGCCCGCGCCGACCAGGTCGTGCCTGGCGGCACGAGTTGCGCGGCGTCGGTGCGCGCGCTGCAGGCGCAGGGCGCGGTAGTGGCGCTGGTGTCAGCGCGCCAGCACGAGGCACTGGCCGCCGCCGACGTCGGCATCGGCGTCGCTGGCGGACCGCGGCCGCCGTGGGGTGCCCACCTGCTGTGCGGGCCCGACCTGGCCGACGCCTGCCTGGTGCTCCAGGCGATACCGTCCGCCAGGTCGGTGAGCAGGCGCGCCGCCATGTTTGCCGCCTACGGCTCGGGTGCCGGTGCCGTGCTCGCGCTGACCGGTCCGAGGCCAGCCGCGGCGACCCGCTCCCTGATCGCGGTGAACGGGGCTGCGCTCGCCTCCCTGAGCAGCGGCGTGTGGTCGGCGATGACGCTGGCCAGGCGCCCGGTCCCGGCCCCGGCAGGCGACACCGACTGGCACGCGCTCGACGCCGGCACGGTCATGGCCAGGCTGGCGACCACCGAAGGTGGCCTGGACGCGGCCGAGGCCGCCCGGCGGCTCGCGGCTCAGCCCAAGGACGACCGGGTCGGCGAGCCTGGCCTGGTGCGCGCCTCGCTTGAGGAACTGGCCAACCCGCTCACGCCGGTGCTCGCCAGCGGTGCCGTCCTCGCGGCAGCCGCGGGCTCGATCACTGACGCCGCGCTCATCGGTACCTTCATGGCAGCGAATGCGCTGGTCAGCGGCGTCCAGCGGGTCAGCGTCGGGCGGGCGCTCCGACGGCTCATCGACGAGTCGGCGGTCCGGGTGCGGTTGCGCAGGGCC
>Ga0335077_10002797_pt1 | contig 20926 bp, 12 predicted proteins | sample Lox_Sample_31_FD_207151 | JGI IMG/M metagenome (GOLD analysis project Ga0335077, IMG submission 207151) | Soil microbial communities from Loxahatchee National Wildlife Refuge, Florida, United States - Lox_Sample_3.1 | ecosystem: Environmental > Terrestrial > Soil > Wetlands | place: USA...
TTGGGCCAGGCTCAGTTGGGCGCGACTACTCACAAAGGGCATCGACGGTCCCCCAACCGGCGGGATGTCGATAAGCCTATACCACAATAAATAGTATTGCAATGTTATTTAGGAATCACACTACTAGGTATGCCCGTCAGCAAAACAAAGCGAAAGGATGGGCCACCCGCCCAGTGTTGTACGTGCTCTCTTCCCGCGTATCAAAAATAAATCTCACTGTTTCACCGTTGAAGTGGGCGCAGTTCTTCGCATGCTCGACCGCCTCTTGAAATGCTTTGTAGTATGACCAGTCCATGTCCTCGACATCTGGAAAGGCTTCCCTGCGAGATGCGAGGGCAATAGCGGCGGTGTATCCACCCATCCCACTGTCAGCAAGAATTCCCGTAAGATCCGCATACAACTGCTTATTTTCATTGTGGGGCCTATTCCGAAAGTCCCCTTGATCGCTGTCACAGTCATTCGCGTGGAACGGTATACCGCCGGTTCTACTCGCCCACCTCTCTTCTAGCTCAGCCCATTGCTCCTCTGCCCCGATTACGGTACCGACAGCAAACACGCGCCGCTTCGTTTCGTCAGAGCTCTCGTCGCCGTACGCATATAACATGATCCATGCCCTACGCGATGATAAAACCGTCTGTTCCCATATTCTTCCCTATTCTTCCGGTTGGGTACCTCATCCTTGCCGTGTTCTTTGCGGCAAGGATGGGAAATCACGGACCTGTGAGTCCGAAAAAGTATGAAATAGAGGGAAGGGTGCTCCTCGCTTTATTCGTAACGCAAGGCGGTCATCGGGTCTACGCCTGCCGCCTTTTTTGCCGGAGCAGAACAAGCGATGGCTGCGACCGCAGATAACAGAGCCGTTACAGCCAACAGAACCGTGGGGTCGTGAGACGTGCCTTCCACCCAGCGCGCCATCACTTTATTCAGTCCGAGCGTGAGAACTACTCCGGCTACGATGCCGCTCCCCACACTTGCCACGACTGGCGAGAACGCGATCTTCAGAACGTGGCCACTACGTGCTCCGAGCGCGATCCGAATCCCGAATTCGTTGGTACGCTGCGCAACCGAGTACGAGACCACGCTATACAGCCCAACCGCCGCCAGAGCCAGCGCCAGCAGCGCAAATGCGCCGAACAGCCAAGCCACTAGCTGCTCCTGTTCGTACTCCTGCTGGCCCGTGATCCAATGCTCTAGATCCTCTACTTGGCCGTTAATCTGCTGATCGGCGTCGACGGAATTGACCTGCTTGCCCACAGCGTGCAACAGGCGCAGCGGGGACTGATCGGAGCGCACCAGGATTTGCGTCCACATCCCCATCGACATTGTGTAGGGAACAAAAGCCTCGGGAAGGATCGGATTTCGCAACCCGTCATCGCGTTTGTCGGCAACGATGCCGACCACCTGCAGCCACGAATCGGAGTCGGGCACGCTCAGCCGGAACGGCGGCTGATCTTTCATGTCGGGAACCCGCAGCGAGCGGCCGATGGCGTCTCCATTCGGAAAGTAGACGCGCGCCATGGTCTGGGTGATGACGGCCACGTGCGCCGCATTGTGATTCTCCGTCTCATCCCAGATTCGTCCTTGCGCGAGCGGGATGCGCAGCAGAGGAAAATATCCAGGGCTGACGAAGTTGATGCGAACCTTCTGGTCGTCGCGTCGTGGCTGGCCGAGAATCTCGATGCCAGTATGCCACCCATTCGATGGGGGCGTCGCATTGCTGGACATCGCCGCCATAGTTACGCCGGGAACCGTGGCTGCCCGGTTGCGTAACTCTTCGAAATAGGCTTCGCGCGCCTTCCAGACCGGGTACGTCCCGTCGTGGACCGGAATTCCTACGGACATGACATTGTGCGGATCGTAGCCCAGAGGTGTATGGATGAGGTGCAGAAAACCCTGCATCGCGGCGCCTGCGCCGGCCAGCATGAGAAGAGTCAGAGCCGTTTGCGCCCCGATCAGGACGTTATGAGTCACGCGCCCTTGCACCACACCCACAATCTTTCGCGTGCTGGATTGCATGACCTGGCTCACCTCGGGCCGGGAGAGTTGCAGCGCCGGCCACAGCCCAAACAAAACTCCAGTGAACAGCGCCACTGCCACGCTGAAGATAAGAACCGGCAAGTTGATGCGGATATCGGCTTCGTGAGGGAAAGAGTATTTCGGCAGCAGGTGCACGATGATGGCCAGCGCACGATAGGCCAGCAGCACACCCAGCCCCGCGCCGGTCAGCGAAAGCAACAGCGACTCGGTCAATAGCTGGCGGACGATGCGCGATCGGCTCGCTCCGATGGCCGTGCGTACTGCCATCTCGTGCTGACGAGCGGTACCGCGGGCCAGAAGCAAGATCGACACATTTCCGCATCCAATCGCCAGCAGTAACGCCACCGCGGCAAATAAGAGATACAGCGTTCCACCCAATCGATGGACGAAGTCTTCATTCAGGCCAACCACATGGAACTGGTATCGGTCGCTGGGAAAATGTTTGGGTGTTTCCTTGGCAAACTGCTCGATCAACGGCAGCAAGGCTGCGTCCGCCATTTGGTGGGTCACGCCCGGTTTCAGGCGAACGCCAACGTAATATGCCCGGACGGGGTCCTGTGTGATCTTGAGAGGAAGATAGACATCCGCGTCGCCCCAGGTGAACCGTGGAGCTGCAACGCCCACGATCGTGTAGGTCTTGCGGACCAATTGAATTGCCTGGCCTACAACGCCCGGGTCGGAGTTGAAGTGCCGTTGCCAGAACTTGTAGCTGAGGACCACAACCGGCTGCGGATCTTGACCGTCGCTGGCGTCGGAAGGAACCAGTCCGCGGCCCAGCGCCGGCGCGACGCCAAGGAAAACGAAGCTGTTAGAGGTCAGATAGACCGCCTGGGCGTCTTCCGGCAGATCGCGTCCCGTGACGGTTAGGCTCCAATCATCTTCCGCGAATGCATCTTCCACAACCGGTGACTTCCGGATTTGCTGCCATTGTCCGCCTGTCAGCCCAAATCCCATTTCCTGCTGCTTTTGGTCCAGAAGCCGCATATGGACCATGCGGTCGGAGGCCGCATAAGGATAGGGATTCATCATGATGGCGTACACCACACTGAAAACCGCCGTGGTAGCGCCGATGCCCAATGCGAGGGAGATGACAGCGGTCAAAAAGAATCCTGGATTTTTAAACAGCTGCCGCAGATTGAACCGGACGTCGTTCAGCAAGGCATGCATGTGTGAGTTCCCCAGAGCTTGGACGGGTACTGTGCATCTGTGTCACCAACAAACGCCGCCCTTAAGTCATTCGATTTTGGGGGGAAACAATCTGTACTGGACGATTCGTTTCGTTCGCTTTCGTGTCCCACTGTCCGCCACCGGACGGCGGGTCGAGCACGGCTGATAAAGGCTTAGGTATTACGCAGCGCCTCCATCGGGTTGATGGACGACGCACGCCGCGCGGGAATGTAGCCTGACACGACTGCAACCAGCAGCAGAGCCAGCGCCATGCCGAGATAGCTGGGGAAATCCCACGGAGATGTCGCGAACAGCAGGGAAGCGATCGCTCTGGCAACCACGAACGCAATCAACGTGCCTAGCCCGATGCCAGCCAGCGCGAGCCGCAGCGTGTTGCCCAACACCTGTCGCTGCACTCGTCCTGCGGTTGCGCCCAAGGCCATGCGGACGCCGATCTCCGGTCTCTGGCGCGTCACGGAATACGAGATCACGCCGTAAATGCCCAGCGTCGCCAGCAGCAATCCCAGTCCGGCAAACGCAGCTACCAGCAGCATGAAAAAGCGCCGTGGCGAGACCGCATGATCGACAATCGTTCGCATCGGACGGAACTCCGATGCCGGTTGATGGGGATTCAACTCACGCAATGCGCGCAGCACGCTGGTCCCAAGCGCCGCTGGCGGCAAACTGCTGCGCACAACCAGTTGTGCGCGCGACGGTCCCTGCTGCGTACACGGATAGTAGACCTGCGCTCCCAAGGTGCTTTCGACGCTTTCTTCATGCACATCATCGACCACGCCAACGACGCGGTCTTGTTCATCGCCACGCATCAGGATCTTGTTTACGGGATCTTCTCCTGGCCAGAAACGTCGAGCCATGGACGCATTAATAATGATCACTCGCTCGCTCTTCGGACCATCCGCCCATGTAAAGTCGCGTCCCTGCAAACCCATTCCCATAGCGCGAATGAATCCCGGTGTGACGACGTACACCAGCGGCTCCGGCAATTCACCAGGAGCGAAGACCTTTCCTTTCGGGATCGGAGTATCCCAGGACCGGTTCGGCCCGAGCGGAAGGTAATCAGAGATGCCTGCGGCTTGCACTCCGGGAATCGCGGCAACACGAGCCAAAACGTCCTGGAAGATCGCCGTGCGCTTGAGCACTCTGGCCTCGTCCGTGGGCGCGCTTTCGTCGTATTCCACATTCATTGACGATGCGTGATCGGGCTCGAAGCCGAGGTTGACCTCAAGGACGTTGGAGAAGCTACGCAACAATAATCCAGCGCTCACCAGCAGCACGCAGGCCAGCGCGATTTCGGAGATGACAAGACCCGCGCGGATGCGTTCGTGTTGGCGGCCAAGACCAGCTCCAGCCCCGGAGTCCTTAAGCAACTCTTGCAGATTCCCGCTCGCCATGCGCAGGCCGGGAAGAAGTCCGAAGATCATTGCTGTGAGGATCGCAACGAGAACGGTCCATCCGACCACTTGGCCATCGATTCGCAAAGAGTTGAGGAGCGGGAGCGCCAACGATCCCTGGTGCGCAAGCCAGCGGATGACGGCGAACGCCAGTCCAAGACCAAGGACTGCCCCCGCGCTGGAGAGGACGAGGCTTTCCATCAGGAGTTGACGGATGATGCGTCCACGGCTCGCTCCTAAAGCGCCGCGCGTCGCAAATTCCTTCGCGCGCGCCGCCGATCGCGCCAGGAGCAAGTTTGAGAGATTCACGCCGGCGATCAGAAGAATTGTGCCCACCGCCAGCCAGAGCGCGATGAGCGACCGCCGAAGTTTGCCCGTGACGTAATCCTTGAGCGGCACGGGAACAAGGTCGCCCTTGTAGCGGCCCTTGCTCTGCGGATATTTCACGTTGAAATACATATCCGGCGTGACGCGATTGGCATCATCGAGCGCTTGCGCGACGCTGACGCCCGGCTTGAGACGGCCGATCAGAGTCACAATGTTGCCCCACATGCGCTCAGTGTCGAGGCTGAGCGGAACAAAAAGATCGGCTCTCGCTCCGGGAGCAAACACCGCGCCATAATCGAAGCTCTCGGGCAACACGCCAACAACGGTGACAGGAGCGCCGTTCAACTCAATCGGCTTCCCGACAATCGCCGGATCAGAATGGAATTGCCGTCTCCAATAGGCGTTCGCGAGCAGCACTACCGGTGTTCCCGTCGAGTTGGGGACAACCGGTCCGCGCGCTTCCTCCGCGGTGAAGAGGCGTCCCATCGCCGGCTGAACTCCCAGGACCTGGAAGAAATTCCCGATGACTTCCATGCCGGTCGCAGGCACTGGCTCCCCATGCCCGGTGAGGCGGAAATTCTCAGGAGTGGTGAAAGCCTCGTATCCGGTGACATCTTGATAAGCGCGGCTCATGGTGCGGAATTCTTCGTAGGCGTCGGCGGAGTAGGTGGCGCAAGACCATCCGCACTCGGATGGCGGTGGCGCAATCCATACGAGTTCGTTCGCGTGCGGGAACGGCAGCGGCCGCAGAAGGATTGTGTTGACTACGCTGAATACGGCGACATTGGCGCCGATCGCCAGCGCGAGAATCAGAAGAGAGACCGCCGCAAAGCCGGGATCACGGCCGAGAGTGCGAAAGGTGTAACGCGCGTCGTGCAATAAGTCCTGCGTGTAATCGGACAGCCGTTTACGTCTTTCCCTGTTCTGGCCGATTCTTTGACCAATCCGTTGCACGGCATGGAGATCACCGAACTGACGCTCCGCTTCTTTGCGCGCAGCTTCTGGCGTCAAGCCCTGCCGGATGAGATCTTCTGTTTTCGCTTCGAGGTGGAAGCCCAGTTCGTCCTTCACATCGGCGGCCGGGTCGGGACCGAAGAAGCGGGCGTAGCGGCGCCAGAACGGCGTGTCGGTCATCAGGCCTCCTCGGGCTCCGGCAGCCGTGTCGTAGCCAGCACCTTCGCTACAGCCACAGCGTATGCCTCCCAGATTTTGACTTCTTGACGCAGACGACGTCTACCCTCGGACGTTAGCCGGTAGAACTTTGCTTTGCGGTTGTTTTCGGAAAGGCCCCAGTCGGAAGAGAGCAGTCTCTTGCTTTCAAGCCGCCAGAGCGCCGGATAGAGCGTTCCCTCTTCCACGAGAAAGGCATCGTCGCTCTGCCGGCGAATGAAGTTTGTGATGGCGTAGCCGTGAAGCGGTCCCCAGACCAGCGACTTCAGGATGAGAACATCGAGAGTGCCGCGCAGAAATTCCAGCTTTGCTGGATCCATGATTCACTTTCTATAACGGGGGGAAGAATCTCATAGCTCCCCTATGAATACAAGGGGAGAAGAGAACAATCTTGAAGGGCAACATAACATCACATACCTGACTCGAATGGTGAGTCTCAAACGGGAGTTTCACGAAGGATGGACAATGCGCTCAAGCACCAGACTTCTCATGGCTGTTTTTGTCGTGCTCAGTCTCTCCAAGGCGGCGCCGACAACCTTGGCGCAAAATCTGCGCACCGTGCGCGACAACACAATCGTTTCGGAAGAACTCCCGAAGGCGAATCTTCGCATCGGGGATGCCTTCCATTATGTCGGTGGCCAGCAAGTGAACCTCCACAGTATGGCCAATGCCGAGCAGCATCTCTTTATACGCGGCGGCAGCAATGGCGTAGTCGACGCCCTCTACTGGATCCAATTCGAACATCGCGCGCCGCGCGACCAGCACACCTATAATTACCAACTGGGCCACACGACGGAAATCGGTGCATTGAGTTTCGTTTATGACGTGAAGGCTTGGCCCGACTACGCCGCAGGGATGCTGGATGATCCCGCGTCTGACGGAGCCGCCATCAGCTGCCTGCTGGCGAAGAGCAATCTGAAGTTTCCTCAGCGCGCCGCCCGCGTCCGCATGTTCCACCTGCCCACACCCGACCACCGCACCGAACTGATGATCATCTACGGCGAGGCCGTACCCCAGGACTCTTCTGTCCCGCTTAGAAAGGACGGTGTTGATTTGGCGCGAGAGGCCCCAGCCATTGCCCGGAAGCTGCTGGATGACTTGAAGGCCCAACTGACGATCCACACAAAGTGATCCTGGAGTACAAACTGGTTCGAGGGTGGCCCACTCCAACCCTCTTTTGTGTTCAGGCACTTGACATTCTCTACGGAATGTCTCCAGACATCCCTCACAGTTCCGCGCGAGCGGAGCGAGCGTGGCAGATAAGCTTGCGATGCCATGGACGGCGATGAATGTCCGGGAACAACAGGTAAGATTCGTCATGACCGCCGAGCGGGGCGGACGAAGGCGTCCGCCTCTACACTGGGGCGATTTTCTAGCGTGGGGCGAATGTTCTCGGACTGGATTAAAAAGGCGGAAGTTGAGTACAGTTAGGATCTGTGTGTTTGTGGGGAGGGGAAAATGATGCGCTTGAAACTGCTGGGGTGGGTTCTGCTCGGACTCTCGTTTGCGGTGTCTGCGGTCGCGCTCGACGATGACATGCACGGGCACCATCACGAAGCTACGGAGAAACTAGGGAAGGTTTCGTTTCCGATTTCATGCGCTGCCGGATCGCAAGCGGAGTTTGAGCGCGGCGTGGCGCTGCTGCACTCCTTTGGATACGAGGAAGCCGAGGAGCAGTTCAGCGATGTCGCGAAGAAAGATCCCACATGCGCCATGGCTCACTGGGGCATTGCGATGAGCTTGTTCCACCAGATCTGGGAGCGGCCGGAGGACGCGACACTGAAGCGTGGACACGAGGAGATCGAGACCGCGCAGAAGATCGGGGCGAAGACCGAGCGCGAGCGTGGCTACATCTCGGCGCTGGGGATCTTTTATAGCGATCCCTCGAAGGCGAATTATCTGAAGCAGGCGGCGGCGTACTCGGATGCGATGGCGAAGCTTTATCAGAAGTATCCGGACGATCTGGAGGCGGGAGCGTTTTATGCGCTTTCGCTGATGGCGGCGGAGAAGCCGGACGACACTTCGCACGAGGCGACGAAGAAGGCGGTGGCGGTACTCAATCCGCTGTTCCAGAAGCAACCGGATCATCCCGGGCTGGCGCACTACATCATTCACGCGTGCGACTCACCCGACATGGCGCCCATGGGGCTGGAAGCGGCGCGGCGCTATGCCGACATTGCACCGTCGTCGGCGCATGCGGTGCACATGCCGTCGCACATCTTTGCGCGGCTGGGGCTGTGGCAGGAAGATATACAAGCCAATTTGAAGTCGGTCGCGCTCACCGAGAAGTCGGGTGCGATGTATATGCGCGGGCACGAACTGCACGCCATGCACTTCCTGCTGTACGCGTATCTGCAGACCGGGCAGGATGAGGCCGCGAAGCAGATTGTGGACAAATCGAGGCAGATCGTGGCGGGCGCTCCGACCATGGACGATACCGGGATGCTGGAATACATGGGATACGCGGCGGCGCATTTCCCGGCTCTTTATGATCTGGAGATGCATCACTGGGGCGATGCAGCGGTGTTGGAACCAGCGGCAAATGCACCGCCGCACCTGCAGACAATCACATACTGGGCACGTACGATTGGAGCGGCGCGCATGGGTGATGTGGAAGCCACGAAGAAGAACGCCCAGATGTTCGATGACGCCGAGGAAGCGACCCGGCGGTCGAAGTACGCGTACGTGCTGGAAGGGCGGAAGTCATCCTCGGCACATGACGAAGTGCAGGCGTGGCTGGCATTCGTCGAAAAGAAGAATGATGAGGCGCTTCAGTTGATGGGAGAAGTGGCCGACTACCAGGATAAGGCGGGAAAGGCGGAAGTGGACATCCCGGCGCGAGAGATGCTGGCCGACATGCTGGTCGAACTGAAGCGTCCGGAGAAGGCGCTGGCGGAGTACGAACAGTCGATGAAGATCGATCCGAACCGGTTCAACGGGCTGGCCGGCGCGGCGCAGGCGGCGGAAATGGCGCATCAAGTCGCGAAGGCGAATACCTATTCCAGCCAACTGCTGAAGAATTGCGATGATGGCAAGCATTCCGAGCGGCCGGAGTTGAAAAGCGCGAAGACGTTGGTGGCGGAGAACCAGTAGGAATAGGCTGCGATCCAAGGGATCGACGTTTTTCAATCTTCACCGGGCTAACGCTATGCTGCGCTGCCAGCGGCCGTGACAGGTGATTGCCGGGCGTTTAGCTCGCGGGTATGATGTAGCGCCATGCCTTCTATCATTACCGCATATCGTATCTTCATTGCGACGCCAGGCGGTCTGCGGAACGAGAGGGAGGCATTTCGCGAGACGGTCTACGAGTACAACGAAACCGATGCGATCCAGAGGGGAGTTCTGTTCATTCCTACCGGTTGGGAGGACACGCTAGCCGGTGCGGGACGGCCGCAAGGGATCATCAATCAAGATCTGAAGCACTGTGATTATTTTGTGCTCGTGGTTTGGGATCGCTGGGGCACCCCTCCGGATGTCAGCGGTGCAGGTAAGTATACTTCCGGAACTGAAGAAGAATTTCACGTTGCGGAACGATGCCTGGCAGATTCCGATTCTCCGATGCTTCAGATGGTGGTGTGCTTTAAGGCCGTCCGGCCAGCGCAACTCAGCGATCCAGGAGAACAACTTGGAAAAGTCCTGCAATTCAAACGCGAACTGGAGACGAACAAACATCACCTGTTTTCGACGTTCGATGATCTGATTCGATTTCAAAATCTGCTGCGCAAGCACCTGGCCCAATGGGTACGGGACCACGAAACTGGGGTTTCGACAAAAGGCAGGAGCGGGAACGTCAGTAAGAGCGACGCAGCAAAACTCGCTCCCATCAATCTCTCCACGCAGGAAGCTACTCCCGCGCCGAAGAATGAACGCAATCCAATCCTGGTAAGAGCCGAACAATTGGCAAGCGAGGGCCACCTGACGGATGCGGAAACGACATTTGCGCAGGCAGTGGTAAAGGGCAATGATCCAGATGCATTGAACTCGTACGGAAGCTTTCTTCGCCGTGTCGGACGATTATCACAGGCCAAGGGCATGTACGAACAAGTTCTAGGGATGAGCGGCGTGGCCGATGTCTGGAAAAGCGCAGCTTACGGAAACCTCGGGCAGCTCTATCGCACGTTGGGTGATTTTGAAAAATCGGAGGAGATGCACAAGAAAGCGCTGGAAATCGACGAGCGGCTGGGCAGAAAAGAAAGCATGGCCATCCAGTACGGCAAATTGGGACGTGTGTATCGGAGAAGGGACGAATTGCAGGCGGCGGAAGAGATGCATCGTAAGGCTTTAAGTCTCAATCTAGAGACGAAAAATCTTGGCGGCACTGCCGTGGATTATGGCGACCTTGCACAGGTTTACCGGAGGAAGGGAGATATCGATACCGCGCTTCACTATCTGCAGCAAGCACTGCAGATCAACGAGAGTCTCCGGCAAGATCTTGGAATCGCAATTGTGTGCGGCAATCTGGGCATCATTTATCGCAAGCGAAATAATCTGGACGCAGCCGAAGAGATGCACAAGAGGTCGTTGGCCATTGACCGACGGTTGGGCCACCTTGAGGGCGAAGCAATACAATCCGGGAACCTGGGCATGGTCTATCTGCAGCGCGGCAAGCTCGACGAGGCGGAGACCTGGTTGAACAAGTCGTTGGCAATTAATGAACGTCTCGGGCGCATTGAAGGCATGGCCGGTGATTATCGCGACTTAGGGCTGGTATACGCCGCGCGAGGGGACACTGTGACGGCGAGATCCTTTTGGGCCACGGCGCGCGGACGCTTCTTATCTATTGGACTGCGGCATGAAGTAGCAGAAGTCAGTTCTTATTTAAGTGGTGGAGACCCTCAGAAGCCGACGGTCACTCAGTAGTGGTCGGACGTCCCTCCGGGACGAGGCGCGGGCTGGGCCGATGTCGGTTTTTCCTTCCGGAACATTATTATGAGAATCATTCCCGCTGGTGAGGACGCTCGGCTTTGCGTCGCGCGACGGACGAAGGCGTTCGTCCCTACAGGTGTGGCTTTTGACTTCCCGTGGGCAGCGCCTTAGCATGGCTGCACTACTGGGTTCCGGGGACATTTTGCTCGAGCAGACCATTTCACATTACCGGATCGTCGAAAAGCTCGGCGGTGGGGGGATGGGTGTCGTCTACAAGGCGGAGGACACCCGGCTCGGCCGCTTCGTAGCGTTGAAGTTTCTGCCCGAGGATCTGGCACAGGACCGGCAGGCGCTGGAGCGGTTTCGACGCGAGGCGAAGGCGGCGTCGGCGCTGAATCATCCGAATATCTGCACGATTCATGACATTGGCGACGAGGGCGGCAAGACCTTTCTCGTCATGGAGTTCCTGGACGGCTCCACGCTGAAGCATCTGATCGCGGGGCGTCCGATGGAACTGGACACGATTCTGACGCTGGGCATCGAGATTGCGGATGCGCTGGATGCGGCGCACGCGGGCGGGATCGTGCACCGGGACATCAAGCCGGCGAATTTGTTTGTGACCAAGCGCGGACACGCGAAGATCCTTGACTTCGGACTGGCGAAGGTGAAATCCGCGGGACGCGACTCGGCGGAGATTCCGGATGTTACCGCGCCAACGGCGGTCATGCTGGAAGAACACCTGACCAGTCCGGGTTCGACTCTGGGCACGGTGGCATATATGTCGCCGGAACAGGCGAAGGGCAAGGAACTGGACGGGCGCACGGACCTGTTTTCCTTTGGCGTGGTGCTGTACGAAATGGCGACGGGGACGCTGCCATTTCGTGGAGATACATCGGCGATGGTGTTCGATGCGATTCTGAATCGGGCGCCGGTGTCGCCCGTCCGGCTGAATGCCGATCTGCCGCCGAAGTTTGAAGACATCCTCAACAAGTCGCTGGAGAAGGATCGGAATCTGCGCTACCAGAGTGCGGCGGATATGCGGGCAGACTTGCAGCGGCTGAAGCGGGACACGGATAGCGGGCGAGCGGTGGCGCAGAGTTCGGGATCGATCTCAGCCGCGCCCGAAACGCAGGCACCGACGGCGAAGGTTCCGTCCGCGTCGGCCATGCCTGTGCATCCGTCAGGTCCGTCACAGCCAGCCGCACCCTGCGCGTCAGCGATCCGTGCGGAGACCCCTAGGAGAAGGCGATGGCAGACGATCGTACCCATCGCCGCGGGAGTGCTTGTGGTGGTGGTCGGGCTGGGTATGTACCTTCGCTCGCGATCCACAATGAAGATTACCGAGATAGACAGCGTGCTGCTGGCGGACTTCGTGAATACGACCGGGGACGCGGTTTTCGACGGCACGCTGAATCAAGCGCTGGCGGTGCAACTGTCGCAGTCCCCGTATCTGAACCTTGTTCCCGATTCGAAGATTCGCGAAGCCTTGCGGCTGATGGGGCGGTCGGGCGATGAGCGCATCACAAACGACGTGGCGCAGGAGATCTGCCAGCGGCAAGGGATCAAGGCGCTGCTGACCGGTTCGATCACCAGCCTTGGCAATCATTACGTGCTGACGCTGGCGGCGCTCAATGGCTCGACCGGCGACGTACTGGCACGCGAGCAGGCGGAAGTCGACAGCAAGGAGCAGGTGCTGAAAGCACTCGATAAATCGGCCTCGAGTTTGCGGCAAAAAATGGGTGAATCGCTGGCGTCGGTGCAGCAGTTTGCCAAGCCGCTGGAGCAGGCGACGACGTCGTCATTGGAAGCGCTGCAAGCCTTCAGCCTGGGACAAGCAGAGCATTTAAGAACGAATGACGAGGGCGCGATCGCGCACCTGAAGAGAGCGGTAGAGCTGGACCCAAATTTTGCGATGGCGTGGGCGACGCTTGGAGTTTGCTACAACAACACAACGCGCTTAACTGACTCTGAGGCAGCAACGCGCAAAGCCTATGATTTGCGGGACCGCGCCAGCGAACGCGAGAAGCTTTACATCCAGGCTCACTACTATGATCAGGTCATACTCGATCCCGACAAAGCATTGGCTGTTTATGCGCAGTGGAGGCAGACATATCCTCGCGACACGGTAGCCTACGACAACGCTGCATTGACCTATAGCACCATCGGTCAACATGAAAAAGCACTGGAACTCGCCAGCCAAGCCATCCGCCTGGATCCCAAAGACGCCTACGCCTATGCCAATCTTGCGGGAGCTTATCTTGCCCTGAATCGCTTTGACGAGGCCAAAAGCGTGGCGGAGCAAGCTGTCGAACAAAAGCTGGATGGTCCCGCGGTGCGTGGGGTGTTGACGGACATTGCATACCTGCGGCGCGACTGGGCCAATTACGATCGCTTGGTCGATTTGTCTCGCGGCACGCCGAATGAGCCTTTTGTGCTGCTGTTCAAGGCGTTTGGACAAGATGCCTTGGGGAAGGTACAGGCTGGCCATCTTATCTGGCAGCAGGCGCAATCGGAACTCCTCAACGTCGGCATTAAAGACTTCGCCGCCGGACTGTTTGCTGCCGAGGCCTATGATAACTGCGTGGTGCAGCTCAACGCCGAGGCGAGGCAGAAGGCCGCGAGAGCGCTGGAATTGTCAGGCAGCAGCGTTGTACGTGGGTATACGGCGTCAGCTTTGGCGTGCATCGGCGATACTTCCCGGTCCGCGTCAATCACAGCCGATTTGCGGCAGCATTTCCCCGACAACCGCCTTTTACAGCTGGTCACGTTTCCGTCGATTCAGGCCCAGGAGTTTCTGCAGAAGAACCAGCCGACCGAGGCCATTCGCGCGCTGGAAACGGTGCGACCTTATGAGCTGGGAGTTGCGCCCAATGGGCCGGGTTTCTTGCCCAACCATTTGCGCGGACTGGCGTACCTGAGACTGCATGATGGCGCCAAAGCCGCCGTCGAGTTCCAGCGTATCCTGGATCACCAGGGCGTCGCAGTCACCGATGTGATGTACGCCGTGGCTCGCCTCAACCTCGCTCGTGCTTACTTATTGCAGGGCGACAGCGCCAAGGCCAGAACCGCCTACCAGGATTTCTTCGCTTACTGGAAAGATGCGGACGCGGATGTGCCGCTTCTTATGGCTGCCAAAGCGGAGTATGAGAAGTTGAAGTGAGATGTCGTTGGTCGTTAGTCGTAGATGTCCGTAGTCACCTATATACCCTCATTCGCCGGACAGCCGAAGCGGCTGTCGCTACGCGAGTATTTAGAATCGAAGTGCCTTCCGATGTACTCTGATAGGGTGTAAGTTTCCCCTGTATCCCAAAATTTCATGCAATCTGCTGAGCGTCCAAAACGCTGGATGGTGATTCTTGCCTTTGGACTGGTGTATCTGTTCTGGGGCTCGACTTACCTCGGCATTGATATCGCCGTACAAACCATACCGCCGGCGTTGATGTGCGGGTTGCGGTTTTCCGTCGCGGGCGTGGTGATGCTGGCAGTGTGCGCGGTGACGGGGCACCGGGTTGTGTATTCAGCGCGACAGATTGCGCTGGCGGCGGTGGTTGGGCTTTTGCTTTTGATGGGTGGAAACCTGACGCTGTCGTATGCCGAACTGACAGTGTCGTCGGGATTGTCGGCGTTGATTATCGCGATTACGCCACTTTGGTTTCTGGTGCTGGATTCTCTGCTGTTGGGTGATCATCACATTTCCGGACGCGGCAAGGCTGGGCTGGCGCTGGGAATTGTCGGGTTGTTTGTGTTGGTGTGGCCCGATCTGCAGGCAGGCAGCTTGGGGCGCAAAGAGTTGCTTGCTTCGCTCAGCCTGATTGGCGGGTCGTTCAGTTGGGCGCTCGGTTCAGTGTTGTCGAAGAAATGGCAATCGGGGATGGATGTGTTTGGGGCCACGGCTTGGCAGGTCACGGCCGCGGGAGTGGGGAATTTTCTTTTCGCCTTCGCAAATGGTGATCTGAAGCATGCGACCTGGGCTCCGAAGAGCCTGGCAGCCGTGGGATATCTGGTCGTGTGTGGGTCGTGGATTGGATACACCGCGTACATCTGGCTGTTGGAACATGTGCCGACTTCGAAGGTGTCGACTTACGCTTATGTAAATCCGGTTGTCGCCGTGTTTCTCGGCTGGCTCATTCTCCACGAGAAGGTGGACCGGTTCATTGTGGCCGGAAGCGCGATCGTGGTGCTGTCGGTAATCCTGGTGACCAGCGCGAAGGTGAAGGAGAAAGTGATGGCGGAGGAACTGGCGCCGGTGGAAGCGGCGGGAGATTGACAAGCGTTAGCGGTACTTTGGAACTGCCCCAAGCCGTCTCTGCGCGTTTCAGCCATGCCTCCGGCACCGTTTCGCTTTGCGCTCTTATCCGCCAGTAAACTGGCGGGCCATTTTCGATCGTCCCTCCGGGGACTTAACAACGCCGCTTGCAGATTGTCTTAGTCGAGTGGTCGTTGGCGTTTCTCTTCTGTCTACTCGATTGACTTTGCTTTTCCAACCTTAGGCGGTAGGCTTCCTAGTCAATCACTCATCGGTCGATTGCGTTCAAGCGGCGCCTGTTGGGCGTTACTTGTCGAGACGCTCGACTTCTCTCGTGAGGCTTATACATGAATCTGATCACGTCGCGCATGAGGACAATCATGCTCTTCTTTCTTGCTTTGCTCGTCAGTGTGTCACAGGGGTTTGGACAGATGCCCAAGAATCTGCAGCAGACGATCCTCTTCGGCGCTGCTTACTACGAGGAGTACTCGCCAACGGATCGCCTGGACGAAGATGTGCGGATGATGAAGGCCACGGGCATCACCGTCATACGGATTGCGGAATCAACGTGGGGAACGCTTGAGCCGCAGGAAGGCGTGTTTGACTTCAGCCATGTGGATCGTGTGCTGCTGGCGATGGACAAGGCCGGCATTAAGGTGATCGTGGGTACCCCCACCTATGCCATTCCGACGTGGCTGGCGCGCGAGCATCCGGACGTTCTGGTCGTCACTCCTCAGGGACGGTCGGAATATGGGCGACGGCAGAACATGGACATCACGAACCGGAACTTCCGGAGTGAGGCGGAGCGGGTCATCGTGGCTCTCGTCGAGCATGTCAAAGATCATCAATGTGTGATCGGATATCAATTGGACAACGAGACCAAAGCCTACGACACGAGTGGACCCAGCGTGCAAGCGACGTTCGTGAAATGGATGCGGGAGCGGCACCCGGATCTCGCCGCACTGAACAAGGAGTTTGGACTGGATTATTGGAGCAACCGCATCAATCGCTGGGAAGATTTTCCATCAGTGAACGGCGCGATCAACGCGAGCCTGTCCTCTGCATTCGCTGAGTTTCAGCGCGGGCTGGTTACGGAATATCTGGGATGGCAAGCTGCTCTTGTGCGGAAGCACGCGCGCGCCGATCAGTTCTTGACCCAGAACTTCGATCTGGACTGGCGTGGTTATTCGTATGGCATTCAGCCGGACGTCAATCACTTTGAGGCATCGCGCCCGCTCGACGTCGTGGGCATCGATATCTACCATCCCACGCAAGATCACCTCACAGGTGCAGAGATCGCATTAGGCGGAGATCTGGCGCGTTCCATGCGTGGAGGTCAGAACTACCTGGTGATGGAGACGGAAGCGCAAGGTTTTCCTGAGTGGACACCTTACCCGGGGCAGCTTCGGTTGCAGGCATTCAGCCATCTTGCATCGGGCGCAGCCATGGTGGAGTACTGGCATTGGGGCACCACGTCGAATGCCGCGGAAACCTACTGGCGCGGTCTGCTGAGCCAGGATTTCAAGCCGAATCCCACTTATGAGGAGGCAGGCTCGATCGGCAAAGACCTGGCTCGACTCGGGCCCGAGCTGGTGAACATGCGCAAGCAGAATCGGATTGCAATCTATGTGAGCAACCGGGCTTTGACTGCCTTCAATGCTTTCAAGTTTGGATGGAGTTCCAGGACAGCGTACAACGATGTGCTTCGACCGTTTTACGATGCGTTGTATCGCATAAATGCGGAAGTCGATTTCGTCGATCCTTCGACTACGGATTTGTCTCACTACAAGTTGATCATCGTGCCGGCGCTATATGCGGCTGCGGATGCTGAGATCGAACGTCTGAACGCGTTTGCCAAAGCCGGCGGGCACGTTGTCTACACGTTCAAGAGCGGCTTCTCCGACGAGAACGTGAAAGTCCGGTCGACCACTCAGCCTGGCCTGATCGCGGAAGCGGCGGGTGTTCGCTACAACCAGTTCACGATTCCCGAGGATGTTTCGTTGGAGGGAGATCCGTTTGGTGTCGGGAAGGCGGATAACACTGTGCGGTGGTGGATGGAACTGCTGACGCCCACGACCGCCGAGACTCTGGCGAAATATCACCATCCGGTGTGGGGGAAGTACACGGCCGTTACCCGGAATGCTTACGGCAAGGGAGAGGTGACTTACGTTGGCTTCATGCCCAGCGAAGCTCTTGCTGAGAAGATCGTGGAGGAGGCGGTGAAACGCGCGGGGCTTTGGGCGCCCCAGCAGGTGTACCACTTCCCAATGATCGTGCGGAGCGGGGTACTGGCAAACGGACACGCGGTTCACTATCTGCTGAATTATTCGGCGGACCCGGTGCGCGTCAGCTATGGATTTAGAACGGGTAAAAATCTCTTGTCCGGAGAAAGCGCAGCCCAGAATGGGAGTGTCGCTTTATCGGCGTGGGGTGTCGCGGTGATTGAGGAAGGAGTTCCATAGGTTGGGCGAGATGAACGATGCACTTGGGTGTTTTTTGAGTAGATTACGGCAAAGGTCGATGAGCGCTAACGACCTGTTCTCAACGATTGACTTCCGGATGGCCGCCCAGAAGCCAGCAAAGGCGTCGACTGACTCAGCCGTCGCGGTGACGTCTATGCCTTCCGGCAAGTCTCTCGTCGACAATGACCCATTGCCCCCCAGCCGGGCCTGTCGATTTTTCCAGTCCCATATTCCGAGTAACCGAATATCATTCTCAAGGCATGACGATGTATTGGGTATACGATCTTCCCACGTGGCTGTTTGGGGCTCTCACGGTAATTGTGTTTGTAGCCTTCGGTTTGGCTGGTCTCTATCTCCTTCGCGGCTGGGTGCAGCGCATTGACAACGGACACCACGTCTACAACCACATAGTCGGTTTCTTCCTGGCGGGTGTTACTGTCTTGTACGCAGTTACTGCGGGCCTGCTTGCGATCGGCGCTTGGGCTACCTTTGATCAAGTGCAGGGAAAAATCGACCACGAGGCGAGTGCACTTGGTGGTCTCTACCGCGACACCATTGCGTACCCCGAACCACTGCGCACCACCATGCAGGAAGACTTGCGCAAGTACACTCGTCAGGTCATCGACGTGGGATGGCCGATGCAACGGCGCGGAATCATTCCCAACAACGCAAGCCCATTACTCAGCGATTTTCAGGAGCATTTCATGACCTTCGGACCTCAAAGCGAGGGACAGAAGATCCTTGCCGAAGAAACGTATCGTGCTTTCAACGACCTGACGGAGAGCCGAAGAGCCAGGCTCAACAGTATCGACGCCGAAATGCCCGGGCCTCTATGGACCCTGGTAATCGCAGGAGCCGGAATTTGCATCGCGGTTACCTGGTTCCTGAACACGGAAAGTTTCATCATGCACGTCTGGATGACAGTGCTGTTTTCAGCCTTGCTGGCTCTGCTGATTTTCCTGATCGCAGTCCTCGACAATCCTTATCGAGGAAAAATCAGCGTTTCCCCCGAACCACTCGAGCGCGTCTATCAGCAAATCATGTCACCACAAAAGTGACGGTACCGTATTGCACTCGGAACATATCCAGTCCGCGGAGCCGGTCACTCAAAAGTTATCGTCAGTTGGCGAAACATCCCATGGCTGGTGAAAAAGTCCTGTCTTGCCTCAAACGCACCAAAATCTGAGGATAGGAAACGTCCTAAATATCGCGGTTTCATAGCATCTGCCAGTCCTGGCGTTCAAGAGTCGCCGCTCTGTTTGATGATGCCGCCATAGTGGGCTTGCCATTGAACTGGGAAAAGTTCGGCAGTTGGTGAAAAATTCCCGATAGCAGTCATTGCAGGGGCTCCAAAATCTGGCGCAGCCTTATTCCTCGTCGTCATCATCGACGATGTCGACGGCGTGGCCGCGGATGGCGAAAGTTTGCTTCTCGGAACTCGCGTCAGCGAAGGTCACGCGAACCGGAGATCGCTGCCAGGTGGGCGTTGGGCACTCCGAATCGGGGGCGGCATCGTCGGGCAGAACTGAGGGTAGAGGTTTTTTCAGAATTGCCTTGCGGCGGTTCAGCAGCGCGACCAGCGCGAAGGTTTTCTTGCCGTCGTCGGAGAGTCCGCAATACGCGACATAGTCGCGATACCAGATTGCAGGCGAATAGATCACGTCGAATTCCGGGAGGTTGACAGGAGAGATTCGCCCTGTCAGGCGATCGACCAGCAGCCACTCGCCTCGCTGCCATTGCCATTGCGGAGTGGAATCGTCGGGGAGGCTGTCGTTTACCCGGAACATTCGACGAACTACGAACAGGTGTTCGGTGATCTCGTGAGGCGGGCCGGTCACGAATTCCTTCACGCGACCATCGACCATCAGCGGGCGGATCTTTATCGGGATTGGCTTGTCCTCCGGATTGGTGGCGGCCGTCCATTGCACGGGAGTCCATTTTCCGAAGGTGATGATGTGGGGCGTGGTGACGGCTGCCGAGGAGCCTGTAAGAACAGAAGCCAGCAGCGTAATGCTGGCAATCTTTTTTCTGCGGAACGCACGTCACCGGCTAAAGCCGCTTTCGCTAAGACTGCATGTATCGCGATGCTGACGCGCTGCGCCACCCAACTCACCCTGTATTGCCGTACCAGGTTCGGCTGTGATGCCGTTTCGCGGTTGAATCGATCGTGATCATGGTGCATCTGATTACTCCGTAGACCAGCCTAAAGGCACGGGCCATGAGTGCAGACTAGGCATAGGAGCAATAGCGGGGCAAGGTTTGGCGTCACATTTCAGCGGGAACGGTGCCGAAGTGGGAATCGCAAAACATTGCACTTTTGAGGGCTGCGCAAAAACTCGACACCTGCCCCGGAAAAGTGGACAATGGCGGTAAGATTTAGGCCGGAAGAACGATTTTGGTATGAGTACCTCTCTCACCCCGCGTACCCAACGTCCTGAGACACGGACAACTGAGGGGGAGGAAGCAGCTTCTTATCAGACTATGGGCGATTTACTGCCAAGGCGTCGAACGCCTCGCATTCTCGTGGTTGACGACCAGCCCAGCATTGCCGGGCTGATGAGTCAGCTGCTGACGATCCGGGGCTACAGCGTCATCACGGCTTCGAATGCGGAGCAGGCAGAGGCGGAGGTGCGCAGGCAGCCTCCGGACCTGATTCTTTCCGATGTGATGATGCCCGGCAAATCCGGGTACGATTTGTGCCGGTCTTTGAAAGAGAATCCGGCGACACGGTTGATTCCGTTTGTGCTGATCACGGGGCTTAGCGACAGCAGTGATCGAGTGCGCGGGATTGAATCGGGAGCGGACGACTTCCTGAACAAGCCGGTGCTGGCGGAAGAACTTATTGCGCGGGTGAAGTCGCTGCTGCGCTTGAAAGAGTTTACTGATGAGCTGGAAACGGCAGATTCGGTGCTGTGCACGCTAGGATTGATCGTGGAAGGGCGCGATCCCTACACCGAGGGACATTGTGAACGGCTCTCGGTGCATGCCGCGGATCTGGGGCGGCATTTGGGGATGGATGAGGATTCCATTCTGGCGTTGAAGCGCGGCGGATACTTGCACGATTTGGGCAAAATCGCCGTTCCCGATGACATCCTGAGGAAGGGTCCCGAACATCCTCTCACCGACGAGGAATGGAAGATCATGAAGCTGCATCCGATTACAGGGGAGACCATCTGCAGGCCCCTGCACTCGCTGCAGCTGGTGTTGCCGATCATCCGGCATCATCATGAACATTCGGA
>Ga0335077_10002798_pt1 | contig 20917 bp, 14 predicted proteins | sample Lox_Sample_31_FD_207151 | JGI IMG/M metagenome (GOLD analysis project Ga0335077, IMG submission 207151) | Soil microbial communities from Loxahatchee National Wildlife Refuge, Florida, United States - Lox_Sample_3.1 | ecosystem: Environmental > Terrestrial > Soil > Wetlands | place: USA...
GCCATAATTCAAATAAATCGTCAGCTACATCACAACATCCATCCGATGTGGTAATCCATTTCCTGCAACCGTGCTGATTATTCTTGTTTTCGCATCGACCCTACGGATTCGATTATTTACGTAGTCCCAGATGAAAATATTGCCCCCCGAATCGACAGCCAGCCCGGCGGGATTTGCGAGTTGTGCAGCCGTCGCCGCGACGCCGTCTCCGTTAAATCCTCTCTTCCCGGTGCCTGCGACAATTGATTGTCTCTCGGGGTTGGGACCCGCACGAGCTACAACGTCCTCAGAACCTTGAACAAAGTAGACGTTGCCCTGAGAATCCACGGCTGGATCGGACGGAGAGGGCTGCCAGGGGATACGTCCCGGTTGCGGAGGGCAATTTTGATCTGGTCCACCTGTTTGCGCAATTGTTTCAATTATCCCGGTCTCTTGATCAATGCGGCGGATTCGACAGTTCTCGGAGTCAGCTACGAAGATATTCCCTGCGGAGTCAAGGGCGATGGATTCAGGAGAGAGAAAACTAGCGTCAACCGCTGAGCCCTGGTCCCCACCGAAACCGCTCTTCCCGCTTCCCGCGACTCTCGAAATCGTCCTGTTCACCGAATCCATTTGGAAAATCTTCCTTTGAATGCGATCGGAGATGAACAAGTTCCCCGCTCGGTCTACGGCCAGTCCGTCAACGGACTTGAAGCTGGTCGACAGAGCGGATGAACCCTCGATCGTATCGTCGCTCCTGCCATTTCCGGCGACAGTGGTAATCACTCCGCTCTCAGCGTCAACTCTCCGAACCTGTTTGTCATCCGCGATGAACAGATCGCCTTGCGAATCCACGGCGATAGAATTTATCCAGCCAAAACCCACTTGAGTGGCTGGTGCGCCTTCTTTGTAGCAACGATCGGTACCGTTGCCGGCCAGTGTGATGATCGTGCGATTCTTGAGGTCGATCCGAAGGACCCTTACGTGGTAGTCCCCTAGTTCGACGACGAAGAGGTACGCGTCTTTGTAGAGCGCCAGCGAACTGGGACCATCGATCGAGGTTTTGGTGGCTATGGCCGGCTTAGATGATTGTGCGAACGCGGGAACTGACCCCATAAGGATGAACGCTACCAAAATCGAGACTCGCGCCAATTGACCTGAGTGCGTTTTCATCATGCGGAATCCTCATTCAGTTTACGAATCAGTTCAAGAATGTCGCAACGGTACTCGCGCTCGAACAACCCGGGTAGTCAACAGACAACCGCAAAAAATCTCAACTCCAGGCACGACCACTTCGGCAAGAAGATCCCAGCCATTTCAGGCAGTCTGGTTGCACGCCACCGCCGCGATTATTTCTTTCCAGCCATTCCGGGTTTGCCAGTGCTCGTGCAATCTATCTGGTCCTTGGGAGAAATTGGCGATAAATCAGGCATCCCCGCCTCAAGAGAGGCACTGAATGACAAGAGTCTGAATGTGCGAGCCTCAGCCCTCCTCGCTTTGAAGAAATTGGAACGAGATTAATTGGTCGTCTAACAGGCTTCTTGCCCAACCTACAGAGCTAAACTATCTCCCAGTACCGACGTGGATGGTTTGCCCGTTACCGGACGCGCGCAGAACTACCCGCCCACGTTTACTCCTCGGCGAGAACGCGCATCCGGTAAAGCGCTAACGTTAATCAGGCATCATTCCTGCTGGGAGATATTCACATGGGCATTCTCACGTACGACATGAAGCGCGTGGTGCGCGAACAACGATTGGGCTACATCGCAACGGTATGCCCGGATGGAACACCAAATCTGTCGCCTAAAGGAACAACCCGCGTTTGGGACGACGACCATCTGGTGTTCGCCGATATCCGGTCGCCGCAATCGGTTCGGAACATCGAACACAACCCTTCCGTTGAGGTGAATGTGGTCGATCCGCTGGTTCGCAAAGGATATCGATTCAAGGGGTGGGGAGTTGTACATCGCTCGGATGAGGTTTTCGAGCGCGGTTGCCAAATGTACCGCGATACGGGACTCAGCTTGGAAATCCGAGCTGTGGTCTTGATTCGAATCGAGCGCGCACTGCCGGTCACCTCTCCTGCGTACGACCGGGGTGATACAGAAGAACAGGTCAAAAACCGTTGGCGCCAGTACTGGCGCAAGCTTTGGGACGGGGCCGAAGAGTGATAGCCATCGCTCCCTGGAGGAATTCCACTTGTCCGGCGCCCCCTGCAGGTTCAAACGGTCGATGCAACACCGCCTGATATAAATCTTTCTTCTGAAGGGTGGTGTTCATGATGCAAAAGCGATGGAAGCTGTCTTCGCCCCAGAAGCGGACGCATGAGCTATCGCACCGAAAATCCACAGCTTTGCTTCTCTGGATCGGACTAGTACGAAGCTTTCGGTAAGCCGTGCCGGTTTACCAGAGCTTCGTACCCAATGCGTCTTATTCAAAAGCTGGCGCACCCAGACAAGGATTGGTACTCGCTTGAGTGAAAAAAAGAAATAAGAACAGCCACATTGATGGCCTCGGTTCACAGGCAATGGTTTGCGTCTACACTCTGGATGATTATCATGCAATATTACTCCACGGGTTGCGCACCGTGCCTGCTTTTGTGCCCAGTTCCCGATTTGACGGAAATCGGAAGGTTGCTCATGCGATGGCGCAGAGATCCTCGCTGCGCTGGGAATGGACAGAAGGGCGGGGCTGGCGTCAAAGGGCGGGGCGGCGTTTGCTCCGTGCGGCTTGTTTGGAGTGACGGGAGTCACCGCGCGGGATGCGCGAGAACACAGCAGTGGGGTGACCGCGGTCACGGCGGAGGTTTGTGGCGTGGGGAGAGAATGGCGGCGCGGAGAGGAGGGCCCTATGCCGCTATCGCTTCTAAAAGAATTTCTGGATCAGAACAACGTGCAGTACATCGTGGTTTCGCATTCGCCGGCGTACACGGCGCAAGCCATCGCGGCGTTGGCGCATATTCCGGGAAAAGAGCTGGCAAAAACCGTGGTCATCAAGCTGGACGGGCGGCTGGTGATGGCGGTGCTTCCGGCTTCGTATCAAGTGGACTTTTCCCTGCTGAAGAAAGCGACCCACGCCAAGACCGCGCATCTCGCCTACGAAGAGGAGTTCCGCAATGAATTTCCGGCGTGCGAGCCGGGCGCCATGCCGCCATTCGGGAACCTCTACGGAATGGACGTGTTTGCCGACAAGAGCCTAACGGAAGACAACGAGATTGCCTTCAATGCGGGCTCGCACCGTGAGTTGATTCGCCTGTCGTGGCGCGATTTCGAGAGGCTGGTCGGCCCGAAGGTGCTCGAATTTGCCGCACGGGCAACGGCGGCGGCAGCGTAAGCGCATCGCGAGCGCACAAGCCAACGTGCGAAGCATGAACGCGTGATGGGTGTGCCCCGTGGAATCCCTGTCCCCAGGACAGCTCTAAACTTCAGAAGACTTTCTTAAGCGTGGCGGCACGCGTGCGACGCTGAAGGGCGAGCATCTGGCGGTAAGGCTGCGATAGTTTTGCCGCAACTGCGGCACGACTTTGGTCGTGTCGCAACGAAAGCCGCGCCGCGATGAGCGAAGCGCGGCGCTTTTGCCTCCGGGCACGATGGTTGCGTGGCGCCCGGAGGCAAAGCTATGTCAGAAGAAGCCGTTGGAACGGCCGAGGACAGTTTGGCCAACGATGGTCGAAGGCGTTGCGGCGGTCGGCGTGTTGAAAAGCCAGCCGTTCACGGAAACCAAAGTGTTGACGGTTACGCCGGAGAAGCTGTCTGGGTTGAGATTCTGATAGGTGGTCTGCGAAGTGGTCTGCACGGTGATCTGATCGGGCATCCAGTTGGCATTGGACCACAAAGGGAAGAAATTCGGGAAAGTGGCGATGGTAAAGCTGGAAGCGCTGGAATCGACGGCCGAAACCATGCCGGTGAACTGGCTGGGCTCGAGAGCGATGGTGTCGCTGGTGAAGGAGACGGAGGGAGGAGCCCAGTGAGGCGCGTTGGGAGTGGTGGTCAACGAGCCGGCGACAACGTCCACCTGGACCTTTTGGCCGACGAGGAGGTCGGTGGCACTGGCGAAGCTCAAGCCGGAGGGAATGGTGAACATGCCAGCGTTCACGGAGAACGTGGCGGAACTGGCGATGGTGACATTCGCGATGCCACCGAAGGGCAAACTGGTGGCGTTGGGCGACCAGTGCAAGAGCAGCTTCATAACGGTGCTGCCATTGCTGGTGCTTAGGGCGATGATGTTGCCTTCGGCGGTTTGCTGAGCGGCGGTTTGTACAAAGTCGACCTCCGCGGCGAGCAGCGTTGCGGGGCCCTGGACACCTGCGACTTGCACTTTCACGACTTGCCCCTGCGCGAGGCAGGCGATTCCGCCGGTGGTGCAGGCAGAGGTGGGGAAATTCCCGTAAGTGGTGCTGCTGTTGACATCAATGGTGAACATTCTGCCGTCGCGCGTCAGGAGGGTGAATTGATCCTGGCCCGCGGTGACGCTCTGCACCGTTCCCTGGAGGAAACCAAAGGGACGATGACCGGAAGGAGGCGCGGGCGGGAGCGGCTCAACGGTGACGCCATTGGCGACGCCGAGATTCACGGAGAGATCGGACTGGATGACGTTGTTGAGATGGAAGTCGAGGAGCAGGCCGAGCGGCGAGTTCTGGGAGACGGTCAGGGGAAAGGGAGCGGTAGTGAAGCTGAGCGTGGAGGAGTTGTTTTCAATCTGCGGAGTAAGTTGGCAGACGCTGCCAACAGCGCAAGTGGTGGCGATGGATTGGTTGGACTTGTTAAAGATGACGAGCTGCGGATTGGCGAAAGTGAGAGAGAGACTGCTGTAGGTCCCAGCCTGGACACTGGCGGTACTGAGAAAAGCGGATAAGGCCTGGAGCTCGGTGACGTCGACTTGGAGCGGAGTGTTGTTGTTCAAAAGCGAGACCGTACCGGTACCGGACGCGGGCGTGAGAGAAGCGGCGGTCAGGTTGATCTGAAAGAAGAGGACGGTCACGCCACTGGGTGGCTCGTCAGTGATGCTGAGGGTGACCGCGGATGTAGAATTTACCGGCGGGGTGGTCATCGTGGTCTGGCCGCAGCCGGCGAGCAAGAAGAGAACGAGTCCGACGGAAAGAACAACAGCACTTCTACGCATGCTTAACCTCCTAGGCATCAAAGAGATACGACCGGAGGGCCAACACATTCGCCAAACACGCAGAGAAACAGCTCGAAAGGGGACGTGAAAGCGGGTGCAATTGGTTCACCAAAGGCACAGAGTAAAGAGAAGCCAATAGGAGAGCGCGGCGAGGCCGTTTTGCGTGGAGTAAGAGTATTGTTTGCAGGAGTTTAGATTTCAGGCTAGGTGGAACGGTTCCCGAGGAATTTCGGGGCGGGCGTGCGAGATGGCCTCGAAAAGGAATTTTTTGCATAGCGTCGCCGGGCGCGGGTTGCGTGAGAAGCCGACGGGCCGCCCAATTTGAGGACGGGTGCTACGGCGTAAGATTGGCGTGGCTGGAGCGTTCGGGCTTGGATAGCGAGCGCGCGGTGCTTGTGCGTCTCTCTGTTTTAGAAGTGCAGAACGATTCCGGCGGAGACGCGCGGCTGATTCTGCGTGCTGCCGCCGAGACGGGTGAGCAGATAGTCGAACTGGATCGGCCGAATCCAAACGTGCGAAACGACTTTCAGGTCGATGCCGCCACCGATGGCGGTGGCAAAGCCAGTGCGGTCGCTGTTAGCCACGAAATTGTAGCCTCCCGGATTGGCCGGGGGAACTCCCGATGATTCCGTCTGATGCGAGCCGCCAAAGAGAACGTGCGCAAACGGCGACACGCGCTTCGGCCAGGAGACCTCCGGCCCGAACAGAAACGTATGTTGGTGCGTGTTGCTCGTGCCGCCGGAGAGCGTGGGCCCGTAGTGGCCGCTGACATCGGCCACCAAGCGAAGCATGGGCAGGACGTGCACACCGCCCGCGATCTCCCATCCGTTCAAGTTCTGCCGGCTGGTTACGAAGGTCGGAACCAGCACGGGTAAGGGGCACACCACAGCCATGCAAATGTCTTCCTCTTCTGCGGTGATGTTCGGGCGGAGATAGGAGTAGCCGCCAAAAATTTCCACTTTGTCTTGGGCGCGAGCTGCGCTGGCAAAGAAGCTCGAGATGAGCAGGGCTGCCAACGCGACGGCTCCGGCAAGATTTTTGTGCGTGAAACTGAACATGAGATTTGTCCCTTCTCGAAACACCACTACGTACTTTGACGGTGGCGGTTCGACTGCGGTTGGCTGCGAGGTTTGGTGTGACGCACGCCACCCAGTTCGGCCTTGTGTTATTTTGGTGGCTCCCGAAAGTCCGAAAGTCCTCTGCCTCGAATCTCTCGGTGAGGTTTGCTTCCCAATGAAAAAGGTGGAAGAGCGCATCCGGTTGGCGGCGTCGGATTTAAGCAATCACCTGGCGTGCCGGCATGTGACAACACTGGATTTGGAGGTGGTGCGAGGGTTGCGCGAGGAGCCGGCGTGGGCTGCGCCGGATCTGAAAGTGATTCAGGAGCTGGGACTGCGGCATGAGCAGGCGTATCTGGAGCATTTGCGGGGATTGGATGCGCCGGGAGGCGGACGGAAGCTGGAAGTGGTGGACCTCAGCGGGAACAAGCACGAGGCGCGATTGCTCGAGGAGACGCGGGCGTTGATGGAGCGCGGAGCGGACGTAATTGCGCAGGGCGCGCTGAGCGATGGCGAATGGTTTGGGCGGCCGGACGTGCTGCGCAGAATGGAGGCGGGCGGCGGGAAGTGGGCGTGGTCGTACGAGGTGGTGGATACGAAGCTGGCGCGCGAGACCAAAGCCACGACGATTTTGCAATTGTCGTTCTATTCGGAACTGCTGAAGAACGTACAGGGCAGGACGCCGGAGTTTTTGTGGGTGGTAACGCCAGCGGGAAATGGAGGATTTGCGGAGGAGAAATATCGTGTCGAGGAGTACGCGGCGTATTACCGGTACGTGAAGAAGAGATTGACGGAGGCGGTGGGAAGAGCCGTGGCGAGCGTGGAGAAGCCGGTTGCGACGAAGGCGGGCGGCAGGGCGCGAGCCACGGGGCAGTATGCGCTGGATTTTGAGCGAGCGCAGCCGGCTTTGGGTTGGGAGACGTATCCAGAGCCGGTGGAACATTGCAACGTGTGCCGGTGGTTTCGGGAATGCGATAAGAAACGGCGTGACGACGATCACTTGTCGCTGGTGGCGGGGATTCGGCGGCAGCAGCGGGACCAGTTTGAAGAGTGGAATGCGGGAACGATGGCGAAGCTGGCGGTGCTGCCGGTACCGTTGAAGGAGCAGCCGCGGCATGGTGCGAAGGCGGGATATGAGAAGGTGCGCGAGCAGGCGCGGGTGCAGGTGGAGGGACGAACGGAGAATGCGCTGAAGCATGAGGCGCTCGCGGTGGCGGAAGGTATGGGATTTTGCCGGCTGCCGGAACCGTCGGCGGGCGACTTGTTTGTGGATTTGGAAGGCGATCCGTTTGTGGGAGAGAACGGGCTGCAATATCTGTTTGGATTTGCGGTGCGTGGCACGAATGGTGTGTTGCAGTACGAGAAGCGGTGGGCGCTGAACCGCGAGAAGGAGAAGGCGGGGTTTGAGTGGCTGGTGGACGAGATTATGCGGCGGTGGGATGCCGACTCCAAGATGCATGTGTATCACTTTGGCGGCTACGAGCCGGGCGCGCTGAAGCGTTTGATGGGGATGTACGCGACGCGCGAGGATGAAATTGACCGGATGCTGCGCGCGGGCGTGCTCGTGGATTTGCACCAGGTGTTCAAGCAGGGACTGCGGGCGAGCGTGGAGGAGTATTCGCTGAAGAAGCTGGAAGCGTTTTATGGATTTGCGCGCGCGACACCGCTGGATGATTCGCGCGCGGCGATGCGCTATGTGGAACACCGGCTGGAATTGGGATGGGGCGATGCAGCGTTGCCGGAAGAAGTGCGCGTGACGATGGAGGGGTACAACGCAGACGACTGTTTTTCTACGGCGAAAATGCAAGATTGGCTGGAGGAGCGAAGGGCGGAGCTGGTGGCGCAAGGGATGGAGGTGCCGCGGCCCGCGGAGAAAAGTGCCGACCCGTCCGAGGAGTTGGACGAGCGGCAGAGGCGCGTGGCAGAACTGGTGGCGGAGTTGACGACAGATGTTCCTGCAGATGTCGCGGAGCGGTCGGAGGGGCAGCAGGCGCGTTGGCTGCTGGCACAGCTCTTGGATTGGCACCGGCGGGAGAACAAGGCGACGTGGTGGGAGGGCTACCGGCTGGCGGATCTGGATGAGGAAGAGTTGCTGGAGGATCGCGCGGGACTGGCGGGACTGCGATTTCTGGGTCGATTGAAAAACGAGCGCGGCATCGCGGTAGATCGCTACGCTTACGAAAAGCAGGAGACCGAACTGCGGGTCGAACGAGATGCGTATTGGAAGGGCGAGAAATTTGGCGAAGTGGTGGCCGTGGATGTGGCGAAGCGCACCGTGGATATCAAGAAGACGCGGAAGATGGCGAAGCTGCATCCGAAAGCGGTGTATTTGTGGGACCGGCCGTATGAGGTCAGGGAGCACGCAGAATCTCTGTTCCGGCTTGGAAGCTGGGTGGCGGAGAACGGGCTGGATATGGAAGGTGGCCATCGGGCAGCGCGGGACTTGTTGTTGCGGAAGGGGCCGCGACTGCTGAACGGGGAAACGCTGGCGGCGCTGCCGGGCGAGGAACCGAAGGCGACGGCATGCCGCATCGCGGGCGCATTGGACAGAGCAGTGTTTGCCATTCAAGGACCGCCCGGTGCTGGGAAGACGTTTACAGGCGCGCGGATGATTTGCGAACTCGTGGCGCGGGAAAAAAAAATTGGTGTGACCGCGCTGAGCCACAAAGTGATCCGGAAATTGTTAGACGAAGTGGTTCTGGCGGCAGCGGAAGACAGGGTTCCAGGCGTGCGGTGCATGCAGAAGACGGATGAAGAGGAGCCCACTGGAGACATTGCGATCGTTGGGAAGAATGAGGAGGCACTGGGGGCGTTGGCCCGCGGCGTTGCGAATGTCCTAGGTGGAACGTCGTGGCTGTGGACGCCCGAAGCGGCGTTTGAAGCGGTGGATGTGTTGTTTATTGATGAGGCCGGGCAGATGGCGCTGGCGGATGTGATGGCGGTGTCGCAAGCGGCAAAGAGCATTGTGCTGATCGGGGATCCACAGCAGTTGGAGCGGCCGCTGAAGGGGAGCCATCCGGATGGCGCGGAGAAATCGGCGCTGGAGCATTTGTTGAATGGGCGAAAAACGATTGCGAGCGATGTTGGGATGCTGCTGCCGGAAACGTGGAGGCTACATCCGAAGATTTGCAGATTTACGTCAGGGATATTTTATGAAGGGCGCTTGGCTTCGCGGGACGTGCTGCAATACCGCGTTCTGGAAGGCCACAGGTGGTTCCGCGAAGCGGGATTGTGGCTGCTGCCCGTAGAACACGAGGGGAATCAAAACGCGTCGACAGAAGAAGTCGAGGTGGTTGCGCGAATTGTCGAAAGCCTGCTCCGGCCGGATGTGATGTGGTTTCGAAGCGCGGGAAACAGCAAGAGCTTGACGGAGGAAGACATCCTGATCGTGGCGCCGTACAACGCGCAGGTGTCGGACTTGTCGGCAAGGCTGCCAGGGGCGCGCGTGGGGACGGTGGACAAGTTTCAGGGGCAGGAGGCGCCGGTGGTGATTTATTCGATGACCACCTCGTCGCCGGAAGAAGCGCCGAGGGGGATGGAGTTTTTGTACAGCTTGAACCGGCTGAATGTGGCCACTTCGCGAGCGATGACGGCGGTGATCGTGGTGGGAAGCCCGAAACTGTTTGAGCCGGAGTGCCGCACGCCCCGGCAGATGCAATTGGCGAACGCGCTGTGCGCCTATCGCGAGATGGCCAAGGAAGTGGACCCGGGCGAGATCTAGCAGTGGTAGCAGGAGCTTACGGCTTTTGCGCCGTTGGGAGCTTGCCGCTGGCAGCGAGGCGGTCGAGCCAGCGCTGGGCCGTCGCGGCTTCGGGTTGCTGTGGGTGGTCGCGAAGAAATTCGTGCAGTGTCTGCGCGGCGTCTTCGTAGCGTCCGACGGCGGTGAGGGATTGGGCCACGAGCAAAGCGATTTCCGGGGCTTTGCCGTGAGAAGCAGCTAGAGCCTCCTGGGACATCTGCAATGCTTGGTCGTATTTTTCGGAGTGGTAATAGGCTTTGGCCAGCGTCCAGCGCGTTTGCCAGGCGCCGGCGGCGTTGGGTTGCACCGCGGTCTCCAATTGCAAAGACTTCTCGAGCGGCGCGATGGCGGCGGGATAGTGGCCCTGATCGTAGAGCGCCATGCCCAAAGCCGCAAGGGCGGGCGCATGCGCCGGGTCCAACTGCGTAGCCTTCTCGAAAGAGAGCTGCGCCTGAACCCAATCATGGCGCTGCATGAGCAGAAAGCCCTGGAGGTAAAGGACATCCGGATGGGAGGGAGCCAACTGGGCGGCTTTGCGGAGGTATTTTTCGGCGTCCTCGAGTTTGTCGGCGCCCAGTGCTTGCAGAGCTTTGTCGAGGGCTTCGCGGGCCTTGGGAGCAAGCACAGGTCTTCCGGGAGGCGCGGCCGTTTCGGCAGCGGAAGCGCGGCGCAAGTAGACATCAATCTGCGCACGGCCAGCAAAAGGGACAGAGACGTTCTGTTGCGCTTCGGCATAGCCCGCCGCCATTACGACAATGGTGAACTCCCCAGTGCTATTCACTACGAAAATGGCTTGGCCCCGCGAGGTTTGGCCTTGTCCGCTGGGAATCGATCCATCGCGATAGACTTTAACCAAGGCGGGAGTGGCCATCACTTCGCCCGAACGATCATGGACGGTGACGGTGAGTTCGACGCCGCTGCCGTGAAACTCGCGCTCGACGCTGCCGTTGTCCTGGCAGAACGAGGGAACGGCAGACAGTAAGGGGAACGCCGCGAACAAAACGAAGTGCGCGAGGTGCAGACAGGGGCGTCGCGTGGCTCGCACCTGAGCCTGGACTTGGCTCCCCTGCACCTGGGCCGACAGTTGCACCCATCCAGGAGCTCCGTTCAGAGAACAACGCATGACGGCGCCGACCAATTGGGGCGAGCCTAGACCCGGGGGATAGAGGCGTCAAGCGATTTGTTGAGGGAGTGAGACGCGCGGAAGCGCGCGGGGGAGGCCACCCGCAGACTAAGCCGCAAGGCGCTCGGCAGCGTGCAATCAACAGCCTGCTATTGACTGGAAGCGTGAGTGACAGCGCAGGCGATTGAAAAATTGGTGGGTAGTCTCAGCGGTACGACTCGACAGCTCGTCGCTTAGAGGGTAATGTCGGCGCTAGCGGAGTGACGGCCATCCAGGTCTTCAGGCCAACGGAAAACCCATTCCATGTCCAACGTATCTGAACTCGAATTCCTGCTCGTGTCCAACGACTATGCCACGCTTACCGCTGTCTCGGGAGGCGTGAAGAAGTACGGAGGGAAGCTCGGCGTCGTTCCAACGGCCGAAGAGGCCCGCGAGTATGTGGAGCGGCGGCGAATAGATGCCGTCTTTGTGGATATGCAGGTCGCCGGCGCGCTGGGATTGATCGAGGGAATCCGCAAAAGCACCTCCAACGGCAAAGCGGCCATTTTTGCGTGCGTGGCGGATGGCAAGGAGTCCACGGCGACGCTGAGCGCGGGCGCCAACTTTTTGCTGCGGAAGCCGCTGAGCCTCGATACCGTGACCCTGCATATCACCATCGCGAAAGACCTGATGTTACGGGAGAAGCGGCGGTATTTCCGGCACGCCGTGAATTTGCCGGTGAAGTTGCGCGGCGGAGAGAAGGAATGGCACGCGAAGATTGTGAACCTCAGCGAAGGCGGAATGGCGGTGCGCAGCGTAAAGGCACTGACGCACGGAACGGGAATCGAGTTTGCCTTTGAACTGGCGTACGGCGAGGAAATTCGCGGGAAGGGGTTGGTCGCATGGACCAGCAGCGAGGGCATGGCTGGAATTCTGATTCAGACCCTGCACGGGATGGGGCGGGGCTACCTGGGGACATGGCTGACCGCCAGAGAAAAGCTCTCGGGGGAGCAAGGAGCGGCAGGTGGCGACGGATAAGCTGCGGAGGCGAAGCCAGCCAGGCGCAGACCAGAGGGATTACTTCCAGGGAGAGGCCGGGGTTATCGAAGCCCCCGTTAGACTGGCATTTCCAGTAAAATAGAGAAGTAGACCGACGAACGAGGTTTCGGCCAGGCGACGCGTTCCAAAACGAGACGCTGGCAGTGTGCAAGAACGGAACTCGGACCTCGGCAGGTTCTGCGGAGCAGGCGAGAACCCCAATGCAGCGTTCCAAAGCGCTCAATCAAATCGCAACGGCGGTGGTGCTGGCGGCAGTGTACTTTGTCGCTGGGAAGCTGGCATCGCTGGTTGCGAACCCGGACGCCGGAGCGGTGTTGTGGCCGTGTACCGGCATTGGGATAGCAGCGCTGTTGATTTTCGGTTATGAGGTTTGGCCGGGAATTTTGGTGGGGGCCTTTTTCGCGAGTTTGACTTCGCTGGGAGCAGCCGCAACTGCGCTCGGGACGGCGGCCGTACAAACGCTCGAAGCATTGACGGCTACATATCTCGTCAACCGCTTCGCGCGCGGGAAAGAGGTCTTCGAGCGAGCGAAGGATGTTTTCAAGTTTGCGGCCCTGGTGGGGCTGGTCAGTGCCGTCGTAAACACCGCGCTGATCGCCATGAATCTGGCGCTGGGTGGGGTTGCGCGCTGGGAGGTGTTTTGGGCGATTTCCTGGACGGGGGATGCGGCTGGGGCGGTGATGGTCACTCCGCTCCTGTTGCTGTGGTGGGAGAATCCACGGCCGAGATGGACGCGCGCGCAGATCGCGGAGTTGAACCTCCTATTCCTGGGGTTGTGTGTCACCGGCATGATCGTTTTTGGCGGAGCCTTCGAAGCGGGACTGAAAAGTAACGCGGTGGAGTATCTGTGCGTGCCGTTTCTGATTTGGGCGGCGTTTCGCTTCGGAAGGCGCGAGGCGGCTGCGGCGTTGTGCGCCCTGACGGGAATCGCGACCTGGGGAACGACGCACGGATTTGTACCGTCTGCGAGGGAAACGCATTTGGCTTCCTTGGTGCTGTTGCACTTCTTCATGGGCATCCTGGCGGTGACGGTCCTGGCGCTGAGCGCGGAAGTCTCCGAGCGCCGGCGCGCCGAAGAACGAGCACACAGCTTGGCCGTGAGCGATCCGCTGACGGGGCTCGCGAACTACCGACAAATGGTGGACGCGCTGGAGTCCGAGATTCGGCGGTTTGGCCGGACGGAGCGGCCGTTTGTGGTGCTGCTGCTGGATCTGGATGGCTTGAAGAAAATCAACGACGCGCACGGACATCTCACTGGGAGCCGCGCGCTGTGCCGGCTGGCGGATATGCTGCGGCTGTATTCGCGAGACGTGGACACGGCGGCGCGCTACGGTGGCGACGAGTTTGTGCTGATTCTGCCGGAAACGGACGCGGAGGCGGCGCGGCTCGTGGCGCAGCGCATCAGCAAGCGCTTGGCGGAAGATGGCGAAGAGCCGAAGATTTCCGTGAGCATCGGCATGGCAGTTTGCCCGGATGACGGAGAAACGCTTCACGAGATTTTGGGCGCGGCGGACCGGGATTTGTACCGCGAAAAGGGCGTGCCGAAGAAAAGATTCGTGCTGCCGAGTTAGCGTAGCCCCTGCCGATCCATCTCGAATCGACGCGCAATTTTACAGTTTGCTGCGGCTTACGCGCGCTTCGCCGCCTTTGCGTCCGCCACGCGAAGGATCACCCGCTTGCCAAGGGCCCGGGCCGCCCGCGTGATGGTATCCAACGTGACCGAGACATTGCGGGGGTCCAGCAAACGGTCCAGTTGCGAACGGCTGGTGTGAAGCTGTTTCGCCATGGCCCGCTTTGTTTTTTGCTGCTTTTGCATGGCCCGCTCGAGCTGCCATGCCAATACCCTTTTGATGGCGGCGGCCTCGACCTCCTCTCGAATCCCTTCCTCTTCCAGAAAACTATCGAAGGTTGACCCGCTGTGGTCCATTCGCTTCCGCGTCTTCTTCGTTTTCATTGCCGTCCCCTTCATTTCAAACCCGATTGATGCTTGCTCTTGTTTCTTGTTGCCAAGTTCAAATCCTCGACGGGCGTTCTCTGTGTTTTCTTGATGAATCCGTGCAGCAAGACCATTCGCCGCTTTTTGTCGATATAAAAAAGCACCCGTGCGATTCGGTTCCGCGCTAGGCTCGACCGTACTTCATGGACGCCATCGCGTAACGGCTTGCAAATTGGCATCCCCATGGGCCAGCCGAACTCCACAGTTTTTATGTCCTCTCCGATGCGCTTCCGATCTTCCGGCGGGAGCTCCTTAAGCCATTTCCGCACTGGTTCGCCGCCCGCCTCCGTGCGATAGAAAATCGCAGGAACTCGCTTACCTTGCTTTGCGGCTCGCCGGTCGGCACATTCTTTTCCGCAGAAGCTCGTTTCGGCTCCACTCAGCTAGTGTACCACATATGGTACAAACTCAAAATGGCCGTTCTTTGAGCCGGTTCACTTCAAATCGGATTCGAAAAAGTGCCAAGCCAGATTGGCGGTTTGTGCGTGGATGTCGTCGCGCAGGATGCCGGCGTTGTCGAGGCACAGATCGGGGCGGCTGGTGCGGCCGAGTTGGCCGCACGTGGCCAGGAACGTGTAATGGCCAACGTCCTGCAAGATCGTGAGCTGCGCGCCGTGGATGTTAGCGGCAAAAAATTTGGCGCTGGTTGCGATGGGCACGACTTTGTCGTCCGAGCCGGCGGCGATTTGCGTGGGAATCGAGATTTTTGCGAGAGAGGCAGGATCGAAAGCAGGGCCGAGCGCGGGAGCCATCGCAAAGATGGCACGGATGCGCGGATCGCGATGCGATTTTGTGGCGCCGGCGAGCGCCGCTTGGAAAGCGGGATCGGATTTGGCAAGTTCCGCGACTTTCGCGGACATGCCCGGGAATTCCGCGGGATCCACACACATGCCGTCCGCTTTGGGAGATTTGCAGAAGTCCTGATAGCGGGAAGTTTCCGCGATGCCGCCGGCAATTTCAATTACCGTGAGGCCACCGAGAGAAAACCCGGCGGCGCCGACTCGTTTAGCGTCGATGCGCGGGCCGAAGGTGGAATCAGCGAGGAGTTGATCGAGGACCGTACTCAAATCCGCGGCGCGCTCCCACCAGAGTGCAAAGCCGGGCAACGTGTACGCCTCGAGCGAATTGTTGCCGGGATGATTGACCGCCGCAGCGATGAAGCCGTGCGAAGCGAGAGCCGTGCCGAGCCAACCCATCATGAGCGAGGAAGCGCCAGTGCCGTGCGACAGGAGAATCAAAGGAAGTTTTTCGGGAGCTGCGATGAGAGCAGCGTTGGGCGCGGCTTTTCCGGCATTGGCAAAGGGATTGTCGGGCGAGCCCATCCATTGCGTTTGCTCGACGGCAGCGCGGTCCGCGGGGTACCAAATATCCGTGATAAGCGCGTGCGTCTTAGCGCCGCGCCAATCGTAAGGCTCGGTCGCCGTGAAGCTGCGGCGCATCACGCCGACTTTGTACACCACGACTTTGGCGGGAAGCGCCTGGCAAATCGGCGCGACAAACAGGGAAAGCCACAAACTACCGAGCAAGACTCTGCGTTGGCGATTCATGGGTCCTCAGCCACAAATTCACCAATCTACTCTAACGATTCGCGCAGCGATTTGCGAACTGCGGCGTAAAAAAGGCGGGCACGAAGCTTGGGGCGCGTGCGGCCAATCGGTGAGCGCCGCCTCCGAACTCACGGCCAGGGCACTTGCGCAGCCACGTAGTCGTCGGCGGTGCGCGGCGCTTTGTCAGGTCCGTTGCTGACGATGCAAACCGCGCCCGGAACGCGCACGACGCGGTACGGCGTGCCCCAGCCGTCGCGCAACGCCGCGAAGTCCACGCTTTCCGCTTGGAATTCGCGGAGCAGCTCAGGTTCCGTAGCGGGATGTGGCTCGCGCAGAGTCCGCATCCCTTGCAGGGCTGCCTCAACAGCAGCGAGGTTCTGCTTATCGAATGCCTCGTGCTGGAAAACGTAGTATCCCCAAGTCCATCCGCCCCACGATTGCGGCGGACCAAGCAACTCTGAGGCGACCAGGTCCAGCCCATCGGGAAACGGTTTTGCCGGGTCGAGCCGCAACAAATCTTCCTTCTTTATTCGGGCGATTTGTCCGCGCTCCATATCCCGAGGGGTTATGACCATATTAGGGTGGTCGTTGGCCAACTGGAATTCATCCGGCCGCCCCACTTCCTCGCCCCAGTGCTCGCCGGCCTGCAACCCTTCGCCCGTGGGATAAAGCACGTTGGTGCTCCACGAATCAGCGGTGTTCGGATCCTCCTCGGCGGTTACGGCGTAGACCTGCACCGTGAGCAACCCGCGAAAGTCCGGATGGTACGGCAGCGTGACTTCTCCCCGGCCGTTGCGTAAGCGCAGATGCTGGTAGTCCACGAGTCCCCAGCCCCAAGTGCGCGCCTCGACCGCCGCTTCCGTCAGTCCCTCGTCACTTTCAATCCGTACGCGGATCGGCTCGCCAGGATGGTAGAGCGCGTGGTCGGTCGAAATGCGCGTGGCAAAGCGTGTCCCGGCGATGACGAGAATTTGCTGCAACAAAGTGCCGCTTCGGCCCTGGCGGTCTTTTGCCTGAACCGCAATGCAGGTCGTTTTCGTGGCCTGCTCGTTCGGAGCACCCAGAGGATGCACGCGCGCGTACCAGCTATAAGGCCCGTCCTCGCGCTTCGGGTAAGCGTAGGTGATCCAGGTTCCCGGCAAAGTGAGTCGCGCCACGCCGTAGCGATTGGTATGAAACTGCCCCAGCGCGATGCGCGGCAGCGCACTATTCGCTGCGGGACAGGGCCCTTGCTCATTCGGCGCCAGGGCTTCCGCTACGCCGTCGACGAGGGCGGGCGACTTGTCGACATAAGCGCTCACTATGCTGAGCGTGTTTTCCGAGCCCATACGCGGACGGTCGGCGACCACCAGATAAAGCTCTTGTGGCGCCAGCAGCAGCGTCACCCGACGTGACTCCGTTGCCCCGCTTGCCGGGTCGGTGACCTCCGCGTCCGCAAGGAAATCCCACGTGCGCGGCGCGGGGAATCCCGGCACGGCTGCTGTCGCGATCCAGTCCCACATCTTCTGCGGATCCACGACCGCGACGACCTGGCCCGCCGCATCGAGCGCGCCAGAAAACAGGACGCCACCCCACACACTTGTCACGCTGACCTTGCCGCTGCTTAACGGTGCGCCGCCAGGCTCTTTCGCGGTGATGGTCAGCTTCGCCGTCTGCCCCGGCGCGTAGTACGCGCGATCCGGCACCACGCGAATGTTCAGCTTAGGCCGCTCCGCCGCAGCGACGACGATCTTGGCATTGCTCTTGGCCATCCAATTGTTTTGGGGCTCGTCATCGGACACCGCGCGGATCCAGAAGGTGCCGTCGGCCAGGTCCTCTGGGACTGTCCACTCCGCCGTGGCTTCCCCGCCGGCCGAGGTGACCAGCTTCACCTTCCAGAATTCGTGCTCTGCACCACGCTTCGTGATCGTCAGGCTGATGTTCCCGGCGGCCCAACGCTGCTTCCGCACATTCGTGAGCAGCAAGCGCATCTGCACCGTCTCGCCGGGGCGGTACGTCTCTTTGTCGGAGGTTAACGTAAGATGGGGCGGTACCTGCCAGAAAATCTCGCCGCCCCAGCCATTGGAGAATGCGCCATGCGAGACCGTGATTTGCATCATGAGTTGCGCGGGAGCAGAGTCGCCGTCCACGTCGTAGCGCACCACCGCGTACCCATCCGCGTCGCTGACGACGTTGACGATGGTTCCCGCGTGTTCCACGGTTTCATTGAACTTAGCTTGGACGTTGTAGCCCGCCAGAGCGCGCCCCGTGTTCGGGTCGGCTACCCGCACCAGAAACTGGCAGTGCCACGCGCACGCGAACTCGCCGCTCGGGTATCCCTGGATGCCGAAGCCGTCCGCCAGGTGCAACCCCAACTGCAAGATTCCTTGCACTCGCGGAAACTCGCCGAGCGATGCCGGGCACAGGGTGTACCGCAGACGATACGCACTCAGAAAGTTCACCGATTTAGTGGGCAGTTCGTCCACGTTCCAGTCGAGCGTTACCGTTTGGCTCCCGGGCTGTGCCGTGAACGCGCGTTCGTGCTGGGCGATGAGTTTGTCTGAATCGTTCCCGATGATTTCCACCGCAAGCGTGGCGCCTACCGCTTGCTTCGCCGGGTTGACGACCGGGACTTCGATGTGCGGCTGCGGGAAGAGATGAAACGCGACGCTGGCCTCTGCGACCGAGAGCCCTTGGGCGCAGGCGCTCGTGGCGCAAAGGAGCAAGCCATACAAAAGAGCGGCGGAGATGAGTAAAGCGCGACGTTGAGCCATGCTTCCTCCTCCAGCACACATGGCGCGTGAGTAGCGAGCTTACCCGATTCCTCTGCGTGCGCGCTGCGCCGCCATCATGTGCTTGGTCTCGTGCGGGGCGCCGGTTCTTTCACCGCGAAGACGGCGGAGCGCGAAACGGTTTGGTTGGTGAGCAGGTCGATGACCTGGACCTCGAGCGTGTAATGGCCAGGTTCGAGTGAAGCTAGCGGAAGGTTGCGCTCGATGGTGATTTGCTCGCCGTTTTGATGGAGCTGCTCGGAAGATTCGTCCTGCTTCCAGACTTGCTGCTGATCCTTGACGACGCGATAAGAGACGGAAACGTTGGTTTTGTGCGTCTCCGGCGCGAGCTTCAGATTGTAGAGCTGCAGGAAAATTCCCATTTTGTCGGAGGTGGCAAATTCCGGATTGACGCGCGGGCGGACCTTGTAATTGCCGAGGACAAACGGGCCCTGGCCCACCTGCGCTGCGGGAGCCGGGCGAATCTGGTCCGCGAGAATGAGCGAACTGGCGTCGAGTTTGTCCTCATCGTAGAGCGGCACGCGTAGCGCTTCATTGAGCACGCCGACGTTGCCGCTTTGCGGATCCTTCACGACCACGTCGAGACGATACAGCCCGGAGCGCAATGGAATGGCCTTCTGATAGATGGAGGAAAGGTTGACGGAGGACGCGAAGAGCGCATCCGGAACGTCGCAGGAGATAACTTCCTCGAAGGTTTGTGCCACGCGCCCGCTGAGCGTGGTGATGCGGCCGTAGATATTCAAGACCGCGGATTGCAAGCCGTCTTTCTCGGTGAAATGCAGCTCGCGATTGGGCACCTGCACGGTGATCGGCACGAGAACAGAATCGCCGGTGACGCGCAGAAAATCGGCGCGATAGTTCATGTGAATCTGGTCGCGGACGATGCGCGCGTTGACCACTGCCTCGAGGTCCTTGAAATGTTGCGGCGGGCGCTGGACTTTGAAGTAGGTCTCGAGGTTGTCGAACTCGTCGATGCCGATGCCCCCGATGGGCGCGGGCAGCGTAGTGCCATTCGTGCTCGAGAAGCGCTGGACTTTGCTTCCGCCAGTCAGCGCTTCGAGCGTCCCCAGCCCCGCGCCGGGTACGTGCGCCAGGGCGTCCACTTCGCCGGGATCCATGGTGATGTGGTATTCGCCGGAGCCGCTGGGATCCACGAACCAGATCTGAATATTCTCGCCGATATCTTCGAGATGGCGGTAGCGCCAGAGGTCAAAGGCATAGACGGTGGTCGAACCGCCACCTTGTTCCGGCGGACGATCGTAGGTGCTGCCCGCAGCGTGAGACTCGATTTCGTCGGGCGGACCCCACAGGATATAAATGTGGCCGCGATCGGTTTTCCAGCCGGGGATGCCGGAAGAGAAATGTTCGTTGGCGTAGGCTATGCGGCGGTAGTGCTCTTCGCGCGCGGCGTTTTCCGGGGAGTCGGGATCGGGCTTGCGCCGGCGCCAGAATTCTTCGATGAACTGCTCGCGCTCTTCGTTGGTGGAGAGTCGCAAGAAGGCGGCGCGCTCCGCGTCAGTGATGATCCAGGGCACTTCCTCGGTCAGCCAGGTTCCGTAGGGATTGCTTTCTTTGGCGAGTCTGGTGGAGGACTTTTTCTGGGCCTTCTGGCTGGGCGGTTTGGGTGCGGATTCTTGCGGGGAAGGCTGATCCTGCGCGCTGGAGAACGCGAAGCCAAAAAGCAGGAGTGCCATCAGAGAGAAACCTGTGCAACACACGCGGCGCATAAAGACACCTCGCTGAGCAACGGTCTGCGGATGGGGCGGCGAAGAAGGAGTCTTTTCGTGCTCACCCCTAAAGCCCGCTGTTAGCCACTCAGAATGCCAAGAAGCACGTCCGGGTTGCCCACTCCTACGCCTTGCCCGCGGTTAGCCAATTCCTCCAAGAACCGTGCGGTACACCCCCAGTAATTGACAATGCTGCCATCGCTGGCGACAATACCGCAGGTTCCCAAAAACTTTCCGTTACAGGAAACCCATGCGGCCCCTTCGCCCTTTCCTACCCCTGCCCCTCCTTCTTCTGCTTGGCACCGCTCTGTCGCCCCGCTTGCCGGCTCAACAGCCTGCCGCCACTCCCGCGGGAGCTGCTTTGCCGGCAGCCAGCACTCCGGCCGTGCCAAGCGCGAACGAAGCCGCCTTGGCGGAAATGCATTCCCTGCAGGAAGGCATCAAGGCCTTCCGAAACGAGGAGTTCGCAACCGCGGCTCCTAGTTTTGCATCCGCAGCCGCAGCTCACATAGACGCGACGCGAACGGCACATGCTTATGCGTGGCTGGCGCGCACGTACTTGCATTTACATAGGATTCCCGAAGCTGCCGAGGCCGCGAAGAAAGGGCTGGAGTCCGACAAGGCATTGCCGAATGCGCAAACGGCGATGGCGGAGGTCTATTTTCGTCAGGGGAAGTTCGCGGAAGCCGTGGATATTCTACTTCCGCTGGTAAAGAGCCAGAATGCCACGGCGCGAACCTATCTGGTGCTCGCGATGATCCACCATGCAACGGCGAACCACAAAAACGCGCGGAGTCTCATCGAGCTGGCTCATCAAA
>Ga0335077_10002799_pt1 | contig 20916 bp, 20 predicted proteins | sample Lox_Sample_31_FD_207151 | JGI IMG/M metagenome (GOLD analysis project Ga0335077, IMG submission 207151) | Soil microbial communities from Loxahatchee National Wildlife Refuge, Florida, United States - Lox_Sample_3.1 | ecosystem: Environmental > Terrestrial > Soil > Wetlands | place: USA...
CCCCCCCTTGAAGTGGGAGGAGAGCTGTGCGATCGCGGGACGGGTCTGCCGTCTGCTCGACCCACACAAAAGCCGGATGCACCCTAATAAAACGCCTGAGTCGGTGGGGCAAACGGCACGGACGCGGCGGCGCGCTTGCCGCGAACAGCCCATGCAAGAGGCGAAGGAGACACGAGGCGATGGACTACGACAAGGAACTGGACGCCCGCGGGCTGAACTGCCCGTTGCCGATCCTGCGCAGCAAGAAGGCGCTCGGGGACATGACAAGCGGCCAAGTGCTGCGCATTCTCGCGACGGATCCGGGGTCGGTGCAGGACTTCAAGTCGTTCTCGAAGCAGACCGGTAACGAACTGGTCTCGCATTCCGAGGCCAACAAGGAGTTCACCTTCCTCATGAAGAAGAAGTAAGCGGGCTCCGGCGTTGATCTACCCCAAGCGTCCTGGCCGTGGCCGGCGCCGCCTTCACGAATCTCTCGGACACTTGCATGGCATCGGCGGAGAAGCGCCGTCTTCGCGACGACCTGCACCACGGCGTCGGGAACGACCTCAGGGCGTGGCGCGAGGCCGACGAAATCCTGACCGGCGGCGCAACCGCAGACACCTCTGCGCTCGCGAGCGAGGTCGTCGCGTACGCACCCAAGAAATTAGCCCGCGCGGATGAGCTGACCGGATCGGTCGCGCCGGCGTTCGAGGCGAAGACTGCCGCCGCGTTCGCTTGCTGCCCATAACCGCTTCCGGCCCAGGCAAGGAGCCTCGTATGGCGAACAAGATCAGCATCGTCGTGGTCTCGGGCTCACGCGAGCGCCTGCAGATGGCGGCCATGATCGCTTCGGTCGGCGCGGTGAGCGGCGACGACGTCACCGTGTTCGTGTCCATGAACGCGCTGCGCTACTTTCGCAAACGCGCTACCGACCCGGCGCCCGCGGAAGACGCGTTCGGCGAGTTGCTCGAAGCCAAGAAGGCACCGGCTTTCAAGCAGCTGTTTCAGAGCGCGGTGGAGCTAGGCGGCGCCAAGATCCATCCCTGTTCGATGGCGATCGACGTGCTTGGGGTCGAGCCCGCGGAGCTGGAACCTTGGCTCGGCGAGCCTTTGGGTCTCACGAAGTTCCTGTCCGACGCACACGGCGGGCAGGTGTGGTCGTTCTAAACTTGGACTGGATGCTATGGCGGAAAAGATCGTCGTGGACGCACGGGGCAGCTTCTGCCCGGGTCCCCTGATGGAGCTGATTGCACGGCTGAAGTTAGCTCAGGTGGGAGATGAGCTGGAGGTGTTGTCCACCGACAAAGGCTCGGCGAGCGACATCCCGGACTGGGTACGCAAGGTCGGGCACGAGCTTCTCGGGACCCGAGAGGAGGCCGGAGTGTGGCACATCGCAATCAAGAAGACGAAGTGATCCGAGACTCGCAGCGCCACAGCATGAGGAGACGGTGATGAAGATCCTGATCGTGGGCGGCGGGATGGGCGGCACGATACTCGGCAACAACCTTGCACGCCGGCTCGCACCCGAGCTGCGCGCGGGCAAGGTCCAGCTGCATTAGACCTATCCCGTCGGGCGCGTGCATGGGCTGGACAACGTCGCGAAGTGGGCCGCACCCGAGTTCGATCGGCTCGGCATCACCTACGAGACGCTGTTCAACCTGAAAGAGGTCGACGGCAAGAATCAGGTTCTCAAGAGCGAGGAAGGCAGCGAGGTGAAGTACGATCTGCTCGTCGCGATCCCTGCGCCCAAGGGTATGGAAGTGATCGAGAAGAACGGGCTCGGGGCCGGCGGCTTCATCCCCACCGACAAGGTCAAGCTCAAGATGGAGAAGCGCGACAACGTGTACGTGATCGGCGACACCACCAACATCCCGATCAGCAAAGCCGGCTCCACGGTGCACTATCAGGCGGAGACGCTCGGCGAGAACATCGCGGCCATCGTGAAGCTCGGCGGCCCGGTCCGGGAGCACGACGGCAAGGTCTTCTGCTTCATCGAGTGCGGCAAGGATCGCGCTACCTACGCGATGTTCAACTACACCACCCCGCCCGATCCCAAACCGCCGACGCGCGCGGTGCACTGGTTCAAGATGGCGTACAACAAGCTGTATTGGGCCTCGGCCCGCGGTCTGCTGTAGGAGGTTGCCATGGACCCGAACGATGCTCTGGAACTCGAGCGCCTGACTGCGGCGGCGCGCGACGCGCTCACCGACGAGATGGTGAGCCGCCTCTCGGGCACGGTCGGCGAGGGGATGGATCTGCTCGATCAGATCAACCGCTCCGGGGTAGGCAAAGCGCTGCCTGCCCTGGCTCAGCTTGTCGCCAACGGCGACCTCGACCGGCTGGTCGCGCTCGCCCGCACTTACGGCGCCGCCCAAGACGCGGTCACCGACGAGATGGTCTCTCGTATGGCCGACACGATCGGCGCATCGCTGTCGCTGATGGACCGGCTCAACCGGGCCGGCGTCGATCGGCTCGTGAGCATGCTCGAGCGCCTCGCCTCGGGCGGAGCGCTGGAGCGGCTGGACGCACTGGCCGATCGGCTCACGGCGGGCCTTGACCTGCTCGAGCGCGTCGTGGGCGCAACCGAGGCCGCGCACCGCGACATGTCTAGCGGTTCTCCTGCGGGCGGGGGCTTGGGCGGCATGTGGCAGCTGCTGCGCGAGGGCGAGAATCAAGAGACGCTGCGCTTCCTGCTCGCCTTCGGCCGCAGTCTGCGGCGGCAGGGCGCGGCGCGCTGACACGGAAAGAGCGCATTCCTGATCGGGCCGTGCGCGCACGGCGGCTGAGAGGAAGCCGCCGATGGGCGCAACACCCGATACCAACCTGCTCAACGAGCTGGTGAAGTAGCGCATCGGTGAGATTGTCGAGCAGAAGCCGGAAGAGAAGCTCGCTCGACTGCAGGCGGCCAAGATGCCCTCGACGACGATCATCGCCACCAAGGGCACGCTCGACCGCCCGCTAGACTTCCTGGCTTGCGTCCGACTTTTGCTCGACCGGGCTCGTAGGTGCGACCCCGATGAAGCGCGAGATGCGAATCGGCGCATCCGGCGTGTGCAGCCGTTGCACGCGCTCTTGCAGCTCGCGATCCGCCACCGTCATGCGCGAGCGCAGGCGCAGATACTCCGCCCAGGAGCTCAGCACGAACCGCTCGACGTATCGCCCCGGGTCTTCGAGATCGCGAAACATTCGCCAACTGCTCGCTCCATTGCGGCGGCGTACCGCCTCGATCTCGCGCATGACGCGAAGGAAAGCTTCGCGGTTCTCGGGGTCCACCCGGTATTCGATCTGGATCAGGACTGGTCCGTCGTCCGGAAGCGGCTCCACAGCGATCGACAGCTCCGGCAGTTGCACTCCGGTGGTGACGTCGGCTTCGTGCCCCAGCGCGACGCGCACCCGTCGACTGATGGCGAGCAACAACATCAAGACCCCTGACGAAAGGCTGAGCGCGATGCGCGTCCCCGAGGCGGAGGCGAGCGCACCCCAGACGACGCTGCCCAGCGCCAGGCTCGATTGCACCGAGACCAGATTGATCGCCACCGCTCGTGCCCTCACCCAGGCGGGCGCGGTGGTCTGTGTGCCGGCTGAAAGGCTGGCGAGCACGCTTACCCAAGCGGCGCCGGCTGCGCATGTTCCCACCACCGCAACGGTGACGATGGGCGCAAACGCGATGACCAGCGCGGCGACCGCCCACAGGAGGAAGCCACCCGTGACTACGGTGTTGAGCGAAGCCTTCTGCAGGTGCCGTGGGATCCACAGTGCGCCGATCACCGCTCCGGCGCCGAAGAAGCCGAGCAATATCCCGAAGCCGCCGGCGCCGGCCCCGAGCTCATCGCGGGCGATCACCGGCAGCAGCGCCCAAAGTGCGCTGGCGCACACCGAAAAGCTCAGATTGCGGGTCACGAACGCGCGCATCGGCGGTGAGTGCCGCAGATAGCGGAGGCCGCTCAAGACACCCGAAAGTAGCGTCTCGGGCACGCCGGGAATCGACCGCGCCGGGTTCGGCCAACCGCGCAGTGCGACGATCATCCAGACAAAGGCGAGCGCGCTCGCAAGCAACGCACTTCCCGTGCCCAGCCAAGCGGCCAGCGCTCCTGCGAGCGCAGGCCCGACCGCCCGCGCGACGTTGAACGCCACCGCGGAGAGAGCGACTGCAGGAGGCAGCTCTGGCCGCGGGACGAGGTCGTTGACCAGCGCCTGTTGCGCCGGCATGTAGAACGTGAATCCGACCCCAATCGCAAAAGTCAGTGCCAGCAACGTGCTCGCGCCGATCACGCCTGCCAGCGTCGCGGCGCCGAGAATGAGCGTGGACGTGAGCAACAGGATCTGCGTGAACAGAACCATCCGTCGCCGGTCGACGATGTCCGCCAGCGTACCCGCGGCGAGGCCGAACAGCAGCGACGGGGCGGTGCTCGCGGTTTGCACCAACGCGATCGTGAACGCGGACGGCGTCAACGTCGTCATCAGCCATGCAGCGAGGGTCGCCTGCATGGTGTAGCCGAGCGCCGTGCCGATCGACCCGATGTAGAACAGCCGAAATCGCTCGTGCCGAAGCGGCGACGAGCGGAACAGATGCAGGACTACCGACGTGCTGAGAGCGCGCATGCGTGAAGCTTAACCGGAATGGGCCGATCGCGCGTAGCAGATCCCGCCTCTCGCTCGGGAGCGGCGTCTGGTTGAGACCGTGCACGCCGCTGGCGCGAGCAGAGCCCGATGAGATCGAAAACCACCTCGCCATGGCCGGGGCTTGACCTAGATCAAGGCGTCGTACGCGATAACGTAGAGTATGAATAGAGTTGCTGTATTGCGCGTTGCCCTATCGCAGAACGCTGCATCGAGGAGGTCGGAATGGACAAAGTCAGAAGCGCACTACAAACGGGTTCAATGCTTCTGTGGCTTGCGATGCTGTGTGGCGGTGAATCGTCTCTCGCGCAGACCACTCCGGATGCTGCGACCAAACAGGCAGCCCGCACTCTCGCCGCTTCGATCTGCAGCCGTTGTCACGGTGTCGACGGGCGGAGTACAGATCCGACTGTTCCGAACGTCGCGGGCCAGCAGCAGAGCTATATCGAGGTTCAGCTCAAGGCGTTTCGGGCCCAAGACCGCCGTGATCCAGAGGCCCACGACTACATGTGGGGCATCAGCTCGGCGTGGTTGCTGAACGATCAGATCGTCACGGCGATCGCGAGCTACTACTCCTCTCAGTCGCCGGCGCCCGGTAAACCAGGCGATCCTGCAGTGGTGGCCACGGGCAAGCAGCTTTACGAGAAAGGCAGCCCCGACCGCGCGATACCTCCTTGCGCGGCGTGCCATGGCGTCAACGCCGAAGGCTTATCGGTGTTCCCGCGGCTCGCGGGCCAGCATTCGCAATACTTGGCCCGCCAGATGCAGATGCTGCGAGTCAGGCTGCGGGACTCCCCGGTCATGCACGGTATTGCGCGGGACCTCAGCGACGAGGAGATCATCGCGGTCGCCGCATACCTGCAATCGAAATAGGCTCGACCCTTTCCCCTGACGCTGTGAGCGATCGCAGCGTGCACGGACCTCCAATCAGGCCGCGCCGGAAATCCAGGCGGCGTCGATGGTGCCGAACCAAGCCGGGTCCGCTCATGGCGGCCGGACTCGCGCGACCTTAAGCGCGAGCTCGACGGCGAGACCCGCCTCGAGCCACACCGGTCTACGCAGCGCCTCCCACGATGCCGAGAACTTGACTACGCTCGGTTACCACAAGCCGAGCGTCGGGGACTGGTCACTCGAAACGCGCCCGTCGCTGTTGAAGAAGACGGATGCGCCACCGATACCTTTGTAATAGTAGTACCAGACGAGCTTCTCGTTGATCCGCAGCTCCTTGGTAGGCGGCCCGAGCAGATCGTTGATCTGCGCCTTCGTCATGCCTCGCTCGACCTGATGCCAGTTCTGCCGAAGCGTGACGATCCATTCGGCAGTGGGTTTGCTGTTGGCAGGCGTTGGCTCGGCAGCTGCTGCCGGCTGAGCCGGGTGCGCAGCCTGAGGTGCCGCAGTTGGCGTCGGTTGAGTCTGTGGCCCGGCCTGAGGTGTCGAGGGTGTCGCCGGCGGGCTCGACGGTGCAGCCTGAGGCGCCAGGGCCGCCGCGGGCTCAGGCGCGGGTGTAGGTGCCGAGATTGCGGCGGGCTCGGTCACCGGAGGGTTTGCAGGCGCCGCGGTTGCTGGCGGCTGCGTTTGCTCCGCCGGGGCAGCGTCTTTCTTCAACGACTGGACCTGCTCCTGCAGGCTTTTGACCTGGCGCTTCAGCTCCTCCACTTCCTGCTGCAGCGACGAAGCATCCGACTCTGCGGCGTGCGACGTTACCGCCGCGGACGCCAGACATGCAAAGAGCATTGTCGCGTACGCGAACCCTGGTCCGCTCTCACGCGCGGCCGGTGCAACGGCGCAGGGTGCTACGTCTTTATTGTGATGCGGCATAAGTTCCGACGGCCTCCATCTGCTCGAATGTCATTTTGTCCGTGACCGCGTGCATGATCGGTGCATTCCCTCGCAGCATCGACTGGAAATAGGCGAGCTGCTTGACGAGGTAAGCCGGATGCTGTCCGGCAAGGCGCGGGATGTTCTCCTTGCCTTCGGCGGCGGCGCCGTGACAGGCAGCGCACGCCGGCACCCCCGCATCGGGCAAGCCCTGCTCGTAGATCGCCTTGCCACGCGCCATCAATGCTTTGTCTCCTGGCGTGCCGTGAACAGGGCGCTGCGCTGCATAATACGCTGCGAGCCCCTTGATCGTCCGGTCGTCCAGCTGCGACGCCATCCCCCACATGTATGCCATCGCCGCAGGATCGCCGCGCGACCGGTCGCGAAACCCGACCAGTTGCGCTTCGATGTATTGCGCTTGCTGGCCAGCCAAGCGTGGGAATGCCGGCGAGATGCTATCGCCGTTGCGCCCATGGCACGTGGCGCAAGTCTGCGTGGCCAAGCGTTGGATCTGCTGATCCTCGGCCGGATAGGCGATGGGCGCACCCAGCGCCAAGGCCAGACCTAGCCCTATACCGATACGGTGTCTCATTGTGAGCTCCCGTGGTTGTCCGCTCTCTAGCATCGCGATGCTGCGACCACGTACACCATTGGTCAGAAAGCCAGCCACGCGAAGAGGTACAGCGTGTTGTTGCTGGATGCGTTCCTGCCCGTCCCGTCGTAGTTCGTGCCGGCTCCGTTGAACTTCGTGTAGAGCGTATATTGCAGCGCGAGCTTCACGTTTTGCCACGGCAGGTAATCGAGCTCGAACGCCCAGCCCGAGGTATCCGGGCTGCCGTTGGCGCTACCCAAGGGGACATAAAGCGCAGGATTCGTGTTGCCGGTCGTCGAGAAGTAACCGATTGACCCACCCCACTGACGCTGGTAGAAATAGCTTCCTCCTAGTCTGAACGTGTTCAGCGTGTTCGACGCAGCCGATGGCGCAGTCGCATTCAAAGTCTGGTTCTCATGGATATAGGTCAGTTCGGCCGAAACGATGTTGTCATCGCCGAGGAACTGATATTCGGCGTCGAACGCGATATCCCTGTACTGGTCGGTTGGTGTGGAATTCAGGCTGCCGGCGGGTGTCGCGTTGTCGGAGAACCCGAGCACGCCAAACTCCAGCGAGTGACGTCCCCACTGCGGCTGCACTGCGATGCGCCCGTACGGTGCGCCACCATGAACATTTTCGACCCCCTGTGAGGGGGTGGTCAGGTGCGGGGCTGCGGTGTATCCGCCCAGTTCTACGTAGACGAGATTGTTCCAATAGCCATAGGCGCTCAAGCCTGCGACAGTGTTGTTACCTAGGCTGTCCAGCTGCGTGCTGGCGACGGATGATGGCGCGAGGCTGCTCGTCTGCGAGAATGGGTACTTCCACGCCGGCGTGCTATTCCAGGGGTCCTGCACCGTGGGGCTGTTGTTGAACGTCACACCCCAGGTCAACGTATCCTTCCCTAGAGTCGTCTGATCGGCGAACCGGATGTCGGTGTTGTCCCAACTGAAACTGTCGCTGTCGTTGGCCCACGTGACCTGAATAAAGCCGCCCAACTTGGGCGCGATTCTTCCTGCATAGAAGAAGCTAAAGGCCTCCGGAAATTGCGTCGTTCCGTTGCCAGTCGGCGTTCCCGTCCCACCGCTGGTATCGGGAAGCGCCGTTTTGAGCTGGGTGTAAGACGCGATGAACTGCACGGACAGTGGCGGCAGCCAGTTGAGCAGCAGCGCTTCTTTCTGGTCGGCCGTCACCTCCTTGACCTGTGGCAGATTGTCGATGAGATATCCATTCATCTTGAACGCCCGGCCAAACGGTGTCAGTTCCGGAAAAACCGTGTGGCATGCCTCGCACGCCATGCCCGTCTGCCTGGCGAAGCTCGGCACAGCCAGCGCCTTGGTTGAGCCGGCCAGCATGATCGCGGCAACCACTGCCGCGACGAGTGTAGCGCAAACACCTCTCGCTTGAAGAAGCTGCATAGTCTCCTCCTGTTAGTACACCACAGTGCAAGGATCCATCTCTGATTGCATACGCCCTCCGGGCGATGAACGCGGTTTCTCTCTGCGCTTACATTTGGCATTAGTAAGCGCGCGATTCAAAGCTTTGAGATTGATCTAGGTCAACGTTGCGTCGCGGAGTTTTATTCCGCTGCGGCGAGGATGGCGGTGTGGCGTCGCGGGTGAAGCTCGCGGGGGCCGCACGCTTACAATAGGCTTACATGCACGGTCCCGAAACGGCGATAGGTCGCAGGCCGGTGGCGTGATAAAGTCCAGCGCCCGCAGAGGCCGCCGTGCACGGCGATTGAGCCGGCGGTAGGTCTGCATGGTTGCGGATGGCTCGGTTGCAGCGTCACCACCGCCGGCGGGTTCATTGCCTGCGAGACCCACGATGTAGGACGAATGCTCGCGCCGGGTCCTGAGGTCTGGGCCTGCGTCATCGACACGCGCAGCGGCCTCGCGAAGCGCGAGCAAAGTGGCATCGACCCCCTCGGTCCCTTAGCGCGATGTGGGTGATTGCGAATGTGCAGGCTGGCCAGCCCCGCACAATCGCGGCCGTCTGCTCGGATGCTCGCGACGCGATCGGACGTTTGCTCGCCGAGTCACGGATCGCGGATGCTGGATAGGAGAATGGCTTTGGACACCAACGACCGGAGCCCGCGTGTCTGCATGCAGGCCGCATAGCGTGAAAGGCATCGCTCGTGGAACCGCTCCGGCACCTCATCGTGCGCGCGCTTGCTCTGCCGCTAGCGCTGGTATTCGCTTGCGCGCGGCCCGGGATCGCCGAAGAGCTGGAACGCGAGTCGGCGAGCAGCGCGCCCGCGCGGGCGAGCTCAGAACCCGCGCAGCAGAACTCGATGCTGCGCTTTCAGGCCACGGCCATTTATATGTACAAGCCGGAGTTCAGTGCGTTGTACAGCGGCCCCAACAGCCTGTCGCCCGCAGCAGAAGACAGCTACAGCTTCTCGGCGACCGCCTATTTCGGTGCGCGTGTTTGGCGGGGCGGAGAGGTCTACGTGGACGCGGAAGCCATCGCAGGCGTGCCGTTTTCCAATCTGACGGGCCTGGGAGGCTTTCCCAACGGTGAGCTGCAGAAAGTCAGCGCGGCGGACCCGAAGGTGTATATCCCGAGAGCCTTCCTGCGTCAGACGTGGGGGTTCGATGGCGGTTCCGTGCCGGTCGAGACCGGGTTCCATCAGCTAGCCGGCACGGTCGACCGGAACCGGCTCGTGCTCACGGTGGGAAAGATCGCTGTAGTCGATCTATTCGACAACAACGCATTCAGCCACGACACGCGCACGCAATTCATGAACTGGGCCGCCGTCGATTATGGCGCCTACGACTATGCGGCCGACGCGCGCGGATACACTTGGGGCGCGACCCTGGAGTACTACCACGAAGAATGGGCGGCTCGCTTGGGACGCTATCTCGTCCCGAAGGAGTCCAATGGAGAGGCGCTCAACTGGCAGTTTATGCAGTTCCACGGCGATCAGGTGGAAGTCGAACGAGGCTACGCGGTCGGCGGCCAGCCCGGCCGGGTGCGCGTCCTATACTTCCGCAACGTCGAGAACATGGGCAGCTTCCAGGACGCGCTCGACTTCGCGGCGCAATACGGCGGCACGCCTGCGGTGAGCAACGTGCGCAAGCGTCAGTCCAAGCATGGTTACGGGATCAATGTCGAGCAGAACCTGAGCAGCGACGTCGGTGCGTTCTGGCGTGCGATCTGGGCGGACGGACAGACGGAGACCTACTCGTATACCGAGATCGACCGCTCGATTCTGGCGGGGGTCTCGGCCAAGGGATCGCGCTGGGGCCGGGACCAAGACACCGTCGGCGTTGCATTTATCTCCAATTATTTGTCCGGAGTCGACCAGGCCTATCTGGCCGCAGGCGGACTGGGGTTTTTCATCGGCGACGGCAGGCTCAACTATCATCCGGAGCAGATCGTGGAGGCCTACTACAGCTTCGATGTATACAAGAGCAGTTGGCTCACATTGGATGTCCAGCATGTCGACAACCCCGCCTACAACGCGGACCGCGGGCCTGTCTGGTTCTTCGGAGTCAGGTTGCACGCAGAGTTCTGATGGCTCGATTCCCGACCGAGCGAGGCTGATGCGGGTATGTGCCCGGGGCGTCATGGGCGACTCGCGGGCCGCGGATTTTGCTACGATCCGTTGCGGCTCGTCCCGACGCTGTTGCGGATTCCTCCGACCACCGCCGCTCGCGGCGCCATCGGGATCGGCCGCGTGTTCGCTGCTCTCGATTCTGGGAAGCAAACGCCTGAGCCCACCCGGCGGTTCTGATGGCACGATCCGATCTGCTCTCGCTTCTGCTTGTGTTCGCGACCGTGATGACGTCGCAAGCGCCGGCCGATGAGATCTCGCCCGCCACTGGCCGCAAGTTGCTCGGCGAGTCGAGCGGCGAACCCGTTGCGCGCGCTTGCACTCTGCCGAACTGCGCGACGATCATCTCGATACGGTATGGGGATCTGCAAGAGTACGGTCCCACGGCGCGCGTCCAGGGACCGGTGAGCCGCCAGCCGCCATTCGGGCCCTACAATCCGCACGTGCCCCCGATCACCCAGCCCGGGTTCATGGTGCGGAAACAGAAGGACGCTTGGGTGATCGAGCTGCAACGTCGCGACGGAACGACCCAGTCGATCGAGCAGAGCTTTCCGGTGCTGTTCCAGGTCGGAGACGAGGTGATCGTCGAGGGAGATCACATTCGTGCGCCGGATTGACCTCAGCCGCCGGCGCGAAGCGGAGTGCAAAGGATGCGCGTGCTCGTCACCGGTGGGAGCGGAGTCCTCGGGCGGGCTACGATTCCACGGCTCGCCGAAGCTGGCCATGAGGTGCTCGCCCCGCGCAGGGCGCACCTGGACCTCTTCGACCCGCCGGCGATCCGGCGAGCGGTCTCCGCCGTCGAGGCGGTGATGCATCTGGCAACGCGTATTCCGCCTCCCGCGTCTCGAACGCGCGATTCAAGCAGGCAACCGGCTGGCGTCCGCGGTTGTAAGCACGGGACTCTTGCCGCCTCTGTAGGTCTTCGGCTCTTGGCGATCACCGAACCGATCGGCGATGGTGTATAAACGGGATTCCCAGCCCGTCACATCCCCCGGGAGCCGTCGTATGAGCACGCAGAAGAAGTTCGCATCCCAGGCAGACCTGCAGGATAAGCAGGTGAGCTTCGACAAGCTGAGCGATCACGCCTATGCCTACACTGCGGAAGGCGATCCGAATACCGGCATCGTCATCGGCGAGGACGCCGTGCTGGTGATCGACACTCAGGCCACTCCGGTCATGGCGCAGGACGTGATCCGCCGCATCCGTGCGGTCACCGACAAGCCGGTCAGATATGTAGTGCTGTCCCACTACCACGCGGTGCGCGTGCTGGGCGCTTCCGCCTACCGGCCGGAGCACATCGTCGCGAGCCAGGATACCTACGATTTGATCGTCGAGCGCGGCGAGGCGGACATGAAAAGCGAGATCGATCGCTTCCCGCGTCTGTTCCGCGCCGTGGAGTCCGTGCCGGGATTGACCTGGCCGACGCTCACGTTCAAAGGTGAGATGACGCTCTGGCTGGGCAAGCTCGAGGTCAAGATCATGCAGCTCGGTCGCGGCCATACCAAGGGCGATACGGTCGTCTGGCTGCCGCAGGAGAAGATCCTGTTTTCCGGCGACCTGGTGGAGTACGGAGCCACGCCGTATGCAGGCGATGCCTACTTCGGCGATTGGCCGCGGACACTGGATGCCATCGCCGCACTCAAGCCCGAGCAGCTCGTGCCGGGACGGGGCGCGACGCTGCGCACGCCGGCCCAGGTAAAAGCCGGGCTCGACGGCACGCGCAACTTCGTCGGCGAGCTCTTCGCGGCGGTCAAAGCCGCGGCCGCGGCAGGCAAGGACCTGCGCAGCGTCTACCGTGAGACCTACGCGCAGCTCGCACCCAAGTATGGCCAATGGGTGATCTTCGATCACTGCATGCCGTTCGATATATCGCGGGCCTACGACGAGGCGACGCAATATCCGCATCCGCGCATCTGGACCGCTCAACGCGATCAGGAGATGTGGCGGGCACTGGAAAGCTGAGGCGCAGACGGGCGTCGCGCTCAAGCGCGCGCTGTACGCCGACTTCCGATCGAGGAGCCGACTGATGGGAACCGCAGCCAAGCAAAGGACCGCGCCGCACGCCATTCCTGCGCGAGAGCCGGAGCCGAGTTACCAGACCGGGTTCGGCAACGAGTTCGCTACCGAGGCGCTCGCAGGCGCTTTGCCGGTCGGCCAGAACTCGCCGCAGAAGTGTCCCTACGGCCTGTATGCCGAGCAATTGTCGGGCACCGCGTTCACCGCGCCGCGGGCGTCGAATCGCCGCTCGTGGCTGTACCGGATTCACCCCTCCGCGATGCATCAGCCGTTCCGGAGGATGGACAACGGCCGGCTCACCAGCGACTTTGGCGCCGTGCCTGCGCCTCCCAACCAGCTGCGCTGGGATCCGCTTCCGATCCCGAGCGAGCCCACGGACTTCATCGAAGGATTGGTCACGATCGGCGGGAACGGGGACCCCCAAGCGCAGAGCGGCTGCGGCATCCATCTCTACGTCGCGAACCGCTCGATGAGCGATCGCGTGTTCTACAACGCCGACGGCGAGCTGCTGATCGTGCCGCAGCAGGGGCGCCTGCGGTTGGTGACCGAGCTCGGATTGATCGACGTGGAGCCCCGAGAGATCGCAGTCGTGCCGCGTGGCGTGCGCTTCCGCGTCGAACTGCTCGACGGGCCTGCACGTGGGTATATCTGCGAGAACTTCGGCGCAAACTTTCGTTTGCCCGACCTGGGCCCGATCGGAGCCAATGGGCTGGCCAACCCGCGCGACTTTCTCACGCCGCACGCCTGGTACGAGGACAAGGGAGGCCCGGTCGAGCTCGTCGCGAAGTTCATTGGCAACCTCTGGGTCGCGCAGATGGATCACTCGCCGCTCGACGTCGTCGCCTGGCATGGCACCTACGCACCCTACAAGTACGACCTGCGCCGCTTCAACGTGATGGGCTCCATCAGCTACGATCACCCGGACCCGTCGATCTTCCTGGTGTTGCAGTCGGTGTCTGACACGCCGGGTGTGGACACGATCGACTTCGTGATCTTCGCGCCGCGCATCCTGGCGATGGAACATACCTTTCGCCCGCCCTGGTTCCACCGCAACGTCGCGAGCGAATTCCTGGGCTTGATCCACGGCGTCTACGATTCGAGGAGCAAAGGCTTCCTGCCCGGCGGCGCGAGCCTGCACAACTGCATGAGCGGCCACGGCCCGGACGCCGAGACTTTCGAGAAGGCAGCCAATGCCGATCTCGCCAAGGCGGATTACATCCGGGACACCATGGCCTTCATGTTCGAGACGCGTTGCGTGATTCGCCCCACGCGATTCGCCCTGGAGTGCGCGCAGCTGCAGGCCGACTACTACAAGTGCTGGCAGGGGCTGCAGAAGCATTTCGACCCCGATCGGCGATGAGGTCGAGACGCGCAGAGGATGCTCATGCATGAGCTGAACGAGACGCACGACCCGGGGCTGAAGGCTTGGGTAGAGGCCGCCAACCATCCGGGGTGCGACTTCCCGATCCAGAACTTGCCGTTCGGCGTCTTCCGGCGCAAAGGCACGAGCGAGGCGTTCCGCGGCGCGGTGGCGATTGGCGAGGAGGTCCTCGACCTGGCGGCGGCGCAAGCTGCCGGCGCGTTCGCCGGCTTGGCTGCACGCGCGGCCGCGGCCTGCGCCGAACCGACTCTGAACGCGTTCATGGCGATGGGCGCGCCCGCATGGTCGGCGCTGCGGCTCGCGCTTTCGCGCGCGCTGCGTCCAGGCTCTCCCACCGCGGAGAAGTTGCGCGGCTGCCTCGTGCCGCAGGCACGCGCCGAATACGCGGTGCCGGCGCGGATCGGCGATTACACGGACTTCTACGCGTCCGTCTATCACGCCACCAACGTAGGCCGGCTGTTCCGCCCGGACAATCCGCTCCTGCCGAACTACAAGTGGCTCCCCGTCGCCTACCACGGGCGCAGCTCTTCGATCGGAGTATCGGAGCAGCGCTTCCACCGCCCGTTGGGCCAGACGATGCCGCCGGGCGCACAGCAGCCGCAGTTCGGGCCGTGCAAGCGCCTCGACTACGAGCTGGAGCTCGGCGTGTTCGTCGGCACGGGAAACGAGCCGGGCAGCCGCATTCTGATCGAGGACGCGGAGTCGCATGTCTTCGGCATATGCCTGCTCAACGATTGGTCGGCCCGCGATGTGCAGGCGTGGGAGTATCAGCCGTTGGGCCCGTTCCTGGCGAAGAGCTTCGCGACCACCATCTCGCCGTGGATCGTGACGCTCGAGGCGTTGGCTCCTTACCGGATCGCGTGGACACGTCCGGCCACCGATCCGCAACCGCTGCCGTACCTCGATTCCGCGGCGAACCGCGCCGGCGGCGCGTTCGACATCCAGCTCGAGGCGCTGCTCGAGAGCGACGGAATGCGTCGATCCGGCCACGCGCCCGTGCCATTGTCGCGTACCAGCTTCCGGCACTCGTACTGGACGATCGCGCAGATGGTTGCCCACCACACCGTCAACGGGTGCAATCTCCATCCCGGCGACTTGTTCGGAAGCGGAACGCAATCGGGACCGAACCCCGATGAAGCGGGGTCGCTGCTCGAGCTGTCGTCGGGCGGCAAGCAAGCCGTCGCGCTCGCCAACGGAGAGACGCGCACTTTCCTCGAGGACGGAGACCGAGTGATCCTGCGCGGCTGGTGCGAGAAGGCCGGTGCCGCACGGATCGGCTTCGGAGAAGCGTCGGGGACCGTGCTGCCCGCGGGCGTGCCCTGATCGTTGCGCGCCTGCAGTCGAGCACCTCACACCGAAACCATTCTCCGCCTCCGGGCCACATCGCTTCGCACATGAGCAGTGTCGACATGCCTCCGGCCGCCACCGAGCGGCACGAGGCAGCAGAAGGCTGGAGCATCGAGAAGGCCAGGGCACTCTACAACATCGAGGGCTGGGGCGCCGGCTACTTCGACGTGAGCGAGCGCGGCCGAGTCGTCGTTCGCCCGGATCGGGACCACCCGCAGCGCTCGCTCGATCTGTTCGATCTGGCGCAAGACCTCCAGGAGCAGGGAGTAGGGCTCCCGGTGCTGCTGCGGTTCTCAGATATTCTGCGATCGCGGATCGAATCGCTCGGCGAGCGCTTCGCGAGCGCGATTCGCGAATTCGAGTACGAGGGCGCGTATACGACCGTCTATCCGATCAAGGTCAACCAGCAGCGTCACGTGGTCCAGGAGATCGTCCAGTTCGGCGCCCTCCACGGCGTGGGGCTCGAATGCGGATCGAAGCCCGAGCTGCAGGCGGTGCTCGGCCTCACCGAATCGACCGAGCATCTGATCGTCTGCAACGGGTACAAGGACGAGGAGTTCATGCGGCTCGCCTTGATGGGGCAGAAGCTCGGTCATCGGGTATTCATCGTCGTCGAGCAGTTGAGCGAGGTGGACGTGCTGCTCGCGGCGGCCGACGATCTGGGCGTGCAGCCGATGGCGGGCGTGCGCATCAAGCTCTCGTCGGAGGGCGCGGGGCGCTGGGCGCAGAGCGGGGGCGAACGGTCGAAGTTCGGGTTGAACTCGGCGCAGGTCATGAAGCTCGTCGAGCGGCTGCGTGCGGCGGACCGGCTCGATCTGCTCCAGCTCGTCCACTTCCACATCGGCAGCCAGGTCACCGACATCCGCTACATCAAGGCGGCGCTCCAGGAGATCGCACGCTACTACGTCGAGCTGCGGCGCGCGGGCGTCGAGATCGCTTATGTGGACGTCGGCGGCGGACTGGGCGTCGACTACGATGGCACCTCCTCCACCTCGCACGCCAGCGTGAACTACTCGCTCCAGGAGTACGCGAACGACGTGGTCTACACCATCGCCGAAGTGTGCCGCGACAACCGGCTGCCGATGCCGCATCTGATCAGCGAATCCGGACGCGCCCTCACCGCGCACCACGCGCTGCTGCTGGTCAAGATCATCGACGTCGAGTCGCAGGCCGAGCCCGCGCTTCCCGAAGTGCGCGGCGACGACCATCCGCTGCTGCAGGACATGATCGCCGACTTTCGCACGCTGGACGGCCCCAAGCCCGCCTCGAATGCACGCAACGTTCTCGAAGTGTTCCACGACGCCGCCTTCGACAAGGAGCGCTCCCGTCAGTACTTCAATAGCGGGGTGCTGTCGCTGCGCGAGCGCGCGATGGCGGAGACGATCTACTTCGCGACCATCAATCGAATCGCGCGCTACGCACGGCAGGATCGCGAGGCCTATCGGGAGATCGCCGCGGAGCTCGAGGCGGTGCTGGTGGATCGCTACTTCTGCAACTTTTCGCTGTTCCAGTCGCTCCCCGACTCGTGGGCGATCGACCAGTTGTTTCCGATCATGCCCGTGCACCGTTTGGACGAGGAGCCGGAGCGCCATGGCACGCTCCAGGACGTGACCTGCGACTCGGACGGGAAGATCGACCGGTTCATCGGCGGCAAGGACGGCCGCCCCAGCTTGGCGCTGCACCGACTCCGCGACGGCGAGGACTATATCGTCGGGATCTTTCTCACCGGGGCCTACCAGGAGATCCTCGGCGATCTGCACAACCTGTTCGGCGACACGAACGCAGTCCACCTCAAGCTCACCGACCGCGGATACGAGATCACCGACCTCGTGCACGGCGACACGGTGGCCGAGGTATTGAGCTACGTGCAGTTCGACCCGCCGAACCTGCTCGCGACCTTCAGGCGCAAGGTGAGCGGCGCCAGGGCGCTGTCGCGGCAGGAAGCCAATACGTTCATCGCCGAGTATGTCGCGGGGCTGGAAGGGTACACCTATCTGGAAGGTGAGGCGGCTGGCTGAGAGCCCCGTGCGGGAGAGATCGCTTCGCCGCGGCGGTCACAATGCGCACGTCATTGGATCTGGAAACCGCTGCTCCGCAAGCGCGCATGTTATCCTGGTCTTGAGAGGTTTCGAGTCCTCGCCACGTTGCGCCATGTCAGACAACCCCGCCATACCCCAATCCGCCGTCGGCGGCAGCTACGCTGGACCGCTCAGCTTCCTGCGCTGTCCTTACACCCGTGACCTCCGGGGCGTCGACCTGGCCGTTCTGGGCATTGCCTACGATCTCGCGACGACCAACCGGCCCGGCGCGCGCTTTGGTCCTCGCGCGGTGCGCGAGCAGTCTGCTTTTGTGGGCGAATATCCGTGGGGAGTCTGGCCCTGGGAGTTCGACGTGCGCAGCCGCTTCAACGTGGTCGACTATGGCGATGTGGACTTCAACGTCGGCTATCCCGAGCGCATGGCCGAGGCGGTGGAGCAGGTGGCGGGGAGCATCCTCGACGCCGGCGTCTCGCTGCTCGGGCTGGGAGGAGATCACTTCGTGACCTACCCGTTGCTGCGGGCGCATGCAGCGCGTCACGGGCCGTTGTCGTTGGTGCATCTGGATGCCCATTCCGATAGCTGGACGTCGGAGGACTACAACCACGGGACCATGTTCTATCACGCGGCGCAAGAGGGCCTCATCGACCCGGCGCACTCGATCCAGATTGGAATACGGACACCGAATCCGGATACGCACGGGTTGACCATAGTCGATGCCCGCTCGCTGCTCGATGAAGGGCCGCGCGCGGCGGCCGAGCGAGCACGCACCGTGGTGGGGGACAGGCCCGTTTACCTGACGCTCGATATCGACTTCCTGGACCCCGCGTATGCCCCGGGGACCGGGACGCCGGTGGTCGGCGGCCCCACCACGTACCAGGCGCGCGAGCTCCTGTTCGCGCTGCGCCGGATGAACGTGGTGGGCGGGGACCAGGTGGAGGTCGCGCCAGCCTACGACGCGCTGGGCCAGATCACGGCGCTGGCCGGCGCCACCCTGGCGGCGGATATCCTCTATCTGATCGGCCTCGCGCGTGCCGCGCGCGCTGCGGGCAGGTGAGCGAGCCGGCGCCTTGCTGCGCGACGGCCGCTCGACCTAATCGGAGGGGAGAAAGGACAGCAGTCCGGCGCCGCTCGCGGGGCGCTGACTCTGTATCGAGCGCTGCGCGTGCAGGTCGTGCTCGCGGGCAGCCTGCGTGTCGTGCTTGGCCACCAGGGCTATGACGCTGGCGTGGCCGGGAAAGGGCGTCTCTGCGATGCTGGAGTCATGGCCGAAGCGCAGCCGGACCAGGTCGCCTGGCTCCACGTCGAGCTCTCCCGGCAGCTCGCCCGTCACGAAGGTGCGCCCGTCCGCAAGCGGCGGGGTGAAGCTCACGTACGCCCAAGCCGCAGCCCCGCCGCGGCCTCCCGCGACCTGCCGGTCGACGAACACTCCTCGGAAGCGCTCGACGTAGACCCCCTGGACTTTTCCGACCTGAGTGGTCCCGTCGACGGATTCGGGACCGGCGCACCCGGTGAGAAGGGTAATCGTCAGCGCGACGGTGGCAGAGGTGAGCTTGGTCATGCGAGCGGTGCCTGCCGGATGGGGACGACGCATGGGCGGGGCCCATGCGTGACCTAACGGCGAGGCGCCCGGAAACTTGAGGCGGCCCCCGTCTGCTCCGGACGACGGGTGCCGCCCGGCTTCGCCTATCCGCCACGCGGTCCAGGCGCTTGACCTGCGTCAACCGGCAGGGCGCTGCCACGGGGTAACGTATCTTCGTCGATACGCTGGAAGGGACGCGTGAGCGGCATTTTCGAGTTGGCAGACGATCTCGGACCGGCCAAGGTCATTCAGGTGCACGAGCCCGGGTTGGGCCTTAAGGCTGTGGTCGTGGTGGACAACGTCGCCTGCGGGCCATCGATCGGCGGCCTGCGGATCGCGCCCGACGTGAGTGTGGACGAGTGCTCCCGGCTCGCGCGCGCCATGACGATGAAGAACGCCGCAGCGGGCTTGGCGCACGGTGGCGGCAAGTCCGTGCTCTGGGGCGAGCCACGCATGCCCCGCGCGCAGAAGGAGAAGCTTATCCGCGGGTTTGCCCACGCCCTGCGCAACGAGACCGACTACATCTTCGGCCCGGACATGGGCACCGACGAGACCTGCATGGCGTGGGTGCACGACGAGATCGGCCGAGCAGTGGGTCTGCCCGCAGCGCTCGGCGGAATTCCGTTGGACGAGCTAGGGGCCACGGGTTGGGGTCTACGGGCCGCCGCGCAGATTGCCGCGCGCTACTGCGCACTGGAACTGAAAGGAGCGCGCCTTGCGGTCCAGGGCTTCGGCGCGGTGGGCAAGCATGCGGCGCGCTTCCTGGCCCAGGACGGGGCGCTGCTGGTGGCCGCATCCGACACCCGGGGCACCGTTTGCGATCCGAACGGCCTGGACGTACAGGCGCTCATCGACCACAAGGCGCAGGGCGGGTCCGTGATCGACTTCCCGGCGGGACGCAAGCTCGGCGCTGACGCCGTGATCGAAGTGGACTGCGATATCTGGATCCCGGCCGCGCGTCCGGACGTGCTGCGCGAGGAGAACGCCGGACGCTTGCGCGCCAAGCTCATGCTGCAGGGGGCGAACATCCCCTGCACACCTGGCGCAGAGAAGATGCTGCACGAGAAGGGGGTGCTCGTCGTCCCGGACTTCATCGCCAACGCCGGCGGTGTGATCTGCACTGCGATGGAGCTCCGCGGCGCGACCCAATCGGCTGCCTTCGCTGCCATCACGGAGAAGATCCGCGCCAACACCGAATCGGTTCTGAGCGCGGCGAAAACGAAGAGAGTGCAACCACGGCAGGCCGCCGTGGAGTTGGCTGTGCGACGGGTGCGCGAGGCGATGGCTACCCGAAGGTTCGGCATCATGTGAACGCTGCCCGTGCCCTCGGCTTCGTGCACGGAGCCCGCACCTGAGCACGAAGCACCCGGACTACACAAAGGCACCCATGTACCGCATTCGCTTTCATGGCCGTGGCGGCCAAGGCATCAAGACCGCCAGTCAGATGCTGGGCACCGCGCTGTTTCTCGAGGGCTACGAGGTGCAGGACGCGCCGCGCTACGGCGCCGAGCGGCGCGGCGCGCCGATCTTCGCTTATGTGCGCGCCGCGCGAGCACCGATCCAGGAACGCGGTGTCATCACGCGCCCGGACCTCGTCGTGGTAGCCGATGAGACCCTGGTGCCGGTGCCAGCGGCTGGAGTCTTGCAGGGCATCTCCGAGCGCACGGTGCTGTTGATTCAGAGCGCCGAGGCCCCCGAGGAATGGCGCCAGCGGCTCAAGCTGCGCGGGCCGATACTGAACCTACCGTTGGCCGCTGAGATTGCAGAATCTCCGCTCGTTGGCGCGGCCTGCGCCGGCGCGGCGGCGCGCCTGCTGGGCGTGATCCGGCGGCACAGCCTCGAGCGATCGATCCGCGACGAGATCGGCAAGCTCGGCGCGTCCGCCGTGCGGAGCAATCTGGAGCAAGCGCTGGCGACCTACGATGCGATGGCCGAGCACGCGGGAGTGGTGAGCGAAGGCCTTGCCGTCACCGCTGCCGACTATTCTCC
>Ga0335077_10002801_pt1 | contig 20902 bp, 24 predicted proteins | sample Lox_Sample_31_FD_207151 | JGI IMG/M metagenome (GOLD analysis project Ga0335077, IMG submission 207151) | Soil microbial communities from Loxahatchee National Wildlife Refuge, Florida, United States - Lox_Sample_3.1 | ecosystem: Environmental > Terrestrial > Soil > Wetlands | place: USA...
TCTTCGCCTCTGAGATGGCCGAGCGCCTCATCGACACCGAAGATCTCGTCAAGGACTACCACCTGGGCTCACATCGCGTGCACGCGCTGCGTGGGGTGTCGGTCAGCGTGCACGCCGGCGAGTTCCTCGCCGTCATGGGGCCGTCGGGTTCCGGGAAGTCGACCTTCATGAATCTCCTCGGCTGCCTCGACACGCCGACGTCCGGTCGCTACCGGCTCGACGGCGTCGATGTCTCGGCGATGGGGCGGGACCAGCTGGCACACATCCGGAACGAGAAGATCGGCTTCGTCTTCCAGACGTTCAACCTCCTGGCACGGACCACCGCGCTCGAGAACGTGGAGCTCCCGTTGCTCTACACCGGTACGCCCTCGCGCGATCGGCGCCAGCGCGCACAGGCCAAGCTCGCCGCGGTCGGCCTGTCGGATCGCGAGCACCACCATCCGGCGCAGCTCTCGGGCGGCCAGCAGCAGCGCGTCGCGATTGCGCGCGCCCTCATCAACGACCCGGTGCTCATCCTGGCCGACGAGCCGACGGGCGCGCTCGACACGCGCACGAGCGTCGAGATCATGGCCCTGTTCCAGGACTTGAACCGCGACGGGATCACCGTCGTCGTCGTCACGCACGAGCCCGACGTGGCCCGCTACGCCACGCGGGTCCTCAGCTTCCGCGATGGGAAAGTCACGCGCGACGAAGCCCAGTCAGCCCCGATGGAGGCCCGCCAGCTGCTCGCCACCCTGCCCACCGACGACGCGCGGGACGAGGAGGACACATGACGCTCTGGGCCAGCACGCGCATCGCCGTCAGGGCGCTCCGAGTCAACAAGCTCCGGAGCGCCCTGACCATGCTCGGCATCGTCATCGGCGTCGGGGCCGTCATCACCATGGTCGCCGTCGGCGCCGGCGCCCAGGCGCGAGTCGCCGAACAGATCCAGAGCCTCGGCTCCAACATGATCGTGGTCCTGTCAGGCTCGGTGACCCAGGGCGGCGTGCGCCTCGGGTCTGGCAGCCAGCTCACGATCACCGAGGACGACGCCTGGGCCATCGAGCGTGAGATCCCGCTGGTCGAGGCGGCGGCCCCCACCATGCGGGGCGGCGCCCAGATCGTCTACGGCAACTTGAACTGGGCGACGTCCATCCAAGGGGTGACCCCCGAATACTTCACGGCGCGCGACTGGCAGGTTGTGTCCGGTCGGTCCCTGACCCAGGAAGACGTGGACGGTGCGACGAAGATGGCGCTGCTGGGTCAGACCGTGACCTTCAATCTCTTCGCGGATTCCGATCCGGTGGGCCAGGTCATCCGGATCAAGAACGTCCCCTTCACCGTCGTCGGCGTGCTCGATCGCAAGGGTCAGACCACCTACGGCCAGGACCAGGACGATACCGTCGTCATCCCACTCTCCACCGCCAAGAAGAAGGTGATCGGCGTGAGCCAGGCCAATGCCAAGTCCGTGGGGTCGATCTCCGTCAAGGTGCGCGAGGCGCGCATGATGTCGGCGGCGGAGGACGAGATCCGCGGGCTCCTGCGGCAACGCCATCGCCTCCAGGCCTATCAGGACGATGACTTCTGGATCCGGAATCTGGCCGAGGTCCTCGAGTCGCAGGAAGCGTCCTCTCGCGTCCTCACCATCCTCCTGGCGGCCATCGCCTCGGTCTCGCTCCTGGTCGGAGGCATCGGGATCATGAACATCATGCTGGTCTCGGTCACGGAGCGCACACGGGAGATCGGTCTGCGGATGGCCGTCGGCGCCCGCGGAAAGGACATCCTGACCCAGTTCCTCGTGGAGGCGGTCACGCTCTCGCTGATCGGCGGCGTGATCGGCATCGGGTTCGGGTTGATCGGCACCTATGCCATCGCTCACTTCGCGGAATGGCGCACGTTGGTCGATCCGCGCGCCATCCTCGTCGCCTTCGGCTTTGCCGCCGCCGTCGGCATCTTCTTCGGGTTCTATCCGGCTCGGAAAGCCGCGGGCCTCGACCCCATCGAAGCCTTGAGGTATGAATGACTCGGCGGCTGCTCCTCCTGGGATTGCTGTTCGCTTTGGCCCCGTCGGCTCTGTTCGCCCAGACGTACACGCCTCAGTCGCCGGCCGGACTCAGCGTGAGCTTCACGACCGAGCGCGCCGGGGGCACGCGTGTGCTCGTGTTCGGCGAGGTCCGCAACACCAACCCGTCGTCGGCTCAGCACGTCGTGGTGGTCGTCGAGGGTCTGGACGAGTCGGGGCGTGTGGTGAGCCGGGCGCACGGGAACGTCCTTGGCCTCGTCCCGCCGCGCGGCACCGCGCCCTTCGAGATCCGGATGCTCGCGTCCGGGAGCGAGAAGCGCTACCGGATGCAGATCGAATCGTTCGAATTCATCGTCGGCGGTGGCGGCGGCGGGGGTGCCGCGCCTCGCCCGCCGCGCGAAGCTCAGTCACCCTGAGCGCGCCTCGCCGGCCCGTCCCACGGGCCTGCCCGAATCCGGCATGACCAAGAAGCGCCGGCCGCGGCGCGACGAACCTGCCCCGGCGCCGAGCGCCTTGCTCGAGCAGCGCGCGCTTCCCCTCGTGAACGAACTCGCCCGCGTCGCCAAGGATCGCGAGGCTCCGCGCGTGAAGCTCGAGGGCGCCATGGAGATCCTGTTCGGCGCGTATGGTGAGAGCGGTCCCGAGTTCTCCGGACTCTTTCTTCTCGGCTGGCTCCGGGCGCGAGAGGACAAGGAATCCCGCCTGATGCTGGCATGGCTCCGTGAACAGACTCGCCTGTGTCTCCAGGACATCCTGGCCGAGGGGATATCGGGCGGCGACTTCCGCGCTGGCCTCGATCCGGGGGCCGTGGCGGCGGTCATCGTTGGCGTCGCCGAAGGCTGTCTGCTCCAGGTCGCGACGCAAGGCGGCCCGGTCACGCCGGTCGAGCTGCTGCGCACGCTCCTTCGCCTCGTCGTCAGCGAGGCTTGATCTCGACGCGATAGCCGTCGGGATCCCGGAGGTAGAGCGAGGGCCCGCTGCCGAACGCCCCCCGTCGCTCGACCACGTCGCCCTCGACCTTCACGCCTTGCTCGGTGAGCGCCGTGTGCACCGCCCGAAGGTCCGGGCAGCGGACGGAGAGGCAGACGTGATCCATCCCGCTGCCGTCTGGCCCTCGCTCGCCCGGCAGCAGATCGATGAGCTGGTCACCGAAGCGGAGCTGGATCAGCGAGACCCGCTCGTTGACGTGGTCGAGGGTGCATCCCAGCATCTCCGTGTAGAAGCGGCGGGAGGCCTCCTGGTCCCTCACCCGCAGCACGACATGATCCAGTCCCAGTGGTTCGAAGAGTTTCATGGTTGGCGCGTCACCTCCATGACGAGGACCACTCCGGCGAGCAGCATCACCAGACCGTTCAGGACACCCGAGACGCGATGGAGACGGGCGAATCGGACCGCCTCTCGTGCGGCCCCATCGCCACTGGCCCGGTGCATGGCCTCGCGCGCGTCGTGGGCCGCGGGAAGCACGACGAGCCACGCCCAGAGCGTGAGGGCCAGCATCAGCGCGACCAGCGCGAGCGGCACCCAATTCACGGCCAGCCATCCCCTCGAAGAGATTCTGCCGAGGCATCCGGCCAAGGCGACGACGCCGAGGACGACGCCGGTCTGATAGTAGCGCGGGAAGATCGCCGACACGAAACGCCCGGCAGCGTCACGCTCGAGGGTGGCGAACGCGGCGGGCGCCACCAGGAAGGCGAAGCACACCATCGCGCCCAGCCAGAAGGCGATGGCGAGACCGGGCAAGCTCCTCATGACACCGGCGCCGAAGGATTCCGTCGTTGGATCCGCGCTCGAAGCCGCATGGGCGTGACTGGACGTCTTCACCATACCGGCCGCCGCTCGGCTCTTCAAGTCGAGCCGATTTGACAGCGCCGGCCGCGCCTCCTACCATCGAACGCATGCGTCTTGCCGTCATCGTGCTCCTGCTCTCGATCGCATCCGCGGCACGAGCCGAGCTGCCCCTCGTCATGGAAGTCCGCGCATCGACGGCGACGTACCACGAGAACCCAGCCCGCCTGGATACCCTGCGCGCCGAGCTGGTCGAAACTGCGAGGACCGATCCGAACGTCGACAGCTTGCTCGCGCTGGCGCACATCAGCTTTGCGTGGGGCGACATTCGCGCCACGACGCGTGAAGCCAAGCTGGACGCGTACGAGCAGGGACGCCAGGCCGCCAAGCGGGCCGTCGAGCTCGACCCGCGCAGCGTGCTGGCCCACTTCTGGTATGGGACCAACACCGCTCGGTGGGGCCAGACCAAAGGCATCGCTCGCTCGCTGTTCCTGCTCCCGACCGTGAAGCAGGAGATCGACACGGTCTTGACCCTGGACCCGACCTTCGCGCCAGGCTACGCGCTCGCCGGCAACGTCTACTACGAGGTGCCGCCGTTGCTGGGCGGCGACCTCGACCGCGCCGAGCAAATGTTCCGCAAGGGCCTCGCGCTCGCCCCGAGATTCACGGCCATGCGCCTGGGGCTGGCCAAGACGCTCATCCGGAAGGGACGGCTCGACGAGGCCCAGAAGGAGCTTCAGGCGGTCCTGGACGAGAAGGCGCCGGACAATCTGGCCGACTGGACGATGAAGGACTCCAGGCGGGCCCGGGAGCTCCTCGAATCCATCCGAGGCAAGTCGTCAGCATCGGCCGGGTGATCGCCCGGCTCCGGCGCGAGGCCCCTCGCTGGCGTCCGACGGCGCTGGCCGACGTGACCGAGCGTTCTCGCGACCCGTTCAGGGTTCTCGTCGCCTGCCTGCTGTCGCTACGTACGAAGGACGAGACGACCCTGCCGGCATCGGATCGCCTGTTCGCCCTCGCCGATACCCCGGAGGCCATGCTGCGTCTTCGTCCGAAGCAGATCGAGCAAGCCATCTTTCCGGTTGGCTTCTATCGCACGAAGGCGCTGGTGCTGCTGGGGATCAGCCGCGACCTCATCGAGCGCTTCAGCGGTCAGGTGCCGGCCAGCATCGATGCGCTCCTCACACTGAAGGGGGTGGGGCGCAAGACGGCCAACCTCGTCGTGACCCTGGGATTCGGCAAGCCGGGGATCTGCGTCGACACCCACGTCCATCGGATCTCGAATCGCCTGGGATACGTCCGGACTAGGAACCCGGAGGAGACCGAGATGGCGCTCCGGGCCAAGCTTCCGCGGCGGTACTGGATCGGCTACAACGACCTCCTGGTATCCTTCGGCCAGAACATCTGCCTTCCCGTGTCGCCCCGCTGCTCCGAGTGTCCCGTCCGCGCCTCGTGCCCGCGCGTCGGGGTCCGGCGCTCCCGCTGAACGGTCACCCCGGATTCCTCCTGTCCGCCGAGTGGATCGAGCGCGGCGCGCTCGCGGTCATCGGCGGCGAAGGCTTCGAAGCAGCGCGAGCGCCTCGCGGTCAGCCCGCGGCTCGGGCTGCTTCGGCGTCTCGAGGGCCCGCGGGATGCGGGCGAACCGCCGGTCGTTGACGAGCCACCGAAACGTGTCGCGACCGAGGTGGCCGCGGCCGATCTTCTCGTGCCGATCGAGGCCCGAGCCGAGCGGCTGCTTGGCGTCGTTGAGATGGAACGCCCGGACCTGCCCGAGACCAACGAGCCGCTGGCAGCGCGCGATCGTGGCCCGGTACCCCTCACGACGGCGGATATCGTAGCCAGCGGCAAACAGGTGGCAGGTGTCCAGGCATACACCAATGCGTTCGGGTCGTCGAACCGTGTCCAGAATGGTGGCCAGCTCCTCGAAGCTTCGCCCGATGGTGGCGCCACCGCCCGCAGTGTTCTCGAGCAGCACCATCACCCGATAGCCGCGTGTCCGCGCCGTCAGCTCGTCCAGGGCGTTCGCGACGCGCCGGATCCCGCCCTCGAGACCTGTCCCCTTGTGCGAGCCGGGGTGGATGATGACGAAGGGGAGCCCGAGCGCCTCGGCCCGCTCGAGCTCGTCGTGGAAGGCCGTCACGGCCCGCGTCCATTCGGCGGCGGACGGCTCGGCCAGGTTGATCAGGTACGTCGCGTGCGCGAAGACCACCCGGATCCCGGTGTCCCGCCAGACGGTCTTGAAGCTCGCGATCTCGTCGGCTGTGTACGGCTTCGCGGTCCACTGCAGCTGGTTCTTGAGGAAGATCTGCACCACGGAGCAGCCCACCTCGTGCCCGCGCCGGAGTGCGTGATGCAACCCCCCGCTGATGGACATGTGGGCGCCCAGCAGATCAGGCATCGAGGGCCTGGGACAGATCGCGGAGGTCCCGCTGCAGGCGCGCGATCCGACGGGAGAGGCCGGCGCGGCCCGTCCGGCGGCGCAGGAGTCCGCCTTCGAGCATCGACAGGAAGGCCGCGGAGATCTCTTCCGCGCCCCAACGGCCGCGGGGGTCGTACCACTTGTAGATCCAGTTCACCATGCCGAGAAGGCCGAACACCACGAGCCGGGGCGGCAGGTCGCGGAAGATGCCGCTCTTCAGTCCCTCGACCACGAGGGACTCCACGCCCTTGTCGTACCGATCCTTCTGCCGGGCCAGGGCCCGCGCCAGACGCACCGGTAGATTCGCCTCTTCGCTGAAGAAGACGGTCAGGAACGACCGGTTCGCGATGACGAAGCGCACGTGATTCCGCACGACCCGCCGCAGCTTGTCCTCCGGCGGCAAGCCCGAGCCCAGCACGAGGGACAGCTCGCGCGTGAACGCCTCGATGGTGCCGCGGGAAATCGCCGCGAGCATCTCGTCCTTGGCGCGGAAATACGTGTAGAGGGAGGCCTTCGACATGCCGAGGCGCGCCGCGATGTGGTCGAGGGTGGTCGCGCGGTAACCGCGCTCGCGGAACAGGTCCGCCGCGGTGCGCAGAATTTGGTCGCGTACCGCCTGGCGCCGACCGTTCATCCCCCGAGTGTACTTGACGAGCCGGACCGCGCCATGGTAAAACTCATCAGTTTCAAAAACGAACTGGCGGGTTCACTTTCTCGGATGGGTCCGTCTCCAGGAGGGTCATCATGGAACGTCGCGTGATCCCCGGCTCCTTCGACACGGTCTTCGAGTTCGACTATTCCGTCCAGGCCGACGACATGCGGAGCCTGTACGAGAAGGCCAAGCGCGATCAGTGGAACGCGTCTCGCGACATCACCTGGGATGCCCCCGCGACCTCCGACGGACGCATCCTCGCCGACGAGCTGATCGACATCTACGGCAGCCCCATCTGGGAGCGGCTCGGCGAGCGTGACCGCGTGGAGCTGAATCGACGGATCGCCGCCTGGCGGCTGTCCGTGCTCGTATACGGCGAGCAGGGCGCCCTGCTCGCCTGCAGCCAGCTCGTGGACATCGTCACGGGAACCGATCAGAAGTTCTTCCAGGCCACGCAGGTTGCCGACGAGGCCCGCCACAACGAGGTGCTGGAGCGGTTCCTCGAGCAGCGGCTCGACAGCTTGCACTACCCGATGCCCGACAACGAGCGCCTGCTCTTCGACTCCATCCTCACCGACCGCCGGTGGTACATCAAGACCATCGCCCTCCAGCTCGTGGCGGAGACCTTCGCCGTCGCCATGTTCAAGATGATGGCCCAGGCGGCCGCCGATCCGGTGCTCCGCGAGGTGTGCCAGCGCATCCTGCAAGACGAATCCCGCCATATGGGTTTCGGCATGCTGTCCCTGCCCGCGGTCGTACGCGACGCGAGTGCCGCCGAGCGTCGGGAGATGGAGGACTTTACCTGCACGGCGCTCGAAATGGTCCTGACTGGCTTCTTCCCCATGGAGCCCTACCGCGACATCGGATTCTCCCGGGCCCAGATCGACGAGGTGCGGAGCTATCGGCGTCAGGTCGCCGCCCACAACGACTACGCGGTGTACCGGAAGTACTTCCGCCGCGACATGCACGCCTCGATGGTGAGCAACCTGGCGCGCATCGGGCTCCTCACCGAGCGGGTGCGGCCGCGCCTGGCCGCCCTCGGCGTCGAGCTGCCGTCCGCCGCGTGACGGTCCGCGGCGTCACGGCGACCCGGCGCCCTCGGCGCGGCATTCAGAGACTTCTCGCCACCCGAGGCCGGCGGCCGTCACGCTAACGACCGTCGGTCTCGGCGCGCTCGCTCGCGCACCTCGACGGCCTCGCGGAGGCGACAGCGCCCAGTAACTCTTTGAGGCGGCGCTCTCGATAGTCGAAGACGCGCGCGATGCGGCGTCCCGCGCCGAGCGCGTGCACGAGGCGGCCCACTCCCCCGAGCGGCAAGCGGTACGTCACGCGATCCTCCACCCAGGTACCGATCGGCTCGTCCGGCTGGCTCTCGACGAAGCAATGGCGATGCTCCCAGCGCGCGAACGGGCCCCAGAGCTGAGCGTCGACGAATCGATGGGGGGGATCGAACTCGCGCACGAAGACGCGCCATCGGACGGGCACGCCGAACTGGCGGATGCGGAAATCCAGCACGGCCCCCGCCGCCAGGAGCGAGGGCGGCGGCACGACCCATCGGAGATGAGCCGAGGGCGCGGTCACTCGCGTGAGATTGTCAGGATCGGCGAAGAACGCGAACACCTCCGGGCGCGGCCGCGGGAGCCACAACCGACGCTCGAGCACGTGGTCGGCCATGATCTCCGGGTATCATAGGCAGGTGCCCGTTCCCGGTCAAACGCGTGCGTACCTCGCGCTGACGCTGGTCGCCGCGCTCTGGGGCTCGTATCCGGCGTTCGCAAAAATTGCGCTACTCCACTTCCCGCCGTTCCTCCTCGTCAGCCTGCGCTCGACGCTTGCGGCCGCGTTCCTCGTGGCACTGCTCCTGCGTGGCGGATGGGACCAGTGGCGAGAGCTCGGCTGGTCGAGCCTCGGCACGTTTGCGTTCCTCGGCTTCACGGGTCTGTTCGTGTCGACCGGAGGTACGTACCTCGGCATCGCATTCACCACGGCGTCGAACGCCGTGATCCTGCAAGCCGCGACCCCCGTCATGGTGGCGCTCGGGGCCCGCGTCTACCTCGGAGAGCGGTTGCGAGCGATACAGTGGGCGGGGGTGGCCTGCTCGACCCTGGGCGTGCTGCTCGTCATCACGAGGGGCAGCTGGAACGTGATCTTCCATCTCGCGCTGCATCCGGGCGACTTCATGCTGCTCGTCGCGCAGCTCGGCTGGAGCACTTACACGATCTACGGCAAGCGCGTGCTCGCGGAGTACGAACCCATGCTCGCCACCACGGCCGCCTACGTGCTCGGCGCCCTCATGCTGTGGCCGATGGCCTTCGTCATGGCGCCCTTCTTCCCGGCGCCGCGTTTCTCGTCGCCGAGCGCGTGGGCGGTGGTCGGCTACCAGGCCTTCCTGGGCGCCATCGCGCACGTCTGGTGGTACGAGGGCGTGCGGGCGGTCGGGCCCAGCCGCTCCGCGATCTTCCTGAACCTTCAGCCGGTGGTGGGCATCCTGCTGGCGTGGATGATGCTCGGCGAGCGCGTCCCTTTCGCCACGCTCGTCGGTGGCGCGCTGGTCCTCGCGGGTGTCGCACTGACCACCCGCCCCGCCCGGTCCCCCGGCGGCCACGCCGTCAGCTGACCGCCCGCGGGATCCGATGGACTGGACGCCCGATCCTCTAGGCTAGCTTCCTCACCTCACCGAGGATCGTGTCCGGATCGGGCAGCTCGCCCCGTCCGTAACGCTCGATGGCGCGCACCCTGCCCTCCTTGTCGATGACGAAGGTGGCGCGCACGTTGGCGTTCCAGTCGGGCCAGTACACGCCGTAGGCCTGAGCCACGGTCCGGTGAATGTCCGAGAGCAACGGGTAGTGCGAGATGCCGACCGACTTCGCCCAGTTCTCGTGGCTGAACGGGCTGTCCGTGCTGATACCCAGCACCTGGGTATTCGCCGCCTCGAAGTCCTGCACGCGTCGGTCGAAGGCGGGCATGCAGGTCGATCAGCCGGGAGTCCAGTCGAGCGGGTAGAACAGGAGCACGACGTTCTTGCCACGGAACTCCTTCAGGCTGACCTCTCGGAGACCGATACTCCGGAGCGTGAAGTCCGGGGCGAGATCGCCGACACTCAGCGTCTTGACGTCGCTCATTGCGTCGTCCCTTCCTTGGCGATGCCTCTCGCGCTGCGCGGCTTCATCATAGTCGACGGCCGTCGGTCGTTCAATCGGCGCGAGCGCATCAGCATCGGCGCCGGCGGCTTCCTCCTCACGCTCCACAGCTCTCGCCGCCGGGCCTCGAGCGGCGCGTCGGCGAGACCGAGAAACTCTGCCGCCGTCTGCGCGCGTCCCGTCTCCCACAAGCGGGCGAACCGCTCGCGATAGTCGGCCGCGCGCAGCGCGTGGTGGTCCAGGACCACGCGGCATCCGGTGACCTCCACGAGGCGCAACAGGTGCTCGATGCCCCGGTCGATCAGCGCCGAACCGACCTGCGACTCGAGGTAGGCCGGTGGGCCCGAGAGGTAGAGGATGTCGGGGCGCTCACGCATGAGGTAGGCCAGGGCTACCGGCGAGAGCGGCCCTTGCACGTCGGAGGCGTGGACGAAGCGCTGGCCTTCCCGGCGGTCGGTGATCGTCAGGGCGACCACGTAGCCGAGCGCCGTCCCATCGAGGCCGTGGCTCAAGGGCGGCGACGCGGTGAGCACGGCATCGGGCGTCTCGAGCCGGCGTCCCTCGGCCCCGTCCAGGCGACAACGGCCCTGGAGGCCCTTCCACAGGAGCGTCGCGCGTCCGGCCTGCCGCGCGCCCACCATGCGCTTCGGGTCCTTCACCCACACGTTCTTGTCGTGATAGATCGTCGGATCGTAGCGGAAGTGATCCTCGTGGTAATGGCTCACGAACACGAGGTCCGCTCGTGTGGCGTAGGCGGTGATCCGGTCATTGGCGCGCCGGAGCGCTTCCCACTCCTCGTCCGAGGGAGGAAGGTTGAAACGGCTCTGGCCGAGCGATGCGCCCGGATCGATCAAGACGCGCGTCTGGCCGCACTCCACGTAGGTGGCCATCGAGCGTACGCCGAGGGAGTCAGCTGCGAGCGGGACGATCTTCATCGGCGCTACTCTTGCTTGAGGTCCGCGACGTGCCCGCCGGTTGCCCGCACCAGCTCGGCAGGGCTCAGCGGAAAGACGCACTCGGGTGATCCGGCGGCCCCATAGATCAGCTCGTACTGCAGCAGATCGGGATCGATGTACACCGGCAGCGGCGTGGCATGGCCGAGCGGGGGCACGCCGCCGATGGTGTAACCGGTGGCCTGCTTGACGGTCTCGGGATCGGCCCGGCGCACCTTGCCGCCGGCCAGCTTCCCGAGCTTGTCCTCGTCCACGCGATTGGCGCCCGACGCGATGACCACGAGCGGGCTCCGGTTCACCGTGAAGACCAGCGACTTGGCGATCTGCCCGACCCGCACGCCGAGCGCGTCGGCCGCCTGCTGGGAGGTCCGCGCGTCGACGGTCAACTCGATGACCTCGCGCTCGAGGCCGAGGGAGCGGATGGCGGATCGGACTCTCTCGACGGAGGGCTTCATGCTCACCTGGGTGTCCTTCCGGTCAAAGTCGAGCCAGCGACGCCACGTCGAGCGGCCGGGATCGTCGTGACGCCCGCCAGCGATACCGATCGAGGCGCACTCTCCCCCGCCGGACCGGCACGCCCTCCCGCTCCAGCAACAGTCGCTGCGTGAGCATGCCGCTCACGTTGGCGCGAAGACTGATCCCGCCGCTCGCATTCACCACGCGATGCCACGGCAATCCCGGCGGGCAGTGTCGCATCGCGTAGCCGACGGCGCGCGCCGCGCGCGGCCAGCCGAGCAGCGCCGCGACCTGCCCGTAGGTCGCCACCTGCCCTCGTGGGATCTGTCTCACGATGCGGTGCACCGCGCGATGGAACCGGGTCATGAGCGCACGAGCCCGAACTGCAGCTCGTAGAGCCAGGAGTAGAGCCCGTGCTGCGCCAGCAGCTCGGCGTGTCGCCCCGACTCGCGCACCCGGCCTTTGTGCAGGACGAGGATGCGGTCGGCCCGCTGGATCGTGGACAGGCGGTGGGCGATGACCACGCTCGTTCTCCCGGTGAGTAGCCGCGCCAGCGCCTCGCGTATCAATGCCTCGGACTCCGGATCCACGCTCGACATCGCTTCGTCGAGCGCCAGGACACGGGGATTATAGATGAGGGCTCGGGCGATGGCCAGGAGCTGACGCTGCCCGTGCGAGAGGTTGGCGCCGCGCTCGCGGATCTCCTCGGCGAGTCCGCTCGGGAGCGCCTCGATGAGCCGCGTGGCGTTGGCGGCGACGATCGCGTTCCGCAGCTCCGCGTTCGTCACGGCGCCGTCGCTGCCGAGCCTCAGGTTGGCCTCCACCGTGCCGCTGAACAGGAAGACCTCTTGCGGGATCAGGCCCACGTGACGGCGGAGCTCCCGCAAGTCCCAGTCCCGCACGTCGCGGCCCTCGACCAGCACCTGTCCGCGGCTGGCCTCGTACACGCGGGTGATCAGGCGTGCGATCGTGGTCTTGCCCTCTCCGGTCGGCCCCACCAGCGCGACCTGCTCTCCACGCTCCACCGTGAGCGAGCAGTCGCGGAGGACCCACTCGTCGTCGTGGTAGGCAAACCAGACGTTACGGAACTCCACTGCGGGCGTCCGCCGATCCGCGACGGGCGCCGTCACCGCCGCGCCGTTCGACCGGATGCTCGGTTCCGTGTCGAGCAGCCCGAAGATGCGCTCCGACGACACCACCGCGGCTTGCATGACGGCGTACTTGGCGCCGAGGTCGCGGATCGGCAGGAAGAACCGATGCGTGTATTCGAGGAAGGCGACGAGGCCGCCGAAGGTGAGCGCGCCCCGCACCACCTCCCCGCCGCCGTACCACAGCAACAGGGCGACGGCGGCCGAGCCTAGCGTCTCCACCGTGGCGTAGAGCGAGCCGTCGTAGACGGTCGAGCGGAACTGCGCGTGGCGGAGGTCGGCGTTGAGCCCGGCGAAGAGCGCGCGCTCCCGGCCCTCGCGGGCGAAGAGCTGGATGACGCTCATGCCCTGCAGGGATTCCTGCAGGAACGCGTTGAGGCGCGCCAGCCGGGTCCGGACCCGCCGGTAGCTCTCACGGGCGCGGAGGCGAAAGTACATGCTCGCCACCACCAGGAGCGGGACGAGCGAAAAGGTCACGAGGGCCAGCTCCCAGTTCATCCCGAGCATGATGATCACGACGCCGACCACGGTGAGCACGTCGCCCAGGATGGACACCACCCCGCTCGTGAACAGCTCGTTGATCGCCTCGACGTCGTTGAGAACGCGCGTCATGAGCCGGCCGACGGGGTTCCGGTCGAAGAAGGGCGCGTCCAGGCGCTCGAGGTGCGTGAAGAGCGCGTTGCGGAGGTCGTACATGACGCGCTGGCCGGTCAACTGGGTGAGATAGGCCTGGGCCATCCGGAGCGCGTACAGGACCAGCAGCACGACCAGGAAGATGCTGGCCACATGCCCGAGCCCCACCCAGTCGCGCCGCAGGATATGCTGGTCGATGGCCGTCTTGACGAGATAGGGCTGGAGCAGCTCGAGGAGCGCGACGAGCGGGAACAGGATCAACGAGCCCAGGACGAGACGCCCGTGCGGACGTGTCACTTCCCACACCCGTGCCATCAGGCGCGCGTCATAGGCCTTGCCGAGGACTTCGTCATCGGAGTCGCGAGGGCTCGTCCGTCGCGGCCGCTCGCCCCGCGCCGTGCTCATGCTCGCGCCAGCTCATCCTCGAGCTGCTGTACGCGCCAGAGTCGCGCGTAGAGCCCGCCCGAGCTCAGCAAGTCGGGGTGGCGCCCCTGCTCCACCACCTGTCCCTCGTCCAGGACTACCACCCAGTCCGCCTCCTGGGCCGCGCGCAGGCGATGCGTCATCACGAGCGTCGTGCGGCCACGGAGCGCGTCCCGCAACGAGCGCAAGATCTCCCACTCCTTGCCGGCGTCGACGGACGCCAGGACGTCGTCCAGCACGAGGTACGGGGGATTCCCGATCAGCGCGCGGGCGAGGGCCACCCGCTGGCGCTGACCTCCGGAAAGCGTGAGCCCGCGCTCTCCAACGACCGTGTCCCAGCCGTGAGCAAAGCCCTGGACGTCTTCGTCCAGCCCAGCGAACTCGGCGGCCGAGCGAACCCGGGGGTCGTCGGCCGTCTCATCGGCGAGCCGAACGTTGTCGCGCAAGGATCGGGAGAAGAGGAAGGCTTCCTGGGGCACGTACCCCACCGAGCGGCGCAACGTCCCGAGCGGAAGATCGTGCACGTCGACGCCGCCGAGGAACACCGTACCGGGCGGGGGGTCGAAGAGGCGGCATAGCAGCAGGCCGAGCGTGGACTTGCCGGACCCGGTCGGGCCAACCACGGCGACCATGCCGCCCTCCGGCACCCGGAAACTGACGTTCGAGAGCGCCGGCGTCCGCCCCTCGTACGAGAAGCTCAACGCCCTGAACTCGAGATCGCCGGCCGGAAGCCCGTACGCTTCCGCTGGATCTGCCCCCTCTTCAACAGGTGACGCGGCCTCCCGCGTCGCCACGGGTCGCGCCGCGAGGACCTCGGCGACACGCCGCATGGCCGTCAGGCCGCGCCGTATGTTACCGAGCGTCCAACCCAGCGCGATGGTCGGCCAGGCGAGCTGGGCGAGATACCCGTTGAAGGCCACGAACGCCCCGAGGCTGATCCGCCCGTCCATCACCGCCTTGCCGCCCAGCCACAGGACGATCAAGGCTCCCAGGCCTGAGATCAGCCCCATCAGCGGCCACGAAATCGCCTGGGTCCGCGCGAGCGCCACGCTGCGGTCCAGGAATTGTCGGTTGAGCCTCTCGAACTCCGCGGTCTCTCGCTCCTCCATCGTGTAGGCGCGCACGACCGTCATCCCGGTCAGGTTCTCCTGCACCTTGGTGGAGAGGACGCCCAGCTGCTCCTGCACCGCCAGCGACCGATCTTCCAGGTTCTGGTGGGAGCGTTTGGCGACGAGCACCAGGAGGGGAAAGGGCGACATCGCGTAGAGCATGAGCCATGGATCGATCCACCACATGGCGCTGATCGTCCCGATGAACGTGAGCGTCGTCCCTGCAAGCATCACGCAGCCGAAGCCCGCCAGCGCGCGCAGGGCCGAGATGTCGTTCGACGCGCGCGACATCAGGTCCCCGGTGCGGTGGCGGTGATAGAACGTGGGCGGCAGCGTCTGGAAATGCGCGTAGAGATCGTTGCGGATGTCGTGCTCTACCCATTGCCCCGCGCCAAGGATCGCAAAGCGCGAGCCGAGGCGCGCAAGCCCGTGGCCGATCGCCAGGAGGAGGATGATCCAGACGTAGTGATCCAGTCGGGCATCGGCGTCATGACGTCTGAGCACATCCACCGCACTCTTGACGGTCCACGGGATTCCGAGTGAGCACCCGGCCGCGAGGAAAAGGCAACCCAGACCGGCCGCGTAGCGCCACCGATACCGGTACAGATACTTGACGAGCCGACGAAATGCGGACACCGGTTCAGTATAGAACAGCGGACCGGCCGGCTCGCTGCAGTTGCGCCAATGATCGTCGCGGAATACGGTAACGCCCCGGCCGGGACGTTGCCGTATTCCGCGCGACCATTAGCCAGGCAGGGACGGCGCGCCGTCTCGGTGGGGACGTAGCGCCGCGTACACGGCGAACAGCATGGGTGTGGCGATGCCGTGGCGTTCGCCGAGCCTCAGCGCGTGCCCGTGAAGGGCCTCGAGCTCCAGGCGCTTGGCGAGCGAGAGATCGTGGTAGAGCGACGTGTACGCGGTGGGGCCGAGCGTGTCCAGGAGTTCCATGCACCTGGCGACAACGTCGTCGGCGAGCCCCGCGCCCACGGCGCGGCCCAGGGCTGCCATCTCCTCGAGGAGGAGCCGGTACATCGTCCGGGTCTCCGGCGTCCGTCGGATCACGCCCGCCGGACAGCGCGTGAGCGCAGTGAGCCCTGCCTGCGCGGCCAGGAAGACGTATTTCTCCCAAAGCGCCCGCACGATATTCCGCGTCAACTCGGCCGGGATGCCCGCGCGGCCGCAGGCCGCGAGAAAGGCGCGTGCGCGGGGAGTCTCGGCACCGTCCATCTCCCCGAAGATGATGCGACCGAGGAGCGTGTGCTTGATGATGCCGGGCCCGTCGATGGTGGCGAACACCTGGGCAACGCCACCCATCACGTGTCCCGCGCCGAGCATCCGTGAGAGCGTGTCCTCGTTGTCCACGCCGTTCTGGATGGACAGCACTCCCGTCTGCGCTCCGATGAGCGGCCGGATCGCCTCTCCGGCGCTCTCGGTGTCGAACGACTTGACGCAGAAGAGGATCAGCTCCGCGGGTGGGAGGCCGTCGACCCGCTCGGCGGCCGTCACGGGTACTGTCCACTCTCCCTCGGTGGCGGACCGGACGAGAAGCCCGCGCTCGCGGATGGCTGCCAGGTGAGCGCCCCGGGCCACGAAGGTGACATCCTCACCCGCGCGGGCGAGTTTCGCGCCGAAGTAGCCGCCGGTCCCACCTGCTCCCATCACCACGATGCGCATGGGGTCTCGCGCAGCTCAGAGAGTCTCGAGACCAGGGAGTGGGTAGCGCCGCGTGCCCACGACGAGATTCGCGGTCGTGCCCGGTCCGTCGTATTGGACGGACCCGAAGAGCTGATGGGCGGCCGCCCGGCTCCACCGGGCGTCGAAGCCCTCCGGTTTGACCCGGCAGTACGGCACGCCATCCGCACCGAATCGGAGCGTGTCGAGCGCGAGAGGTTCGCGCGTCAGATCGTTCACCGTCAGCACGAGGCGATCGCCGTCGGGTTCCGCGCGCAGCACGACGAAGGGGGCGTCTTCCACCTCGACCGGGACGCGTACCGGTCCGATCCGCAGATAGTAACCCTGGCTGTCACGGGACAGACTGCTCCGGAGCTCGGCCAGCATGCCTTCGTGGGTGACCTCCTCATCATCGTGAAACCACGCGCCGTCCTTGTCGATCCGAAGGCGCGGCAACGTCCACGTCGAGGGGTCGGTCGTGGTCATCACGGAAACGTGACCGCGCAGAAGCTCACCGCGCCCTGCGGGTCGGGCCACTGCTGGTAGCGCAGCAGGCGGCCCGTCGCGCCCGGCAGCGCCCGCAGGAACGTGTAGATCGGCGAGAGCCCGCAGATCCGCCGCCGGTCGCCGTCGTGGACCACGGAGGCGAAGAACGCGGTGGGATCGCCCGCCGTGACGGCCTCGAGCATTGCGAGATCGGCCGTCTTCACGGCCGCCAGCGACTCCTCGGTGTTTGCCTCGGGATCGCCGAAGCGCGGGCCCACGTGTGCCAGGTCCACCCCGGCGATCACGCACACCTTGCGGCGCGACGCGGCCATGGTCGCGAGGAGCGCATCGATGAATCGCGGCACACGCGGATCACGCTCGGGGTCGCCGCGACTCCACACCGCCTCGTGCAGGTAGGACGCGAGCACCGGCACGATCGACACCGGCCGTGCGCCCAGCACGTGGCGGAGCATGACGACCTGGAACTCGATGGAATGCTCGCTCCGGTGCGCGGTCTCGCAGCTCAGCAGATCCGCGCCGTAACGCCGCCCCAGCGCTTCGCAGAACTCCTGATCCGTGGGCACGGCGCCCAGCGGCGTGTCGTAGGGCTTGAGCGTGACTGCGAACGGATCCGCCATGCCGGCATGACACGTTCCCAGGACGACGAAGAGATCCGCATCCGAGCGCTCGAGCAGCGTGCGATAGGCCCACGCGTATACGGGACCACCGCGGTGAAAGTCGATGTGCGGCGCGACGAGCCCTCGGAGCGTCGCTGATGAACCGCCCGTGGCAGGGTTCTTTGGCGCTCCTGGACCCTCCGGATGGACGAAGAATCCGTCGATCTGCGCCGCGAGCGCATCGGCCTCACCGGCGTAGGCCCCGCCCGCGTGGACGGCAGGTCTCACCGGGTTGAGCCGAAACGAGTCGTCGATCGATCGGCGCCGAGCCTCGAACCGCTCGCTGTCGAGGAACCCGGCCTCGTCCAGGCTCTCGATGAGCGTTCCGATCTGCTCCGCGCTCGGGGCCTCTCCATGGCGCGCCCGCAGGATTTCCTGGATCTCCGGCACGCCATGCTCGCCGTCGAAGAGCGAGATGAGGTCGAGCAAGGGGATGGGAAAAGCGACCACCTGATCGGTGAACCCGGCAGGATCTCGGAGCGCGATCAGACGCTGGCCGTCCTGCTCCACGGGAAACGCGTCGAGCATCCGGAGTCGTGGCCTGTCGCTCATCGTGACACCCGTCACCTCATCCCGCGGCACGTCCGGGCAAACTTCTACGCCTCGAGGTAATTCAGAGCCGCTGCCGCATAAATACGTGCCGCATCAACAAGCTGAGCGACTTCGACGAACTCGTTTACTTGATGTGGGATGAGCCGGTTCCCTGGCCCGCACGTCACGATGGGCACCCCGAGCTCCATCCGGAGCACGGTGCCATCGGTCGAGCCCGGTACTCCTCCGAATCGCGCGGCGCGTCCCGTGGCCTGTCGGACGCCGCGCATCATCGCCCGGGCGAGCGGCTCCGACCGGTCCACGCGCGTGGCGAGCCGGAAGGGCGCGACTGGCTCCCATTCCAGCTTGACGTCCGGATGCGCTTCCGAAACGCTCTCGCACAGCTGCTCGAGCTCCCCCCGAATCGCTTCGGCGTCGACGCCGGCGGTCAGTCGGATGTCCAGGGTCATCTCCGCGACCGCGGGAATCACGTTGGACTGAGGGACGCCGACGCCTGGCGGTGGGCCTTGGATGACGGTCGGCGTCACCGTGGGCGGACGCAGATAACGGCTCCGCTCCGAACGCTTGCGCAGTCGCTGCTGCAGCCGCGGCGCCTCACGCAGGATGGTGGCGAGGCAAGCGATGGGATTCACGCCCTGCTCGGGCATCGCGCCGTGGGCCATGCGTCCGCGGGCACGAACGCGCGCCCAGATCACACCGCGCTGCTCGAGACAGAGTTCGTTGTCCTCGGGCTCGCAGATGATGGCGGCGTCCAGCTCGCGACCGATGGGCGTCTTCACGAGATGGCGCACGCCGAGCATCCCGCCTTCCTCGTCCACGAGCGCGCCGACGACCAGCTTGCCCCTCGGCGCGATGCCCGCGCGCTTGAACGCCGCCGCGGCGATCATCGCCGCCGCGAGTCCACCTTTCATGTCGGCCGCGCCGCGACCGTAGATCCGTCCGTCGACCAGGTCCGCCCCGAAGGGCGGCCACGACCAGTGGGACGGATCCCCTTCCGTCACCACATCGGTGTGCCCTTCGAGCAGGAGGCTTCGTGTCGTCGCCGTCTTCTCACCGAGCCAGCCGAGCACGTTGGGCCGACCGAGCGCGACCAGCTGCACCTCCACTTCGAAGCCTTCGCGACGAAGCCACGCTTCGACGAAGGAGGCAACGCGGGCCTCGGTACCCTCGGGGTCCCCGGGACGGTACACGCTCGGGATGCGCACGAGGGTCCGGGTCAACTCCACGACCTCGTCGGGATCGATGCGCTCGAGGATCCGAGCCAGCGCGGGCACAGCGGGAGCGGACGGCTACTCGAGCGGGAAGGACAGAATGACGGCGTCCAGCCGAATCACCCGATGTTCGTCACCGCCGATGTAGAAGTAGTGACCTTCCACCTCTTCGGGGTTCTCCTCGAACGCCACGATGGAACGCAGCGGCGGCATCTCGCGAAAAGCATTCGCGCCCTCGTCGAAGCCATCGCCGCGTCCGACCACCTCGCCGTAGCGGATGGGTGATCCCTTCGGGCAGTGCACGCGCACGTCCGCCGGCGCGTCGGCAAGCAATCTGACGAGCAGGTTGATGCCGTACACCTGGAACTGGATATCAGCCATGGGATCCTCGGGTGATGAAGTTGGGCTCCATACTACCACAGCCGCTGCGCGAGGCCCGGGCCGCCGCGCCCTCGATCGACCGGACCGGATCGTCCCGCGAGCGGATCACGGCCCGAGTCCCGGCAGCGCCGGTTGATCTCGCGATGCTTCGATCCCCTCCAGCTTGGCCTCCACCCGATCGAGCGCCGCCGTCGCGTCGTCGTATTTGTTGCGGGCATTGGTGAGGTGCTTGCCGACGACGTCGTAGACGTCCCTGAACTTGTCGAGGTCACCGCGGAGCCGGGCCAGGCGGCTCTGGATCTCCCGCGCGTCCTGCTCGATCTGCAGCCCGCGCAGGCCGAGCACGATCACCTGCAGGTACGCATAGAAGCTGTTCGGCGAGACGGGAATGACGTGGCGCCCGATGGCGTAGGTGGCCGGGGATTCCTCCTCGACGTCCTCGTCCTTCACGATGATCTCGTAGTAGACGTTCTCGGCCGGGATGTACATGAGGGCGAAGTCGAACGTTCCCTCGTCGGGCAGGAGATAGCGCTTGGCGATCTCGTCGACCCGCGCCTTCACGTCGCGGGCGAACGCCCGCCGCAGCTGCCGGCGCCGGTCGTCGTCGGTTTCCTCGCGCAGGCGCCGGAAATTCTCCAGCGGGAACTTGGCGTCGACGGGCACGAGATGGCCGCCGATCTTGACCACGGCGTCGACGCGATCGCCCGTCGAGAACGCGTACTGCAGCTCGTAGTGCTCCCGCGGCAGCATCTGGCCGAGCAGGCTCTCGAGAAAGCTCTCGCCGAGACCGCCGCGCACCTTGGGCGACTTGAGAATCTGCTCGAGGCCGGCGATGTCCTTGCCGATGTCGAAGACGCGCTGGGTGACCTCGCCCAGCTTGCCGAGACTGCCCTGCACCGCGCCCATGACCTGCCCGACGTGCTGGAGCTGCTGCTGAACTCCGCTTCCCACCTGCCCCATCTGCGACACCATGTGCCCGGCGAACTGCTGCAACTCCTGCCGGACCGAGGCCAGCGTCTCCGACTGTCCCTGACGCGCCTCGGCGCGCGCCGCCTCGATCTCGCGCTGAAGCAGCAAGAGGGACTGGTCCGGCAGCCGTCGCGCTGCTTCCATGTCCTTCACCCGGACGATGACTCGCCAGAGAATCAGCCCGACGACCACTACCAGCGCGGTGAGCGCCACGACCACGACGTTCGCCGAGGCC
>Ga0335077_10002805_pt1 | contig 20883 bp, 22 predicted proteins | sample Lox_Sample_31_FD_207151 | JGI IMG/M metagenome (GOLD analysis project Ga0335077, IMG submission 207151) | Soil microbial communities from Loxahatchee National Wildlife Refuge, Florida, United States - Lox_Sample_3.1 | ecosystem: Environmental > Terrestrial > Soil > Wetlands | place: USA...
GCGCGATCTGCCGCGCGATCGCGTCGCAGCGCGCGCCGCCGCCGGCCCGGATGTTCCAACCCACGATCCGCATGGCCGACTGTAGCACCGCTGCGAAGCCGCTCAGTCGCCGACGGCGTCCTCGAACGAGGCCAGCGCCATGTAGCGCTGGTACGGCGCGACGGCCACGGGCGAGGCGTCTCGCCACACGCGCAGATAGCCGACCTCGAAGTTCTCGATTCCCGCGGCGCCGAACGCGCGATGGAGCGCTTCGCCTCCGAGATCGCCCGACAAGAACCCCGGTGGCGGCTCGCGCAGGTCTTCGACGATGAGTCGCGACTCACTCACTCGCCGTTCGACGCGGAACCGAGCCGTTCGTCGATCAACTCAGCCTTCGATTCGCGCAACGGTTCGCGAACGCGTTCAGCGCTTCGCGTTGTCGGGGCGGAGCTTGCCTTCGGCGACGTCGGCCGCCATCTCGAGCGCGTCGGCCAGGCTGCGGCAGTCGCACGTGACGAGGCCGCCCTGGCTCGCGCTCTTCGTCCAGCGGCTGGCGCCCAGCGCCGCCAGCGCGCTCGCCCCGTGGACGTTGATCACGGCGCGGATGCCGCTGTCGAGCGTGAGCGGCGCAGCGTCCTTCATGAGCCACTCGAGGTCGGCCTGCGACGGCACGCCCGGGTTCTTCGTCAAGTCGACGAGCCACGACTTCGCGCGCAGGCGGCCGCACTCGGAGAGGCCGCGCGTGATCGCCTGGCGGAACTCGGACGTGCTGAGCGACTCCCAGCCCGCGCGCACGGCGCGCTGCACCGGATGGTGTTCGACCACGATCGTCCCCGGAATCCTGAACAGCTCGACCGACTGCATGGCGCTCGACCTCCCGCGGCGCTCATCGGCCGGGTCCGCCCTTTGGTGGAGTCGTCCGCCGTCGGCCCGGCACGCGCGCGGCGCGCCCGTCGCGCAAACTCCCTTCCTGGAGGTCCCGACATGCGGCGGGTGTAGGATCCAGGCATGAAGAGAAGAAAGCTGGGCGAGCGCGGCCTCGTCGTTTCGGAGCAAGGGCTGGGCTGCATGGGCATGTCGGAGTTCTACGGCGCCGCCGACGAGGCGGAGTCGATCGCCACGCTGCACCGCTCGCTCGAGCTGGGCATCGACTTCCTCGACACGGCCGACGTGTACGGCCCGCTGAAGAACGAGGAGCTGCTCGGGCGCGCGCTCAAGGGCAAGCGCGACAAGGTCGTGCTCGCGACGAAGTTCGGCATCGTCCGCGACCCGAACAACGCGATGGCGCGCGGCATCGACGGCAAGCCCGAGTACGTGCGCGCGTGCATCGACGCCAGCCTGCGCCGCCTGCAGACCGACCACGTCGACCTGTACTACCAGCACCGCGTCGACCCGGCGACGCCGATCGAGGACACCGTCGGCGCGATGGCCGAGCTCGTGAAGCAGGGCAAGGTGCGCTACCTGGGCCTGTCCGAAGCCGGCGTCGCCACGCTGCGCCGCGCGTGCGCAGTGCACCCGATCAGCGCGCTGCAGAGCGAGTACTCGCTGTGGAGCCGCGACCCCGAGGACGGCGTGCTCGCCGCCTGCCGCGAGCTCGGCATCGGCTTCGTGCCGTACAGCCCGCTCGGCCGGGGCTTCCTGACGGGCCAGCTGAAGCGCTTCGAGGACCTGGCGGCCGACGACTACCGGCGCTTCTCGCCGCGCTTCCAGGGCGACAACTTCGCGAAGAACCTCGAGCTGGTGAAGCGCGTGGAGGCGCTCGCGCGCGAGAAACGCTGCACACCCGGACAGCTCGCCCTCGCGTGGGTGCTCGCGCAGGGCGACGACGTGGTGCCGATTCCCGGCACGAAGCGGCGCAAGTACCTGGAGGAGAACGCGGCAGCGAGCGACGTCGTGTTGGGCAAGGCCGACCTGGCGCGCATCGACGAAGTGGCGCCGCGCGGCGCCGCTTCGGGCGAGCGCTACCCCGCCGCGATGATGGGCTCGGTGAACCGCTAGTCGACGCGGCGGATCGCGAAGCCGAGCGACGCGCTCGGTACGGCGGAGAGCTCGAGCTTCGCGGGCCCCTTCGCCACGCGGAAGCGCACGCTCTTCCGCAGCACCGGGCACTCGTGCAGGCTCGCGTGCGCCCCGGCCGGCAGCGCCGCGCGATTCTGCACCACGTCGAGCCAGCCCGGGCCGCCGAGCGAGACCTGGTAGAGACCGGCGTCGAGATCTGCGAACGAGACGAAGCCCGCGTAGCTCGCGCCCGCCGCGTCGCGCGGCTTCCCGCTCGGCGGCACGGGCAGCGCTGCCGACGCGGCCGGCGCGAGCTGCAGCACGAGCGCCTGCTGCGGCGGCGCCGCGACCCGAGCGGCTCTCCGCGCCCGCACCGCTACGGCCTCGTCGCCGGGCACACTTGCGCGACGGGAGCGCTCGTGAGCGGGGCGAGCGCCGGCACGTGCAGGCCGCGGCGGAGCGCCGTCACCTGCAGGATGTCGCACGCCGTGCCCGTGCCGACGACCACGCAGCGCGACTGCGCATCGGCGCCGAGCCCGACACCGGCGGGATTCGCGAGTGACTGGCGGTAGGCGAGCACGTCGGCCGTGTCGACGGCGCCGCCATCGGCCACGTTCCCGCACTGGCAGGCGTCGCCGATCCCGTCCGGCGCGCTGCCGATGCCGAAGCCGCCCGTGTCTTCCTGGAGTGCGTTCGAGCGGTGCGGACAGTTGTCGATTGCGTCGTCGACGCCATCGCCGTCGGCATCGCCCGGCGCCCCCGAAGTGCGGAGGTCGCTCGCCTGCCCGAGCGCCTGCTGCCGCAGCCACGGGCCGTGGCGAGGGTTGGGCGGCAAGAAGCCGGTCGCGTTGGCGTGCAAGACGCGCACGCGCCAGTGCACGCGCGTCGGCGTGTCGGGGCCCGCGAGCGGCGTGCTCAAGGGAACGCTCGGCGCCGCGGGAGTCAGCGTGAACCAGCCGGGATAGGACGGGGCGTCCGTGCACGCGCCCGAGCCGAACGGCGTGCCGAGCGGGCACGTCTGCACCTCGGCGCGAACTCGCCCGCCGCCGCTGGCGCTGGTGCCGAGCACGCGCACGCCGAAGCCGCTGCCGAGCGAGTTGCCTGCGGGCGCCACAGCGCCGCCGCCGTCGCCGCGCAGCTGGCGCGCGAGCGCGACGCGGCCCGCGGCGCCGTTTCCGTAGAACACGTACGTGACCGCGCTGGTATTGGCCGCGGGCGCGCCGACGAGCACGTCCGCGAAGCCGTCGCCGTTCACGTCGCCCGCGCCGGCGATCGCGCTGCCGAAGCCGGTGCCGCCCGGCGCGTCCGTGGCGAACTGGATGAACGCCAGCGACGCCAGCGCCGCTCGCCCGAAGCCGATCCGAGCGGCGCCGGAGTTCGTGGCGCTCGAATACGTGCCGAGCAGCACGTCGGCGAAGCCGTCGCCGTTCACGTCGCCCGCAGCGGCAACACTGATCTGTGTCGAAGAGGACGCGAGGCCCAGCCGGGCCGTCGCACCGCTCGTGCTCGAGGGCAGCGCGGGACCGCCTGCGAACACGTAGGCGCTGGGGCCGCCGCCTGCGCCCGGGCTCGCGAGGTTCGCAGCCACCACGTCGTCGTAGCCGTCGCCGTTCATGTCGCCCGCTCCCGCCACGGAGATCCCGAACTGCGAGTCGGTGCTCGAGCCCAGGATGAACAGCGTCACTCCGCCGGAAACGCCGCTCGCGCTGCCGTGCGCGAGCAGCGCGGCGCCCGGACCGGCCCCGTACATCGGTGCGCCCACGAGCACGTCGTCGTAGCCGTCCCCGTCGGTGTCCCCGGCTCCCGCCACCGACGCCCCGCACTGCGCGTTCGCCTGGTGCGCGAGGATCGCCGCGGACGCGGTGTCCGGCGTTCCGCTCGCGAGTCCGCCCGGCCCCGAATCGAACACGAACGCCGCGCCCTCGTTGGTGAACGACGAGTCGTAGTTGCGCGCGCCGATCACCACGTCGGCGAGCCCGTCGCCGTTCACGTCGCCCGCCGAGGCGACGCTCGCGCCGAAGCTCGAGCCGCTCTGGCGCGAGCGGAACGTGGCGCTCGCATTCGTCGCCGTGCCGCTCGCGATGCCGGACGGCCCGCCCAGGAACACGAACGCCGCGCCTTCCGCGGAGACTCCGGCGTCGTACTGCGGCGCACCGACGATCACGTCGCCGTAGCCGTCGCCGTTCACGTCGCCCGCGGACGCGACGCTCTGGCCGAACTGGGAGCCGATCTGGCCCGAGTGCAAGGTGGTGACCGCGCTCGACGACACGCTCGATGGGATTCCCGCGGGGCCGCCCGAGAAGATGAACGCAGCGCCCTCCGAGGGCAATCCGCCGTCCCAGGCAGGTGCTCCGATGATGACGTCGCTGTAGCCGTCGCCGTCGATGTCGCCCGCCGTTGCGACCGACGCGCCGATCTGCGCACCGCTCTGCGCTCCGAAGATCTTGTTCGCTTGCGACACAGAAGTGCGTAGGCCGATGGCGCCGCCGTGGTACGCGTAGACGGAGCCCTGCAACACGTACGTCTGCTGGTCTCCCGCCGTCAGATCGTCGTAGCCGTCTCCGTTCACGTCGCCGGCGTTCGCGATGACATTGTTGTTCGCGCCGGTGCCGCCCGGCAGGCTGAAGGAAGCGCTCGCGCTGGTGCCGCTCGCGATGCCGCCGGCTCCGCCGGCGAAGACCCAGGCCGCGGTCCCGTTCGACACGGCCAGGTCTGCGTAGCCATCGCCGTTGAAGTCGCCGTTCACGACTCCGCCGAACGCGACGGGATCGGGCGGCGGCGTGAACAAGTACCCGCCGAACCCGGCGGTGCCGTTGCCGAGCAAGGTCGTCGCCGCCGAGAGCTCGTCTCCGCTGGCGACGCCCGACGCTCCGCCCGTGAACACGAACGCGGCGCCGGCGCTGCCGTAGTCGCCCGCGCCCACCGCCACGTCGGCGTAGCCGTCTCCGTTCACGTCGCCTGCCGACGCGACCGAGACGCCGAACTGCGGATTGGTCAGGCCGGAGACGCCGCTCGCGGTCGCGCACACGAGCTTCGCCGCGGCCGTGTCCGTCGTCGCGCTCGCCACGCCGCTGGCGCTGCCGAGGAACACGAAGGCCGCGCCGTACTCCGGGCCGGTGGTGCTCTCGTACTCGGGCGCGCCGACGATCACGTCGGCGTAGCCGTCGCCGTTCACGTCGCCGGCCGACGCGACCGCGAGCGCGAACGTGCTGCCCGCGCTCTCGCTGGCGGCGACGGTCAGCGCGCTCGCGGCGGAAGTCGCGGTCGCACTCGCGACTCCAGACGCGCTGCCCAGGAAGATGAACGCGGCGCCCAGGTTGGCGCCGGTGGAGTAGGTCGGCGCGCCGACGATCACGTCGGCGTAGCCGTCGCCGTTCACGTCGCCCGCGGGAGCGACCGTGCGGCCGAACGAGCCGCCCGTGTTCGTGGCCGAGTCGAAGCTCTGGCCGCCCAGCAGCACGGTCGCCGCCGTGCCGGGAGTCGCGTTCGCCACGCCGGCGGGTCCGCCCAGGAAGATGAACGCCGCGCCCTCGTTCGTGTGCGTGGCGCTGTACTCGTACGCGCCGACGATCACGTCGTCGTAGCCGTCGCCGTTCACGTCGCCCGCCGAGGCGACGCTCCAGCCGAAGGCGTCGCCCGCCTGGTTCCCCGACAGGACCGTCGGGGGCGGGGACGTGACGATGTCGCTCGTGCTCGGGATCCCGTTCGGCCCGCCCAGGAAGATGAAGGCCGCGCCGCCCGTGCCGTACTGCGGCGCGCCCACGATCAGGTCGGCGAAGCCGTCGCCGTTCACGTCGCCGGCGGAGGCGACGCTCTGCCCGAACTCGATCTCGCCGGTGCTCTGGCCGTGGTTCGTGAGCACGGTGTCGGCGGTGCCGGTGAGGAGCGGGTCGATCGCGATCGGATACACAGCGGCCGAGTCGTCGACGACGAGGCGCACGCGCGCGCCCGCGAGCGCCATGTGCGCGGGCAGCCGAGTGCCGCGCGCGTCCTCTGCGCGCAGCTCGCCGTAGCGCAGCTGGCGGCCTGCCGGCGAGCGGAACAGCACGACATCGCCCGCGGCGGTGGGCTCCGCGTCGCGCACCGCGAGCTCGAGCGCGAGCGGCCCGTCGCCCTGCGGTCGCCGCGACGAGACGAAGCCTTGCTCGAGGCCTGCGGGCCGATTCTCGTACCACTCCAGCAGCTCGCCGCGGCGGATCTCGACGCGCGCGCCCCGCGCGGTCACTTCACCCGCCACCGCGGCGGGGAGCTCCTCCCCGCGGCCGAAGCCCGCCAGGGCGAGCCGGAGCAGCGGCGGGTCGGCTTCGGCCGTGCGGTCGACCACGCGGATGCCGTCCGCAGCGAAGTACGTGCGCAGCCCCTGCGCGCGGTTGGGCGCCTGCAGCCCTACACCATTTAGTGTCGCCTGGTACTCGAGCGCCGCGATCTGGCGCTCGAGCCGGGGCAACAGCGCGCCGAGCTCCGGCGAGCGGAGCGGCGGGCGCACGCGCTGGTCTCCGACCAGTGCGACCGCCGCGAGCACGAGCGATGCGACTCGTATCCCGCGCACCTCGGCAGCATACGCGCAGACGCCGCCGTATGGAAACGAGGGGCGCGCTGGGAAGGTGGACTAGTGACGGTGTGGCGGCACGCGCGCCTGCACCTGGACGGGCACGCCGAGCTTCCCGCCGGGATTCGGCGCGATGACCAGGTAGCGTCGCTGCGCCGCGCCGCCTTCGCGCACGATCTGTCGGATCGGGCCGACGGCGTTCACGATTGCTGCGCCCGCGGGGTTCGTCTTGAAGCTCGCGAGCACGTCGAGCGCGCCCTGCCCGTCCGCGCGCGTCGCCAGCCCCAGTGCGTATTCCGCCTTCGGCGCGAGCCCGGTCACCGCAGCCTGCAGCACCTGCGTGAGCCCCTGGTCGAAGAGCGCGACCGTCGTGAGCGGCTTCCGGGCGCCGGTGTCGGGCGCCTCGACCAGGGCGAGATGCGCGGCTTCACCCGCGACGCCGAGTGACTCGAGCCCGTCCGTACCGGCGCCCTCGGGAACGGCGTTCGGCACGTAGGCGATGGCCTGCGGCGCCTGGCCGATCGGGATCGTCGCCACGACCTGGTTCGTCTCCGTGTCGATCGCGGCGAGTGCGTCGGCATTTTCGAGCCCCACGTAGATCCGCGAGCCGTCCCCGGACGGCCAGACGCCGTGCGGCAAGTTGCCCACCGGGACGGTCGCCACCAGCGCGAAGCCGCTCGTGGCGAAGACCTTCACCTCGTCGAGTCCGCCGATGCTCACGTACGCGAACGTGCCCTTCGCGTTGCGGGCGAAATTCAGGTGGTTCGTGAGCGGGCCCGTGTCGAGCGTCGTGAGCAGCTCGAACGGCGGGCGCGCCGAGAAGACTTGCGTCTTGCCGACGTCCTTCAGAGTGAACCAGACCTGGCTGCCGTCGGGCGTCGCGGCGATGTCCGGACAGAAGGGGCTGGCCTGAGTGACTCGCCCGGCGATCTGGTGCTCGGCGACCGAGATCACCACCGTCTCGGGGGTGAACGACGAGCACACGTAGCCGTACTTGCCGTCGGGCGAGAAGATCTGCATGCCGGGCCCGTTGGGGACGTCGATGCGGGTCTTCTCGCGGTAGCTCGAGCCGTCGAGCACCGCCACGTAGCTCTCGCCGCGCACCGTGACCCACACTTCCTTGCCGTCGGGCGTGAAGAACGCCTCGTGCGGAGCACGGCCGACGTAGGTGACTGCCTTCACCCGGTTCGAAGCGGTGTCGATGAACGTGACCGAGTTGGTCCCCACCGAGACCACCGCGAGCGTCTTGTGGTCCGGCGAGAAGCCCATGCCGTGCACCAGGAGCTGTCCGCGATACAGCGGGCTCAAGTTGGCTGGCTCTGGCTCGCCGAGGCGAATGACGCCCAGCAGCTTGTTGTCGGCGGGATCCGTGACGGAGACCGTGTTCGAGAACTGCTCGGCGGCGTAGACGCGGTCGCGGTGACTCACCGCGACGTCGGGATCGGACGCGGCGCCCGGCGCCTGTCCGCCGTAGGACGCGCGCGCGGCGAGCCAGCCCCAACACAACAGCGCCGCGACCGCGCGCGAACTCATCGCGAATCTCCCACCGCCCGGTGCATCGCCGCGATCTCGTCCTTCTGGGTCACGATGATCTCCTGTGCCAGGCGCTTGAGCTGCTCGCTGTGCCCGTGGCGAAGGAACGCCACCGCCATGTCGATCGCGCCCTGGTGGTGGGGGACCATGAGCGCGACGAAGTCGCGGTCGACGTCGCCCGTGGGTTGCACCGCCATCCCCTTCATCATCGCCTGCATCGCAGCGTCGTTCTCGGCGAGAAACTGAGCTTCGTCTGCCGGGCCCGCTTGCGACGCCGTCCCCAGCGCAACCGGGATTGCGATCACGAGGGCAAGGGCGGCGCGACCGATCTCCATGTGCGTCTCCTCCGTCGGGGTTCGACTCCTTGACTCACGGCCGCGCCCACGCGCTGCCGATCTGCACGTAGCGACACGATACCCGCAGTGCGCGTTGCGGTCAGAGGTCGCGCGACATCAGCTCCGCCGAGGCCGGACACACCGCGGCGGACTCGCGCGAGCGCGCGATCCCGGGCGGCGCGTCCGCTCGCGGGACGCGCCGATAGCCGCGCTTCGCGAAGAACGTCGCTGCGGTCTCCGTCAAGAGATACAGCCGGCGCACGCCGAGCGAGCGCGCGCGCCGTTCGACCTCGTCGCAGAGCGCGCTCGCGATGCGGCGGCCGCGCAGCTCCGCGTCGGTCGCGACCGAGCGCAACAGACCCGCGCCGTCGTGGAGCTTCGCGTCTTCGGGGACGCCGTCCTTCGGCAGGCTGCAGCGGCCGAGCAGCTCGAGGATCGCGCCGACGTCTTCGAGCTCAGCGTCGCGGAGCTGCACAGCAGCCGCCGCCGCTCGTGCCCGTGGCGAGGAACTGCGCGAGGCCGGGATCGGGCGGCGGCTCGGCGTCGGCGTCCTCCAGGAACGCGTACATCTCCCACGGCATGCCGTCGGCGTCGCGCACCCAGAACTTGTCGGCCTTCGCATAGCAGCACGTCACGCCTTCCTGCCGGAACGGCGCGAGCGACTCGGCTTCGGCGCGGCGCAGCTCGCCCGCCACCTCGGACGAGCCGGCGTAGCGGATGCCGAGGTGTCCGACGGTACCCGGCGCACCGGCGAGGTTGAGCGACAGGATCACGGGCGGATCCGCGAGCTCGAACTTCGCGTAGTCGTCGCGCAGCTTCGCGGGCTCGGCGCCCAGGAGCTTGCGGTACCGCGCGACCGCTTCCGGGATGCTCTTCACGTTCAGCGACACATGGAAGGTGTTGGCCACGTCGATCTCCTTACATCGATGAACGTCGATATTGCGCGATAGATCGATCGATGTCAATATCGATGGATGCCGATACGCAAGTCTTCCTGCTGCGCGCCGGTGCTGAAGGGTCAGCTCGAGCCGGATCGCGCCGACGAGCTGGCCGGCCTGTTTCGCGCGCTCGGCGACCCGGGCCGGCTGCGCCTGCTGAGCTTCCTGGCCGCGCAGCCGGGCGGCGAAGCGTGCGTGTGTCACCTGACCGAGCCGCTCGGGCTGGCGCAGCCGACGGTGAGTCATCACCTGAAGGTGCTCACGGACGCGAACCTCCTCGAGCGCGAGCGGCGCGGCACCTGGATGTACTACCGACTGCGGCTCGACCGCCTCGAGGAGCTGTGCGCTGCGCTCGTGCCTCCTCGCAAGCTCGCGAACGCGCTGCAACGCCGAGCGTCGCTTTGAGCCTCGCGCGGCGCGCGGCCGCAGAGGCGGTCGGCACGGCGTTCTTGCTCGCCGCCGTGGTCGGTTCGGGGATCATGGGCGAGCGCTTGTCGGGCGGAAGCGTGGCGATCGCCTTGCTCGCGAACTCCGCGGCGACCGGCGCGGCCCTCGTCGCACTCATCCTCACGCTCGGCGCTGCCATGAACCCGCTGGTCACCGTTTCGGAAGCGCTCCGCCGCGTGATCCCGTGGCACGACGTGCCCGGGCTCGTCCTCGCGCAGCTCGCCGGCGCGGTGCTCGGGGTGCTCGCGGCGAACGCGATGTTCGAGCTGCCGGCCGTGTCGCTGTCGCAGCATGCCCGCTCGGGCGGCGCGCAGTGGTTGAGCGAGTCGATCGCCACGTTCGGTCTCCTGCTCGTGGTGATTCGCGCGCGCGAGCCCGCGCTCGCCGTGGGCGGCTACATCGCCGCCGCGTACTGGTTCACGTCGTCGACGTCGTTCGCCAACCCCGCCGTGACGGTCGCGCGCGCACTCACGGACACGTTCGCAGGGATCCGTCCTGCCGACGTCGGCGGCTTCGTCGCAGCACAGCTCGCGGGTGGCGCCGCGGCGACCGGATTCGGAATCTGGCTCGGAGGCAAGCGATGAGTGACTCGCGCACCTACAACGTGCTGTTTCTGTGCACCGGCAATTCGGCGCGCAGCATCCTGGCGGAGGTCATCCTGAACCGGCTCGGCGCCGGCCGCTTCCGCGCGTTCAGCGCTGGAAGTCATCCGCGCGGCAGCGTCCACCCCGGCGCTCTCGCGCTGCTGCAGGAGCACGGCCAGGACGTGCGCGGTTTGCGCAGCAAGAGCTGGGACGAGTTCGCGCGGCCCGGCGCACCGGTCATGGATTTCGTGTTCACGGTCTGCGACGCGGCCGCGGGCGAAGCCTGTCCGGTGTGGCCCGGCCAGCCCGCCACGGCGCACTGGGGCGTGGAGGATCCCGCCGCATTCGACGGCGCACCCGACGAGCAGCGCCGTGCGTTCCTGCGCGCGTACCAGGTGCTCGAGCGCAGGATCGAGCTGCTCACGCTGGTGAACCTCGGCGCGCTCGATCGCATGAGTCTGCGCCGCCGCCTGGCCGAGATCGGCAAGGAAGGTCCGCGCTAGGCGCTCCTGAATCTCGTGCGGCGCTCGTGCCAAGATGTCCGCTCGAGAGGAGTCCAACGTGGAAGCAGGGATCTTCATGATGCCGTCGCACCCGCCCGAGCGGTCGCTGCGCGACGGCTACCAGTGGGACCTCGAGCACCTGGCCATGTGCGATCGGCTCGGCTTCCACGAGGCGTGGATCGGCGAGCACTTCACGTCGCCCTGGGAGCCGAATCCGGCGCCCGATCTCCTGATCGCGCAGGCGCTCCTGCGCACGCAGACGATGAAGCTCGCGCCCGGCGCGCACCTGCTTCCGTACCACCACCCCGCCGAGCTCGCGTGCCGCGTCGCGTATCTCGACCACATGGCGCGCGGCCGCTTCATGTTCGGCGTGGGCTCGAGCGGGCTGCCGAGCGACTGGCGCTTGTTCGACGTCGACGGCATGTCGGGCGACAACCGCAAGATGACGCGCGAGGCGCTCGACATCATCTTGAAGCTCTGGAGCGCGAACGAGCCGTTCGAATACAAGGGCGAGTACTGGAACGTGAACCGGCCCGACACCATGTTCAACTCGCTCAAGTTCCACCTGAAGCCGTTCCAGAAGCCGCACCCGCCGATCGGCGTCGCGGGGCTGTCGCCGAGCTCGGACACGCTCCTGCTCGCGGGCGAGCACGGCTTCATGCCCATGAGCTTGAACATCAACCCGTCGTACCTGAAGTCGCACTGGGCGTCGGTGGAGCGCGGTGCGGAGAAGTCGGGGCGCAAGCCCGAGCGCAGCGGCTGGCGCATCGTGCGCGAGGTGTTCGTGGCCGAGACCGACGCCGAAGCGCGCAAGCACGCGCTGGGGGGCATGCTCGCGCGCGCCTATCGCGAGTACCTGCTGCCGCTGTTCGGCGCGTTCGGCTTCACGCAGCTGTTCAAGGCCGATCCGAACCACGCGGACAGCGACGTGACGCCCGAGTACCTGTGCGAGCACAGCTGGCTCGTGGGCTCGCCGCGCACCGTCGCGCAGCGGCTCGGCGACATGTACGACGCGTGCGGCGGCTTCGGCGCACTGCTCATCCTGACGTTCGACCACTCGCAGCAGGACGCCGCGTGGGCCGCGTCGCAGCGGCTGTTCATCGAAGAGGTGATGCCCAAGTTCGCGTCGCTGAAAGCGGCCTAGTCGACAGCGCTCCGGCGCACCGCGAAGATTCCGGCGTGGCAGACACGAACATCTTCACCGACCCGAAGGCCTACACCGACGTGGAACGCTGGCACGCGGTCGCCGCGCGGCTGCGCCGCGACGAGCCCGTGGCGTGGATCGAGGCGCCCGACTTCGATCCCTTCTGGGCCGTCACGCGCCACGCGGACGTGCTCGAGATCGAGCGCCAGCCCGAGCGCTTCCAGAACACGATCGACTCCGTGCTCGCGCCCGCCGCGTTCAAGGCGAAGAACGGCGGCATGCAGATCCCGTTCAAGACGCTGATCCACATGGACGGCGCGCAGCACCGCGCCTACCGCAACCTGACGAACGACTGGTTCAAGCCCGGCGAGCTGCGGCGCACGCTGCAGCCGCGCATCGAGGAGCTGGCCAAGCGCTTCATCGACCGCATGGCGGCGCTGGGCGGCCAGTGCGACTTCGCGCTCGACGTCGCCCGCTACTACCCGCTGCACGTGATCATGAGCGTGCTCGGCGTGCCGGAATCGGACGAGCCGCTCATGCTCGACTTGACGCAGAAGCTGTTCGGCGCGGACGACCCCGACTTCGGCGTCGGCAACGACCTCGAGAAGCGCGTCGCCGTCATGATGCAGCTCGTCGGCTACTTCCAACGCATGACGGCCGACCGGCGCGCGAGCCCGGGCGACGACCTGGCGTCCGTCATCGCGAACGGGCGCATCGACGGCGCGCCGCTGCCCGACCTGGAGACGCTCGGCTATTACATCATCGTCGCCACCGCCGGACACGACACCACGTCGAGCACGCTCGCAGGCGGGCTCGAGTCACTCGCGCGCACCCCCGAGCAGCTCCGCGCGCTGCAGCGCGACCCGTCGGGCATCGACAACGCGGTCGAGGAGATGATCCGCTGGGTGACGCCCGTGCGGCACTTCATGCGCTGGGCGCAGGAGGACTACGTGCTGCGCGGCACGAAGATCGCGAAGGGCGACGGGCTGCTCATGTCGTACCTGTCGGCCAACCGCGACGAAGAGGTGTTCGAGGCGCCGTTCCGGTTCGACGTTGCGCGCGCGAACGCGTCGAGTCACCTGGCGTTCGGCACGGGCGTGCACTTCTGCCTGGGCGCGAACCTGGCGCGCCTCGAGCTCGCCGCGTTCTTCCGCGCGCTCCTGCCGCGGCTCGAGTCGCTCGAGCTCACGGGCGCGACGGAGTACACCGCAGCCACGTTCGTCGGCGCGCCGAAGCGCGTGCCGATCCTCTACCGCCTCCGCTGATTACGCGTTGAACGCCAGCTCGAGCCCCGCCTGCGGCCAGGGCGTCTTCACCAGCAGGCCGCGGCCCGACACGGTGATCCACGCCGTCTTCATGTCCTTCCCGCCGAACGCGATGTTCGTGACGAGCGGGTCCTTGTACTTCGCGAGCGACGTGAACTTGACCTTGCCCTTCGGCGAGATCGTCGAGATGCCGCTGTTCAAGAGCGTCGCCACGCACACGTGGCCGTTCTTCTGCACGGCGAGTGAGTCGTACAGCGAGTAGCCCGGCGTCTGGCCCACGTAGGTGCCGCCGGGCAACAGGCCGGCCGCGCTCGCGAGCTGGCCGGGCTTCGCGATCTTCGCGGCGAACAGCCGCCCGGAGAACGTCTCGGCGTAGTACACCGTCTTCTCGTCGGGCGAGAGGCCGACGCCGTTCGGGCCGTGGAGCTCGTGGATCTGGCACGAGATGTGGTTGCCGTCCGGCTTGGCGTAGTAGAGCGCGCCGTGCACGCGGTGCGTCGCCGTCGACTTCGCGTGGTCGGTGAACCAGAAGCCGCCCGTCTGGTCGAACACGATGTCGTTCGGGCCGCTGAGCATGCGCCCGTCGCAGTGCGTGTAGAGCGTCTCGACCTTGCCGGTCGAGATGTCGACGCGCTGGATCGAGCCGCCCTTGTAGTCCTCGGCCTGGTGGCCGGGCAGCAGCACGCCCTGCACCTCGGCCCACGCGAAGCCGCCGTTGTTGCAGATGTACAGCGCGCCGTCCGGCCCGATGGCCGCGCCGTTCGGGCCGCCGCCCACGTGCGCGATGCGCTGCTTCTTGCCGTCGGGCAACACGCGCGTGATGTCGCCCGAGTTGATCTCGACCACGATCACCGAGCCGTCGGCCATGACGACCGGACCCTCGGGGAAACGCAGGCCCGAAGTGACTTCCTTGAACGCCATCTCGTGCTCCTTCTGTACGTGTCTAGCGCGGGTAGCTCCGGTGCAGCGCGTCGACGACCTCGAAGAACTCGCGCCGGACCTCGTCCACGATCTGTTTCACCGGCTTCACGGCGTCGATGCGGCCGCACACCTGGCCCGTCAGCGCGATCGCCGCCTCCATGTCGCCGCCGAAGTACAGCTCCTTCGCCGAGCCGAAGTCGCCGAACACGTTCTTCTCGAGCTCCTTCTCGAGCTTCGTGCTGCGCTCGGTGCGCAGGGCGCGCAGCGCGGGCGAGTGGAAGCGGTTCAGGAAGACGGTGTCGGTCTCCTCGGCGCGCACGATCGCATCCTTCCAGTTCTGGTGCACCGGCGACTCGGCCGACGACACCATGCGCGTACCGAGCTGGATGCCCTCGGCGCCGAGCGCGAACGCTGCGGCCATGGTCGCGCCGTCGACGAAGCCGCCCGCCGCGACGATCGGCACCGACACGCGCGAGCGCACCAGCGGCAGCAGCACCATCGTCGCGACCTCGCGCGGATTCTTGAAGCCGCCGCCCTCGCCGCCTTCGACGATCAGCCCGTCGACGCCCGCCTCGACGGCCTTCAGCGCCGCCTTCAGGCTGGGCACGACGTGGAACACGGTGAGCCCGCCCGACTTCAGCTCCTTGGTGTAGCGCTCCGGACTGCCCGCGGACGTGGTCACGAACTTCACGCCCTGCTCGATCACGAACTGCGCGATCTTCGGATCGCGCACGAACGCCTGCGCGATGTTCACGCCGAACGGCTTGTCGGTGAGCGTGCGCATCTTGCGCACCTCTTCGCGGATGGCGTCGAGCTCGCCCGACGAGGTCTCGATGATGCCCATGCCGCCGGCGTTCGAGACCGCCGACGCGAGCTTCGAGCGCGCGATCCAGCCCATGGGCGCCTGCACGATCGGGACTTCGACCCCGAGCATGCGCGTCACGCGGTTGTCGAAGGCGCGCGCGGTCGCCATCAGGGCGCGCCGCCTTCCATCAGGCGCTGCATCCGGCGCATGCCGCCGAGCCAGCGCTCCAGGTCGGCCGTCTTGTTCGACATCCACTTCTGCGCAATCGGGTCCGTCAGGATCAGGAAGCGCTCCTCGCGCATCGCCTCGACGACCATCTGCGCGACCTCTTCGGGCTCTCTGATCGGGCCCGCGACGTTCTTCGCGAAGGGCGAGTTCACGTCGCCGAGCATCGGCGTGCGCACGCCGAGCGGCGCGAGCAGCGACACGCGCACGCCCTTGTCGTGGTACGTGATCGACAGCCACTCCGCGAGTCCGACCACCGCGTGCTTCGTGACCGCGTACGTCAGGTTGCCGTGACTCGTGAGGATGCCGGCCATCGACGCCGTGTGCAGCAGGTAGCCGCGCTTGCGCGCGAGCATGCCGGGCAGCACCGCGCGCACGGCGTACACGTGGCTCATCACGTTCACGTGCCACTGCGCTTCCCACACGTCGAGCGGCGTCGTGAGCGGATCGCCGCCGCTGGCCACGCCCGCGTTGTTGAAGAACACGTCGATCGGGCCCAGCTTGCGCTCGGCCTCGGCGACGAGCGCGCCCACCTCCGCTTCCTTCGCGACGTCGCACGGCACTGCGAGCGCGCCGATCTCGTTCGCGACCTTGCGCACCGCGTCCGCGTTCACGTCGGTCGCGACCACGCGCGCGCCCTGCGCGGTGAACTCGCGCGCGGCTGCCGCGCCGATGCCGCTCCCCGCGCCCGTGACGACCGCGACCCTGCCCGCCAGCTCCATGGCGGAATTCTACGCCGGAGCCGCTAGGACTTGCCGCGCTCCGGGTCGATGCCCACCGCAGCCGCCACCTGGCGCCAGAGCAGCTCGATCACCCGCTCGGGCGAAGGCCGCGGCGAGCGCCCCAGCGCCTCGACCATGACCAGGCGCATGGCGCCGAACATCGCCGCGCCGGCGAGGCGCGGATCGACGCCCACGGGCAGCTCACCGCGCCGCTGGCCGCGCCGGATGCTGCGCGCCGCGCGGTCGACGACCACGGCGATTCGCGCGGCGTCCTTGCGCGCCACGTCGGGATCGCGCGCCAGCGGGCCGTAGAGCACCGCGGCGAAGGGCTCCGCGAAGTGGAAGCGCACGCCGCGTTCGAGGCGCAGGCGCTCGTGGCGCGCCCAGTCGCCCGCCGCGTCGAGGTCGACGTCGAGCACCTCGCCGTGGAAGCGGTCGAAGAACTGGTCCACGAGCGCCGACACGAGCCCGGACTTCGAGCCGAAGTAGCGGTGCACCAGGCTCGGCACGACGCCTGCGGCGTCGGCCACGCGCGCCAGCTCGATGTGGCCGCCGGTCTGCAGCGCGACCTTTCGCGCGACCTCGAGCAGCCGCCGGCGCGTCGCCTCGCCTTTCGCCGTGCGGGGCCGGGCCGTTCGCGGTCGAGCGGTTGACACGGAGCGCAGCGTGGTCCAAAAATGAAGTGAAGTCAATTCTCTTTTGAACCCGAGAGGGAGACGACATGGCGGCGCTGCTCGACGACCGCGCGATCGCGGAGCGGATCTTCTCGCACATCGAGGCCGGCACGACCGACCTGTCCGACGCGTCCTGGCGCGAGCCGGTCGAGAACTACCGCTCGCAGGCGCGCTTCGACGCCGAGCTCGCGCGCGTGCTGCGCAGGACGCCGACGCCCTTCTGCCCTGCCGCCGCGCTCGCCGAGCCGGGTGCCTGGCTCGCGCGCACCGCCGCCGGCACGCCCGTCATGGCGGTCCGCGGCGACGACGGCCGCGTGCGCGCGTTCCGCAACGCGTGTCGCCACCGCGGCATGCAGCTGGTCGAGGGCGCCGGCTGCGGGCGAGCGCTCGCGTGCCGCTACCACGGCTGGACCTACGGCCTGGACGGCGCGCTCCGCCACGTGCCCCACGCCGACGGCTTCCCCGGCCTCGACCGCAGCGCGCACGGGCTCTCCGAGCTGCCCGCGTTCGAGAAGTGCGGGCTCGTGTTCGTGGCGCAGGACGCCGGCGCGCGCGACGACGGCAGCTTCGACGGCCTGCCCGACTTCATCGGCGCCGACCAGCGCATGTTCCACCAGCGCGAGTCCCTCGTGCCCGCGAACTGGAAGATCTTCCTCGAGGGCTTCCTCGAGGGCTACCACATCAAGACCACGCACCCGACCACCTTCTACCCGTTCGGCTTCGACAACCTGAACGTGGTGGAGACCTTCGGGCGCAACAGCCGCGTCACGTTCCCGTTCCAGCGCATCCGCAAGCTGGCCCAGGTGCCGCCCGCCGAGCGCCGCGTGCGCGGCGCGCTCACCTACGTGTACCACCTGTTCCCGAACGCGATCGTCACCACGTTCTCGCACCACACGCAGCTGCTCGTGCTCGAGCCCGTGTCGCTGGGCGAGACACGGCTCGTCGCGTACCTGCTGACGAACCGGCCCGCGGGCGACGCGACCGCGCAGGCCGACGCCGAGCGCGACGCCGCCTTCGTGAACCAGACGGGCGGCGCCGAGGACGCGGCCGTGGTGTGCGCGATCCAGCGTGGGCTCGCGAGCGGCGCGAACGACGCGTTCACGTACGGGCGCTTCGAGGGCGCCATCTCGCACTTCCACCGCGCGCTGCACGCGGCGCTCTCGGGGTAGGATATCGGCGGGAGCTCCCGCCGAAGTGGATCCAGACACGACCGTCACGAGCGTGGGCCACGCGATCCAGCTGTCGGTCGCGCCCGTGTTCCTCTTGTCGGGCATCGGCGCGATGCTCGCGGTCATGACGAACCGGCTGTCGCGCGTCGTCGACCGCGCGCGCACGGTGCGCGAGGACCTGCCGGGCGCGAACGCGGACGAGCGCGCGGACGCGCACGCCGAGCTGCACGTGCTGTCGCGCCGCGCGAAGCTCATCTACTGGGCGATCACTTTGTGCGCGATCACCGCGCTCTTCGTGTGCGCGGTGGTCGCGGCGATGTTCGTGGCGGCGTTCCTCGGCTACCGCGCCGCGATCCCCGTGGCGCTGCTCTTCGTGGGCGCGATGACCACCTTCTTCGCCGGGCTGCTCTGCTTCCTGCGCGAGATCTTCCTGGCCACGGCGAGCCTGCGCATCGCGCCGTGACTACGCGGCGCGGATGAGCCGGCCCGGCAGCGCGCCCGTCGGCTCGTCGTGCAGCGCCACGACTTCACCGCGCACGATCGTCGCCTCGTAGCCGCGCGCGCGCTGCACGAAGCGCGCGCCGCCCGCGGGCAGGTCGTGCACCATGCGCGGCGGCTCGAGGCGCAGGCCTGCGAAGTCGATCACGTTGAAGTCGGCCCTGCGGCCGGGCTCGAGGGTGCCGCGGTCGCGCAGGCCGAAGAGCTCGGACGTGTCGCGCGTCATGCGCCGCACCACGAGCTCGAGCGGCAGCTTCGCGCCGCGGCTCCGATCGCGCGCCCAGTGCGTGAGCATGAAGGTGGGGATGCTCGCGTCGCAGATGATCCCGCAGTGCGCGCCGCCGTCGCCCAGCCCGAGCACGGCGCGCGGGTGCAGCAGCATCTCGCGCAGGGGCTCGCACGACAGCTGGCTGTAGTTGAGCACGGGCACGAGCAAGAGCTCTCGGCCGTCCTTCTCGAGCAGGCGGTCGTACAGCACGTCCTCGACGTCGCGGCCCGCGCTCGCCGCCAGCGCCTCGAGCGACGCCTCGTACGGCGGCTCGTACTCGGGCGGGTCGCCCATCGGGAACGTCTTGCCGTACAGGGCAGCGAGCATCGACGGCACGGCGGTGCGCTCCGCGAGGATGCGCCGCTTCGTCTCGGGATCGCGCATGCGCGCGACGCGCACGTCGAGTGACTCGTGGCGGAGTGACTCGAACGTCGGCCGGCCCGAGAACGGGTGGATCTTCGTCTGGTGGCCGAGCAGCAGCCCGAACGGCCGGCCCGCCACCTGCGGGAAGATCTGCGCGCCGTCGCGCACGGCGGCGGCCGAGATCTCGAGCAGCTCGCGCCACAGCTCGGGCGCGGCGTCGAACTGCAGCATGGCGAACGTGACGGGCCGGCCCACGGCGGCCGAGAGCCGGCGCATCCACTCGATCTCGCGCAGCGGCCCCGCGATGTCCTCGCCCGCCGCGCCGGCGCCCGCCACCTCGAACACGCCGCGGCCCAGCTCGCCCAGCGCGCGGCCGAGACCGAACAGCTCGTCCTCGGCCGCGAACGTGCCGGGCACCGGCTCGCCCGTGATCGCCCGGTGCACGATGGTGCGCGACGTCGACACGCCGAGCGCGCCCGCCGCGAGCCCTTCGCGCACGAGCGCGGCCATCGCCTCCACGTCGCCCGGCGTCGCGGGCTGGTTCCTCGCGCCGCGCTCGCCCATCACGTACGCGCGCACTGCGCCGTGGGGCACCTGCGTGCCCACGTCGACCGCGAAGCGCCGGCGCTCGAGCGCGTCGAGATACTCGGGGAAGCTCTCCCACTCCCACGCGATGCCTTCGTGCAGCGCCGTGCCGGGAATGTCTTCGACGCCCTCCATCAGACCGATCAGGAAGTCCTGCTGGCCCGGCCGCACGGGCGCGAAGCCGACGCCGCAGTTGCCCATCACGACCGTCGTGACGCCGTGCCACGACGAGGGCGACAGACCCGGGTCCCAGGTCGCCTGGCCGTCGTAGTGCGTGTGGATGTCGACGAAGCCGGGCGTGACGAGCAAGCCGTCGGCGTCGAGCTCGCGCTGCGCTGCACCTGCCACGCGCCCCACGTCGGTGATGCGCCCGTCCGAGACCGCGACGTCGGCCGTGCGCGCGGGTGCGCCCGTCCCGTCCACCACCGTGCCGCCCCGGATCACGAGGTCGTGCGCCACTGCGTGCCTCCCGTTCCCGCCAGCGTACACCAGCTGCGCGCGCGTGCTCTAATGCCGGCATGCTGATCATCCATCATCTGGGCGTCTCGCAGTCCGACCGCGTCGTGTGGCTCATGGAGGAGCTCGGCCTCCCCTACCGGCTCGAGTGGTACAACCGCGGCGCAGACGGGCTCATGCCGCCCGAATACGTGAAGCTGCACCCCGCTTCGACGGCGCCGGTGGTCGAGGACGGCGACAAGGTGCTGTCGGAGTCGGCGGCAATCCTCGAGTACATCTGTCACAAGCACGCCGGCGGCCGGCTCACCGTCGCGCCCAGCGCCCCGAACTACTTCGACTACCTGTACTGGATGCACTTCAACAACAACGTGCAGGGCATCTTCTTCGCGAAGCTCGCCTCGGCGGGCCGCACGGATCCCGACGCGAAGCGCGTGGAGGGCTTCATCGCGCGGCGCGAAGGCGGCTACTACCGGCACCTGGAGCAGCGGCTCGGCGAAGTGCCGTATCTCGCGGGTCCCGACTTCACGTGTGCCGACATCATGGTCACGTTCAACCTGACCGAGCTGCCGCTCTTCGGCGGCCGCAAGATCGACGACCTGCCGAACGTGCAGGCGTACGTGAAGCGCATCGAGAAGCGCCCGGCGTACGTGCGCGCGATGGAGATCGCGGGACCGGGCGCGAAGCCGAAGTGAGTCGGCGCGTCAGCGCGCGGACGCGTCGCGCTGGCGCACGCAGTCTTCGGGGACGTTGCTGACGGCGACGTCGACGCCGCGCGCGAAGGCGAGCGCGCAGCTCGCGATGCGCCGCCGGCCGCCCGGGAGGGGCTCGGCGGGCTCATCGGCGAGCGTCCAGGCGTTCACGGCAACGACCCGGCCGCTCGCGTGCACGAGCCCGACGTTCCCGTCGGTGAGCGTCTCGGGGC
>Ga0335077_10002806_pt1 | contig 20879 bp, 13 predicted proteins | sample Lox_Sample_31_FD_207151 | JGI IMG/M metagenome (GOLD analysis project Ga0335077, IMG submission 207151) | Soil microbial communities from Loxahatchee National Wildlife Refuge, Florida, United States - Lox_Sample_3.1 | ecosystem: Environmental > Terrestrial > Soil > Wetlands | place: USA...
CTGCGTTTCCCCTCTCCGCTCATCGAACCGGACGTGCGGATCTCCCGCATCCGGCTCTCCGACTGGAATTCGCGTGAAGGCTCACGCGGAGGCACGTAGACGCAGCCCACCGATTTGCTGGACCCCGAGTTCCTTATAGATCCACTCGACCGGGTACTGCTTGATGCCGCGCCGCTGCCGCACCTTGTGTCGTCGCCTGAGAAAGTCGCGAACGCTTCGAAGAACGTATTGATCCACGGCTCGAAACCGCACGAGCCTGGTTCCGTAGCTGAAGTAGTTTGCCCATCCTCGTAGAATCTCGTTCATTTGATTTACTACTTCAGGCCATGGCTCTTGATTCCCGCGCCGGAGCAACTTGGGCACCGCTGCCTTTACTCGCTTCACGCTCTTGTTCGAAGGCTTGGCGGAGAGATACCAGTGGCCATCCTTGCGGCTCTTTTCGGGGCCGTAGGTGTAGCCAAGGAAGTCGAAACTCTCCTCATCTCCATAAACGATTCTGGTCTTGGCTTCGTTCAAGGTGAGTCCGAGCCTTCTCATCGTCTGCCGCGTCCACTCCAGCGCCTCGGTCGCTCGACCTCGGCTGAGGATGACGAAATCATCGGCATAGTTGATAAGTCGCGCTCGAAACTCTTCCCCCTTCCTTTGCCGCTTCCAGTGCTTGAGAAAACGGTTCATATATAGGTTGGCGAGCAATGGGCTGACCACCGCTCCTTGCGGCGTGCCCACGCTGCTTCGCTTCCCGCCGGTGATTTGCCGTCTTCCTTGCTCATCGATCTCGACCACCACAACCTTCAGCCATTGCTTGACGAGCTTCAGCATCCAGCGATCCGAGATCCGTCTTGCTCCCGATTCCATGAGTTCTTGGTGAGGAATCCTATCGAAGTACTGCGACAGGTCGGCATCGACCACATCGCGGTATCCCTCACACAGACTACGGTGCACTGCTCGCACCGCATCCTGGGCACTTTTGCGCGGCCGATATCCGTAGGCCTTCGGCTCGAGGTCCGCCTCGAAGATCGGCTCCAGCACAAGCTTGGCTGCGGTCTGCACCACTCGGTCCCGAATCGTCGCGATGCCCAATGGCCGCGTGCCTCCATCCGGCTTCGGAATCATCACCCGGCGCACCGGTCCTGCTTTATACGTCTTCTCGCGCAGCTCCTTTCCGAGCCCGTCCAACCACTCTGCCACGCCCTTGGACTCGATGTCCGTGAATCCCTCCCCGTCGACGCCGGGCGCTCCGCCGTTGGCGTAGCACACTCTCCAGGCATACTCGAGGATATCTTGGCGGTACACCTTGTCGTAGAGCAGGTAGAAGCGGTAGTCGGGCTCTCGCTTCGCCTTCTCGTAAAGCTTCCTCCGAAGACTCCCGACTTTTTCAGGAGGTTCCAGGCTCACGCCAATCTCCTTGTCTTCGTCTTCTTCCGAAGCGCTCCAGAAGTGAGGCCCCTTCCCTCCACCGGCGTTGACCGGCTTCCGCGGTACTACTGGCCTCTCCGACTCCCGGCTCGGCGGCCTGCCGCCTTCTGCGGCATCGAGGGGCGCGACTCCCTTGCCTCACCGGGTCTCCCACGTTGCCCTTGGTGTCCTTCTCCGCGTGCCGTTCCCACTACCCCGGTGGACCGCGACGGGTGCCTGCGTCGGTTGCTTCCCCTTCGCGCAGCGGCCTTCCCTTCTCTGCAGGGAGGTCGGCGTCCACCACCGTACTTTCGGGGCCTGCTCAGGATTCACTCGCGTTACGGCCCGCGGATTCGCTCCAGAGCCCTTCGCTCCCTTCTTTTCCGAGGCTTCCCCGCAGCGGATTACTCCGCTGCGACGCTCGGTAGCTATGGAGTTGAACCGACAACTTCTCCAGCGGAACTTTCATCCGCTGGACACCAGCGCCTTTCGTGGCGCACTGCAGAGCTTCCCTAGTAGTATTCGCTCGACTTCGGACATCAATACTACGCGTGGCGGAACTTGGCACGTCACAGGCGAGGCTAAAATTTACCGACCATCGACTTCGGCGCGATAAATCGCCGCCTGGCCGGGCCCTTCCGCGACTGAGATTTCGATTGACACTATTCCGGGGAGCGCCTGCCTGGTATTCAGAGCCTCATATAGTTCTTTCCAAATAAAGCGCGCGAGCTCCTCCACCGAGCTGTGTCCGATCGGCAAAAGACAGGCGTCGCCCGCGGGCAGGCGGAATTCATCCGCGCCGTAACAGATCCTCAGCTGCCCGTTCTCCAGATGTTCAATCTGCAGACAGTCGCTGTCGGCGGGAACCAGCGTGCGCTCGTCGAGCCGATCGACGATCTCCTTGGTGAGCTGTTTGATGAGGCCGAAGTCGAGCACGTAGCCGGTTGGCGAGAGCCGCCCTTCGACGCGGACGCCGACCTGGTAGTTGTGGCCGTGCAGCGGCTCGCGGAATCCCGGGTAGGCGATAAAATGCGCGGCCGAGAATTTCAGATTCTCCTTGGCAACGTAGATCGAAAATCCGGATGACACGTGCTTACTCCGAGGCGCCGCCTTTTGCCTGCGCGACAAGCCGCGCGAGACATTCATGGGCGACGCCGGTGAACTGATCGCGATAACGCTCGTGGTCGAGCGAAGCGGCACGCATGAAACGCTCCAGTTCGCCCGGCGCGGCCAGCGCGAAGCGGCGCATCAGTTCGCTTCCCCAATCGGTCTCGAGTTCAAGCTCGGCCATCACGTCGTCCACCGCAAGACCGTGCATTCCGCCGAGCACGCACTCCGCGAAGTAGCCGGCCTGACCCGCGCGATCGAGCTCGAAGCTCCGCACTTCCATCGCCTCGCCCATCGAGAGCAGGCGATCCATCCCGTACTCGTTGCGCTTGGAGCGCACCGCCGGGTCGCCGCTGCCGTCATAGCCCGAACCGATCGCGGCAATCGCTACGCGGCCGTCGGCGAGCGGCACCGGATGAAAGATATAACCGTGCGACGTGTAGCCGAGCATCCTGCACAACTCGACACGATAGGCGAGCAGGTCGAAGTCCGTGCGCCGGGCGATGTCGAGCAAGAAATCGCCCAGCACCACGCCCGCGGCATCGGCGCGCGCGATAAGCTCAAGAAACTTCGCCGAATCATATTCCTCGCGCCGCGCGATCAGCGCCGCCCACTCGCGGTCGAACACGAGCCCAACCGCGCCGATCCCGCCGGCGCCATTGAGATCCGCATGCGCGATGATCGGTTCGCCGCAGCTTACCGGCTCGAGATCCATCGCAAGGTAATGGCCGTGGCTGGAGGGCTTGGCGAAGCCGCGGCGCGCGTTGGTAAGGCGCACCGCGAAAGCGTCGCGCGCGATGAGTTTGCTGCCGCCGCCGCGCCGCTCCGCGAGCAATCCATAGCCGCTCAGCAGCGATCCATAGCCGATCACGAGCAGCGTGTCGTTGATCCGATTGTTCGCGTGGATTCGATTCGTCACTTTCCGGCTCATCCAATCGTAGCGGAGACCCGCGAGGGTTAAAACATACGTTCAGATGCACATCAGGACGCCCCGTGCGGGCGCGCCCGTGCTCCGGCCGATCGCACGCAGATAGAGCAGCAATTGCAGACGATATTCGTCGAGCCGTCCCGCGATATCGGCGTCGGTCTTGAAATCCACGACGACCCATCGTTCCCCCTCGGCAATGCGTTCGGGGAAAGCCAGGTCCACAACGCCTTCGACCGTGAGGCCTCCAAAAGCGTCCCGGTCCTCGACCCGCATCGCGAGCGCGCATTCGCGCCGGAGCCGCGCGCCCGCGGCCGCCGCCGCTTTCAGCAACGGGCAACCGAGCGCCGCGGCCACGGCGTCGCACGCAGCCGCCGTCTCGAGCTCGTCCGCACCGAGCATCCGGGCAAAGAAGCGCGCGGCTTCGGCGATCGCGGAGGCGTCAGCATCGAGCGCGACGCGCGAGAGCACGGCGTGTACCAGCGTTCCGAAGCGGACACCCTGGGGGCGCCCCGCGGCGCGCGCGACGCGTTCGATCGCGATCTGTTCCGGGTCGCCCAGCCATGCAGGGCGCTCGCCGCGCTCGGCCATTCTGCGCGCGAGTTCGGTCGCGGCGGCGACGCTGAACGTTTCCTTCGCTCCCGCGGCGAGCGTCGCGCCGTGGCGGGCCTTCCACGCTTCATATTCGCGCGCCCCTTGCGACGCCTCGCGCTCGCCCTTATCGGCGGTCAGCAGGCGATGCTGCCGCAGGCCCATCGTTTCGCGCGCGTCGAGCCTGAGCCGCGCCGGGTCCCACCAAACGATTCGATGGTCCCCGGCTTGCGGGCGATGGAGTCCGGGCGCGACGACCTGCGACTTGGTTGGCGCCCTCGGCGGACGCACGACGACGCTGTCATCGCCGAATACCGGACATCCGGGCGGCGCGGGGTCGAGCGGCGCACGCCGATCCTTGGCCGCGGGATAGATCACGGGATTGAGAAGCGCGAGCCATCCTTCCTGCGGAGCGCTGCCGACGGCCGGAACAATCAGCAGGTCGCGCGCACGCGTAGCGCCGACGTAAAGCAGTCGCATCGCTTCCTCGCGGTCGCGGCGCATCTCCTCTTCGGCGTGTTCCAGAAGCTCGCGCGGGGCGTGCCCGGCGACTCTCAGCGCGCAAAGGCCGCTTGCCGGATCGACCCATCGATGGGCGTCGCCGGCGGTTTCATTGCACGTCAGATCGGCGAGCAGGACCACCGGAAACTCCAACCCCTTGGCGCGATGCACGGTCATGATGCGGACGCCTTCGGCGCCTTCCTCGACCACCGGCGCGTCGGCGCTCTCCTCGCGCGCGGCGCGCGCTTCGAGTTCGTCAACGAAGCCGCGGAAGGAGCGCGCCGCACGGCGGGCCTCGTAGCGCCGCGCGAGATCCATCAGGCGCATCACGTTGGCCAACGCCTGCTCGCCGGTAGGCCAGATTGCGATCGCCGCATGGGCGCGCACGGCGGCGAGCAGCCGCGCGATAGTCTCCGCGATCGGCCTGCGGTTGCGTCCGCGGCTGAGATCGCGCAGCACGCCGAGCGCTTTGCCGACCTCCTCGAGTTCGGCCGGAAGATCGGCGTGGAGCTTGCGAAAGGGATGGAGCGAGCCGGCGGACGCGCGAAAGCGCAGCAGCGCTCCGTCGTCGAGCGCTAACAGCGGGCCGCGCAGCGTCGCGAAGACTGCTAGTTCGTCGTCGGGCCGCTCGATCGCGCCGAGCGCGTTGCGCAGCGCCTCGACTTCCTCGCGCTCGTTGAACGATCCGCCCTTGACCAGGACGTGCGCGATATGGCGCGCCTCCAGCGCGCGCACGTAAGGCCGCGTAACGTCGCGGCCGTAGCTGCTGAAGCGGCGAAAGAGCATGCAGATATGGCGCGGTTCGATCGCCACGCGGACATCGGGCTGGTCGCGCGTGGTCACCGTCCATCCGCTCTCCTCGACCAGCCATCGCACCAGCGCGCCGACCGCGTCGGGAGTCGATTCGTCGATCTGGCGTTTGGTGACGAAGCCGCGCTCGTTGAACGGCGCCGGCACTGGCAATACGACGATCGACGGCTGCGTGGCGCAGTTGGCGCGAAACGGCATCAGCGGCGAATAGGCGGGATGGGTCGGGGACTCCGACGGCATCAGCGGCGCAAAGGCGGCGTTGACGGCCGCCTGCAGCTCGGGGGTCGCGCGAAAGCTGACCGTCAGGTGCTCCAATTCAGCGCCGCAATCGAGCAGGCGGCGCTTGATCTCCTGGTAGAGCGCGACGTCGGCGCGGCGGAAGCGATAAATCGATTGCTTGGGGTCACCGACGATAAAGAGTTTCCCGGGCAGCGGACGCGCGCGGCGCCAGTCGGCTTCGGCGGGATCGTCGGCCGCGAGCAACAGCAGGATTTCCGCCTGCAGCGGATCGGTGTCCTGGAATTCATCGACGAAGATGTGACTGATGCGCCGCTGCAGCTCGGCGCGCACGGCCTCGCGGCCGCGCACGAGATCGCGCGCGATCAGCAGCAGGTCCATGAAGTCCAGCACGCCGGCGCGCTTCTTGGCCTCCTCGTAGTAGCCCACGATCGGCCACAGCTCGTCGCGCAGAAGCGGCGCGAGGTTGGCGCCGGCGCCGTCACGAAAGCGTACGAGGCGCGCGCGCAGCGCGTCGCGCCGCGCAATCACTTCGGCGCGCGGCAGCGATCCGAACTCCTCGCCCCACCCCTTCCATCGCCAGCGTCCGTCATAGCCGCGCAGCAGCGCGAGCAGCGCGGCCTCGAGCGCGTCGTAGTCGCGCCCGCGCACAGTTTCAAGCCGCGTCGCCTCGTCGATCGGACGGGCGATCTCGCCGAGCGCCTTGCCGAGCCAGTCTTCCGGATCGACCTGCGCGATGAGCGCGCCGACTGCGCGGATCTCGTCGACCAGCGCGTCGATTTCGGGATCGCGATCGAACACCTGATGGGCCCACGGCGTCTGGAAGTCGCGCCATTGCAGAAGCTCCCATGCGGCGGAACGGATGATCGGCCGCGGACCCTCGCGGTCGAATCCTTCGCGGCGGCGCAAAAGCCGGCGCAGACCTTCGCCCGGAGCGGCCAGCGCCTGCTCGAACCATCGGTCAAAGGCGCTTTCGAACAGTTCGCCGGCTATGTCGTCGGCCGCAACCTCGAACATCGGATCGACTCGCGCCTCGACCGGGCGCTCACGCAGAAGGTCGGCGCAAAACGAATGGATCGTGCCGATGCGGGCTTCCTCGAGCTGGCCAAGCGTCTCGGAGAGCCGTATACGCTCGGCCGGATCGCGCGCAGGCTCGGCGCGCGCGTTTTCGATCTCCGCGCGCAACCGCAGCTTGAGCTCGCCGGCCGCCTTTTCGGTAAATGTCACCGCGACGATTCGGCCAAGCTCGGCGCGGCCGCTCGCGAGCGCAGCGACGATTCGGTTGACCAAGGCGGTGGTTTTGCCGGTGCCGGCGGCGGCCTCGACGATGAGCGTTGTGTCGAGGTCGCGGCGGATGCGCTCGCGCACGTGTCGATCGGCGATCGCGGGCTCCGCGCCATTGGTGCTGCGCGGCCCGTTCGACGGACTGCTCACCAAAGCTTCCCCGTCCGGCGCACCTTTTTGCTTTTCCGCGTTCATCGCAGCCTGCGCAGGCGCTCGAGCGCGTTAATGCGCGTCGGCGGTTTAAGCGCGACGCGCGTCTCCTCGTACGGTCCGCAAACCATCCGGTAGTCGCACCATTTGCACTCGCCTGCCGCGGGTGCGGCGGGCAGGAACCCCTCGGCGATCGCGCCGGCCACGGTCGCCGCGAATTCGCGCGCCGCGCCGCGTGCCGCCTGGTCGAGCGGCACGACGCGATCCTCGTAGCCGCCGCGGGACGAACAATAGTAGAGACGTCCCGATTCGACCGGTTCGCCGAGCAGCCGTTCGGCGGCGAGCGCATAGAGCACAGGCTGCAACACGCGGCCGCCGCCGATAATCACGTCTTTGGGCGCATCGGCCTTGCCGCTCTTGTGATCGGTAACGCGAAGCCGCCCGCCCAGACCGCGCTCAACCAAATCGATCGATCCGCGCAGGATCAGCCCGGCCTCGAGCGGCACCGGCTCGTCGCGGCTTGCGGGATCGGCCTGCTCGCGTCCCCCCGCAAGTCCGAAGGCGAGTTCGAAGCGCTCGGGCGTCCACGGAACGGGGTCTTCGGCCGCACGCCGCAGCCATTCGCGAAGGTCGGCGCGAATCGCGTCGATCGCGTCCTTCCAGACGCGATCGATCGCGGGCGCGAGCCTCTCATGCCAGTTCGCCGCGATCTCTTCCAGCGTCCGATCCATCAAGGCGAGCGCGTCGTCGAGCGCCGCTCGCTCGACCGGGAGCCGGCCTGCCGCGCGGAGCCGGGTCAGCAGCTCGAACTGGACCTCATGCAGGAGCGCGCCGCGGGTTAGCGGATCGACCACCTCGATCGCCTCGGCCTCTTCGCGCGGCTGGATTCGATGGATCGCGTAAAGCAGGAAACGATACGGGCATGCGGCAAAATGTTGCAACGCGGTGGCCGAATAGGAACGCGCATCGGGACGATGATGATCGAGGGCCGCGCGCGTCTCGGGACCGGGATCGACCAGTCCATCCGCCGGCGTCCACCGCTTGAGCCATCGCCGCGCGCGCGCACGCAAGGCTCGCGCAAGATGCGGGTTGGCGCCGAGCAGGTAGTGCGCCGCGCCAGTCGTCGCTTCCTCATCTTTGCCTGCCAGACGATGGAGCACGGCCAGATCGAATTCGGCATCGTCGATCGCCTGGGCGGCCTCGCGTGGCGCGGGCCAGCCAAGGCGCGCCGCCTGCTCGCCCACCGCGCGCCGTGCGAGTTCGTCGAATCCCGGCAAGCGTCCTTCGGCGGCGCGCAGCACTTCCAGTGCGTAGAACGACGGCACCCGCGGCCGGCCCTGGTCGAGATCGACGCGCGGAAACGAGAACATCGCGCGCCGGCGCGCGGCACCCGCGGCCAGGCGCAGGGCGAGGCGTTCCGCGGCGGCGCGGTTCTGCTGAAGCTCGAGATCGTGCCCAAGCCGCACGCGCGCCAAGTCGGGCAGGATCGGATCCTCGGTCAGCTTCCTGGGAAAGACGCGTTCGGTCAGGCCGGGAACGATCACAACGTCGAACTCGAGACCGCGCAGGTCCTGCGCTGGGGCTACCATCACGGCGCCGTAGCGGCGCGGAGGCCGCGGCGCCTCGAGCCGTCCCAGCCGTTCGGCCAGCACCTGGAGCACCTCGTCGAGTCCGACCGGACCCACTGGCGCCATCGGCTCGAGCTCGGCAAGCGCGGCGAGCACCGGCGCCGAATCGCGCACGGCGAGCGCGGTGAGCGCGCGCAGATGGCCCAGCCACTCGCCCCACGCCGCCTGCAAGGGCAACGCGGCGAGCGCCGTGATCTGCGGCAGCGCGACGTCGCCCAGGTGCTTGAGGTCGAGAATCTGGCGGTCGAAAGCGGCGGCGCGAACGTCGTCGTCTTTGAGTTCCGAGCGTCTCTTCTCCAGTTCCGCTGCGAGCCCTTTAAGCCGGCGCTCCCAGCGCTCGCGATTGCCGATAACCGACGCGTCGACCAGCAATCGCTCCCATCGCCACGGCGCGCGCACGGCGCCTTCGACCACTGGCACCGGATCGGCGGCGCCGTCAGCGAGTTCAGCGGACGCGGCCCCGTTGAGGGCGGCTCCTTCAAGCTCCGCGGACGGCGCGACGCCGGCAGGTTCGAGGTCCGGCGCGATGAAGCGCGCCGGTCCGTCGCGCTCGAGGTCGGGAACCTGCGCGAGCGAGAGATACTCGGCGTAGCGGCGCGCGGAAAGATGTTCGGCGGCCGAGGCCAGGAGCGCGAGCAGCGCGCGGCCGCCGGGCTCGGGACGCATCGCGCCGCGAGCAAACGAGGCGGGAATTGATGCGCGATCGAGCGCCTCTTCAAGATACGGCACGTAACGCGCGGACGCATGCAGCGCCACCGCGATCCGGTCGAAAGGGACACCGCGATCCGCCTCGGTCAGGATGCGGCGCGCTATCTCCACGCACTCCTGCATCTCGCCCGGCGCGGAGATGACTTCCACCGTATCGTCCAGCCGACGCTCCGGCGGCGTTTCGTTGCTGAATAGATAGTTCTGGAGGCGAGCGAGCGAATCGGCGGCGACGCCGGCGCGCGGGACCGGCGGCGGTGCGACGCCGAGCGCCGCGGAAAGCATCGCAAGCGCGGCCGTATCGCCCTCGGGAACGGTCGCAAGTATCGCGGGGGCGCGCGCCGCCAGCGCCGCATACAAATCACGCTCGAGCGTCGAGCCGCCCGCGACGTCGAGCATCAGTATCGGCATCGTGGCCTCGCCCGGCGGCGGATCGGCTTTGACGATCGCCGCCGCCAGCGCGAGCATCGCGGCGCGGTCGATCAGATGTGCGTCGTGAAGTTCTGACTCGAAACGCCGCAGCAGCGCGGCCAGCGGCGGACCGATCTCGTCGAGCGCCGCCAGCTCGTCCGCGTCGATTCCCGCAAGACGGATCTCGTTCAGGGTGCGGGCGAGCGCGCCTGGAAAACCAGGACGATCGGCCACCGGGGCGAAATAACCCAGCGCTCCGGCGGCGGCGAGCTTATAGATCGCGCGAGCTGCGACTCCTTCGAGGCCAAGCCCGGCAGCCGGCACTAATCCGTCGCGAAAGAGCCGGTCGGCGCACAGCGCACCTAGCAGCCGCAAGGGGGTCATTCGACGGACGCCGAAGAGCGCGCGCCGCGCGCTTAATGCGCGCACGAGATCGTCGGCTGCCGGCTGACGCGCCGCGAGCACTAGCACCTCGGCGGACGGCGCGAGCGCCTCGAGCCATTGCGTAGCCGCGGCGAGACGATCGGCAGCGCGCGGCGAGCAAACGATAGCGTGTCGTGGCGGCATCGAGTTGGAGGTGCGGCAGTTAAAGCCGTCCCGGCGATGATCGTCTGCCGCCCGAGCGCGCGCCGCAAGCGCGGCGATGCGGCTTCATGAACAGCGATCCCGGCGAGGCTGCTACTTGGTGAGAAAGACCGGATCGCCGACGCGGAGCGTGCCGGGAGCGCCGATCGAGGCGAAAACGCCGAGCGTGGCCTTGTGATGGCGCGCGGCCGTGCGCAGAATCGACAGGTCGCGCGGCAGCTCGGACTGCGCATGCGTGGTCATCACGCAGCGCAGCGCCGGCTGCATCGCGGTAATTTTCACCGCCGCTCCGACCTCGAGCGTGCCTTCGAGCCATTCGTCCTCGACAAAACCGTCAGCGCCATCCGCACCGGTATCGACGAAAATGTTGGGGCGAAAACGGCGCGGATCGAGCATCGAATCGCCGCCGCATAGGCGCCGCAGATGCTCGAGCGAGGTGCGGGCAAGGACGTGAATCGGCGCCGAATCGAAAAACGCACCGCGCATCAGGGCGAACGAATCGGGCAGCGTCCGGCTGTTGAAATTCGGAAGCACTTGCTCGACCGGAACGTCGGCGAAAATCGTCTCCGGATCGATCTCGCCGCGCGCGCGCTCGTCGCTCTTGGCACGCTCGAGAGTCACCGCGCGTCCCATCGCCTGCGAGAGCCGCGCCGAGGCGTCGGGATCAGCGGCGTGGATGCGCTCGCCGTCGGGAAAAACGATTGTGACCGGCGCAAGCTCGTCAGCGCGCGGCGGCGAATCATAGCTTGCGCGGAAGGCGAGCATCGCCGCCCACTTTTTCGCCGTCGCGATACGCCCCGAGGTCTCGCGCACAGCCCACGCACGGTCGCCGAGCGCGCCGTTTTGCGCCAGGGTCAATGCGGTCAGACTCTCGCCGAGCATCGATTTGACCGGATAGCGAAAAAGCGCGCTCACGACCCCGATTTTCTTCCGCTCCATTCTGGCCCCTGGCGCGTCCTTGCGATCAATGACCCGCCGCCGCACCAGGGGAGGCGCCTGGCTGCGCAGGGGGGCTCGGCGCCGCCGAAGGCGTTGCGGACGTACTTTCGGCGGCGGAGGGCATCGCGGACGCGGTCGCTTCCGCGCTGGCGGCGGCCGTCGGAGACGCGGCCTCGGGCGTCGCTGCCGCAGCCGGCACATAAACCGTGGGAATCGGCGTAGCTGGGCCGGTCGTCACCGACTGCGGCGCGACCGCCGGCGATCCCGCGCCATAGATCGCCGTGCCTATACCGTATTCATAGACCAGCTTGCCGCCGAGATAACCCTGATACGCGATCGCGACCGCCGCCAGGACAGCGACGAGCAAATAGAGTCCGCGCGTACCAGCCATGAAGCCGAAGAGCTGGACCCCGATACGCCATACGGCCAGCACCAGAAATACCCACGGCAGATAATCGCCGAGCTGGGCGTGACGATGAAGCGTGTCGTACGCGGGTCCGCCGGCATCCTTGACCGCCTTCCATACGCGATCGGCCTCCCATCCGCCGGTGAGCTTGGAGCCCCAGGCGGCGGCGGTGCCGAAGATCATCAGCGCGAGCGCCGCGTAGCGCATCCACAGGCGCGTAGAGAACATGCTGGCGAAAAGATCGGCGAGGACTGCGAGGATCAGGATCGCGACCGTGAAATGATCGACAGCCGGGTGTAAGTGCCATTTTTGGATCGTTTCAAGAAGACCTTGCATCCGGATTTCCTTTGCTGAAACTAGCCGCAGCTGTCCGTCCGTTCTCCGCCCGGCCGCGCGTGGCGGCGCCCCGCCTGCATGGCCGCGGCGACCCGGTCTTTATTACAGAGCCGCCGACGGCGCGCAAACCGTCGCGAGGCGACGCCGCGCGCCCGACCGGAACGGTTTGTCGTGTGTTAGCGGGCGGACGATTGTCAGTGGGCGGCGATGCGATACCCGAGCTGAACCATCCAGACCAGCGCCGACGGCCACATCGTCATCGCTGCGAGCGCGAAAAGTGAAAACCAGATAGGCGTATCCGCCACTGCGGAAACCACCGCGAGGGCCGGCTTGCGCACCGCAGCGCTCCGGCGGCCTGTCATCGGCGCGGGACGCGCCCGCGATGGCATGCGGCGAACCACGCCCCTCGCGCACGAAATCGGTACTACGTTGCTCTTCATTCGCTCGCCCGCCGGCCGCCGCCGCGACCGAGGCTACGTCAGAAAGCATTGTCCAAACGGCAGCCAAATTCCACTAGGTGGCAGACAAGTATCCACCGGCTCCGCAGCCATCAGACAGGTCAGTCGACAAGACGACGCCGGGCACGGCCCATCCTGCCCGCGGGCGCGCTAGTCGCCGCCGCAGCAGGTCCGCGGGTGGGGACGGAGGAAGGAATCGCCCAAGGAGTCGGAACGGCAGTGACCGCAGGAGTGGCCATGGGAGTCGCCGGGACGGTCGCCGCAGGCGTCGTTATTTGAGTAGCAGCGGAGGCCGCGGCGGGCGTAGCAGACAGAGTCGCGGCAGGAGTACCGGAGGGCGTCGTTGAAGGACTGCTCTCCGGTCCGGCACCAAGCGCAGGTCTAGCGGACGCCGACGGCACGGCCGATATCTCCGATGTGGGGGACGCGGCCGCCGCGGGCGTCGGCGCTTGCGCCGGCAGGGCCGATGCAGTCGGCGACGACGCCGGCTCAACCGGCGCCAAAATCACCGTCGGTGCAACCGTGACGACGGGGCGGATAGCGATCGTCATACGGTGCGCGTCGAGCGGCGCCCAGGCGTGCGCGCTCACCATGTAGTGCAGCACAGTCTGCGGCGACAGCGAACGCCATGCCGGATGCCACGCGTCGTCAAGCTCGAACTCATACGCGGTCAGTCCCTCGGCCTCGGACAGGCTCGCCGAGTCCGCATTGCTGACGATCGCGGTTGCGCCCTGCGGCTTCGCGACCGGAGTGAACGTGCGCAGATACCATCGCAAGACCGGCGATTCGGCGGCGAAAAACATGCTCGCTCCGCGCGGCGGGGCCTGGCTGGTCACGCGTGCGCACTGGACCGGGGTCTGAAACGTGGTCGTGGGCTCGGTCCAGTACAGGAGCGCGGTGCGCGCCCATGGAGCCTGGCTCGCGTCGGGCGCATACCACATGAAGTTGTTTGCGGCCTGCACGCAAAGCGTCAGGACCGCGAGCACGGCGAGCGGATAGCGCACCAGGCTCCACGCGGCGGTGTGATGCAGAGAATCGATCAGCACGGCGCCCAGCAGCGCCACCGGCACGACCATCTGGAGCACCAGTGCTGGCGAGCGCACCGGCGTCCACAGGTAGAAGGCAACCGCGAGCGCGCTCCAGATAAGCGCGCCGGTTGCGATACGCGAGCGGATGCGCAGCGTGAGCACGGCCAACGCTCCGCCAACTCCGAGCAGCACGATCAGAAATTCGTACAGCAGGAGAATCGGCAGGTAAAAATCCAGGCCCGCAGCGAAACTTTGCCCGGCCGCCGGACCCACGCTCGGCAGATTCGACCGAAACGCGGCCACGATCGCGGCGAGCGGCGAACGGGTGAAAAACCCGCTCTCGCATCCCATCCATATGAGCGCCGCGACGAATATCGTGATCAGGAAGAGTCCTTTGCGCCGCGTCCACCAAACTCGCACCTGGAGCCGGATGCGAGAGCCGCGCAAAGCCGCGAACAGACCGACGACCGCAAGCCCGCCGAACATAAACAGCGCCGTCATCAGAGCGGCGTCGGCGCTGGCAAGCCCCAGGCCTACCGCCGCCCCCAGGGCGGCGGCGAGCAGGCGGCCCGGCTCAGCGGTCAGCTGTAGAAAGAGCGCCAGCGCGAGCACCGCGAAGGCGAGCGTCGGCACGATGCTGTCAGCGCGCGAGTAATAGGCGACGCTCGGCGAGAGCATCAGCAGCGCCGCGAAAGCCATCGCACCGGCGCGGCCCAGGTGACGGCGCATCGCAAAGGCAGCCGCGATTAGCAGGAGCCCGCTTAGGGCGAACATCAGCCGCGCGCAGAAGTCGCCCGCGCCGAGCGCGACGAAAATTGCCGCTTCGAGCAGATGCACCCATGAAAGATGGGCGGCGGCGGGAGCCCCGTTCTGCAGCAGCGCCAGTTCGCTGAGCGCGTGGCGCGCCTCCACCGAATCGAGCGGCCGCGCACCCAGCATCACGAGCCGGCTCAGCACCGCGAGCGCGCCAATCTTCGCCCAGCCGAGATGCTCGGCGGTGACGACGCATAGGGGCCGATCCAGCCGTTCGGCTGAGTAGTCGCGCGGAGCGCCCTGCTCTTCTGGAACTTCCGGTGTCTCGTGGGCGCCTGGCTCAACCCCGAGCCGCCACTCCTCCGTTTCCTTGCCACTGGCTGACATCTGGTGAAAACGGGTATTTGGCCCCGACTCGATTGTCAACGCGCGCGCCGCCGATCGAGCCACGGTTATCAACCCGTGACCGTAACCTCGCGTTAATGCGCGCCGCGCTTGAGCCTGTGCGCCAGAGGGTTATGATTTGGCGGCGGCGATGGAACAGAAAATCAACATGCGAAGGATCATCGGCGGAGCGGTGCCGATACTGATCGTCGCTGCGCTGCTTGCGCTGTTCTTCGGGTTTCGCAATTACGTACCGGCGCTGCACGGCCCGCGGCTGAGCATCACGGCGCATCAGCTGCCGTACTACGCATTCTGCTCGTTCAACCGGATGCTGGTCGCGTATGTGATCGCGCTAGTGTTCTCGATCGCCTACGGAATGATGGCGGCTCGCGGGCGGATGTGGGAGCGGATAATGATCCCGGCGATCGATATCGCGCAGTCGGTGCCGGTGGTCGGATTCTTTCCCGCCGCAGTGTACTTCTTCGTCGCGCTCGCGCACGGCAGCCGGCTTGGTGTCGAGATTGCCGCCGTGTTCCTGATTTTCACCAGCCAGGCGTGGAATCTTGCCCTCGGCGTGTTCGAATCGATCCGCACGATTCCCGACGACTCGCGCGAGGCGCTGGAGGCCTTCGGCGCCAGCGGATGGCTCCGGTTTCGCAAACTGATGCTTCCCGCCTGCGTGCCCAAGCTCGTGTACAATTCGATCCTGTCGTGGGTGGCGGGATGGTACTTCCTCATCGCCTGCGAAATCATCACCGCCGGACCGTCAACCTACCGGTTGCCGGGCCTGGGCAGCTTCCTGATGGAGGCCGCCAACCGCGGGCGAAACAGCGAGATGGTGCTCGGCCTGCTCACGCTGCTCCTGGTTATCGTCGCGATGGACCTGGTGGTATGGCAGCCGCTTGCGGTGTGGGCGGAAAAGTTTCGTTACGAGTTCACCTCGGGCGCCGAAGCCGAGCGATCGCTCGGGATGTTGAATGCGATCGGGATGCTCGGCCCCAGCGTTTATCGCGCGATGCGCCTCGCCGCGCGTCCGCTGACGACGCTTGCGCAGGGCCTGCTCGGCGCCATCCCACCGCTCGATGCGGCTACGCGCGAGCGCGCGGCCCGAGCCGCGCGAGCCGCCGGCTACGCTGCGCTGCTCACCTTCGTCACGCTTTTCAGCTACGCCACCGTACGCGGACTCGGGGCCCTCGTGCGCACTCTGATGGCTCCGTGGCCGGCGGCGGTCCGGCAGATTCCGGCGGCGACGCTGGCCTCAACCATCCGAATGATCGCGGCCTACGCGATCTCGCTCGGCTGGACGCTGCCGTGCGCGCTCGCGGCGATCCACAGCGCCCGCTTCAAGCGATGGCTCTCGCCCATCGCCGAGATCGTTGGGTCGATGCCAGCAACGGCGCTGTTTCCGGTGATCGTGGTGCTGGTGATCCAGGTCACCGGCCAAATGAATCTCGCCTCGATCCTGCTGATCCTGACTGGTATGCAGTGGTACCTGCTGTTCAATCTGCTGGCGGGAGCCAGCCAGATTCCCGAGGAACTGAAGGAGTTCGCACGTTCTTACCGGCTGAGCCGATGGGCCACCTGGACCAAGCTCGACGTACCGGCGCTGGTGCCTTCGATCGTCACCGGCAGCATCACCGCATGGGGCGGCGGATGGAACGCGCTGATCCTGTCCGAGTACTTCGTCTATCGCGGGCAGACTTACAAGGTATTGGGCCTGGGCGCGCTGCTCGACGCGGCAACCTACGAGACCGGCAACAACCTGATGATCCTGCTAAGCCTGCTCTCGATGGTCGTGGTAGTGGTGAGCCTCAACCGGCTGGTATGGCGGCGGCTGTATAATCTAGCAACCGAACGTTACAGGTTCGATTGATCGCTATTCGGCGCCGACGATGTCTGATTCCGACTCCTCCGACCCATTATGGCCCTGCTCGAGCTCAAACAGGTTTCAAAAAGCTACCCGCATGCCAAGGGCAACATCCGCGTGCTCAACGAGATGTCGTTGGGCATCGAACTCGGCGAGTTCATCGCGATCGTCGGGCCGTCGGGATGCGGCAAATCGACCTTGCTCAGGATCATCAACGGCATCGTGCCTCCCACCTCGGGCCAGGTGCTCTACAATGGCCAGCAAGTCGACGGGATCAACCCGGAATGCGCGATGGTGTTTCAGTCGTTCGCCCTGCTTCCGTGGCTCAGCGTCAAAGCCAACATCGAGCTTGGCCTCGAGGCGCGCCGCGGCGCTCCGGCCGAACGCGAGCGGCTGGCGACGCGCTATATCGACAAGGTGGGGCTCGATGGTTTCGAGGAAGCCTACCCGCGCGAGCTTTCGGGCGGGATGCGCCAGCGCGTGGGCCTCGCACGGGCGCTCGCGGTCGAACCGGCCGTGCTACTGATGGATGAGCCATTTTCGGCGCTCGACGCGCTGACCGCAATCGGACTGCGCGAAGAATTGCTCGACCTGTGGCAGGCCGCCGACAGCCCGGTCAAAACCATCATCATGGTCACCCATATCATCGAGGAGGCGGTCGAACTCGCCGACCGGATCCTGGTGCTCTCGACCGGCCCGGGGCGGCTGGTCGGCGACATCAAGGTGGAACTCCAGCGTCCGCGCGATCGGCGCGCCGAAGCCTTCAACAGCCTGACCGACAGGGTATTCTCGCTGATCGAGGAACGCGCCTGATGCCTGCGCTGATCCATCCGCTTCCCGACGCGCAGCTCACGTGGGTGTTCGGGCTGCTCGAGATGCTCGAGGATCGCGGCGGCCGCGAGGACGGTTACAAAATCGCGCGCGAGCTGAGCTTCAAGTTCTCGGATCTGCTCAAGGTGATGAAGGCGGCGGAAATCCTGGGACTGGTTACCACTCCCGCCGGCGACGTGGTGCTGGAGCCGCTCGGGCGCGAGTTTCTGGCCGCCGACATGAACGCGCGCAAACGCATCATCCGCGAACAACTCACGAAACATTCGCTGTTCGCTTATTTCATCCGGCTGCTGCGCGGCCAGGAGGATCACTCGCTGTCGAAGGAAGTTGTGCTCGAGCATATCGCGATGTTGCTGCCGAACGAACGCCCGGAGCGGATGTTCGCGACGCTGGTCGGATGGGGACGCTTCGCCGAGTTATTCGGCTATAACAAGGACGACGACCGCTTCTATCTCGATGAAGAGGCGGACAAGCCGTAAAATTTCGAACTCTCAAAATCGGATATAAGGAGAATCAGCGTGGCCAACGAGAACGAACAACTGGTGAACGAGTTTTGTAAGACTTGGGCGACACTCAACATCGACAAGGTGATGGAGTTCTTCACCGAGGATGCGGCCTACACCAACATCCCGATCGGGACCGCCACCGGCAGAGCGGAAATCCGCAAGACGATCGACGGCTTCATGCCCGGGACTACGAAGATCGAATTCAAGATCCTAAACAGCGCTTCCGCAGGCGCGACGGTTTTCAACGAGCGTGTCGATTCGTTCATCGTCAACGGCAAAACCGTGATAGTGCCGGTCGCAGGCGTGTTCGAGATAAGCGGAGGAAAAATCAAGGCCTGGCGCGATTATTTCGATCTCGCGACGTACCTGAATCAGATCAAGGGAAAATAGGCCCGGCAAAAACTCCAGAAAATCTTACAGGGGCCCTTGTAATAGCTACTCGCGCTTTGCGCCAGTAAGGCGCCGACGCGCGCGTACTGCTTCGTTTTAGCCGAGATTTGATCGAACGTTCGGTCAGGCACGGAAGATGCTTGGTCTTTGAAGTATCTCGCGCCCAACCTGAATGGGCGGGCTCGGCTAACTCCCCCCTACCGAGCCCGCCCGTGGGGCCCTACCTAATCGGCGATCATCGAAAAGGCGCAGCGCCGCCAGGCACGTCAGGATAGTTAGTCGGCCTACTGTGCGCCGAGCCGTTCGTAAAACATTCTGCCTGCATCCGAAGGCATCGCCGTCCTCACGTTTGGTATTCGATTCGATTCCTCATGATTTTGTCCGTCTCCGCAATCCGAGTCGGTGCCATTGCGGCCTGAGGCGCTGTTCAAACGCTCCGGGCTTGACCGCGAAAAAACGAACGTGGTTCTCGACTGCATTTTCGATCCGCCGCGTCGGTCACTACTCTTTCTGCACGGACGCTGGGCGGGATAAACTTTGGCCATTCGCCGTTTCCGTCTGACGCCATGGCCGCCACCGTCACCCATCACGCCGTCACCCACGCCATCATCGGCACCGCCGGCCATATCGATCACGGCAAGACCGCGCTGATCAAGGCCCTCACCGGTCAGGAAACCGACCGCCTGAAGGAAGAAAAAGAGCGCGGGATTTCGATCGACCTCGGCTTCGCCTATTTCACCCTGCCCGACGGCAGGCGCGCGGGCGTGGTCGACGTGCCCGGCCACGAGCGCTTCATCCGCAACATGCTGGCCGGCGCGCACGGGATCGATCTCGTGCTGTTCACGGTCGCCGCCGACGACGGCGTGATGCCGCAGAGCGAGGAACATCTCGACATCCTCCACCTGCTCGGCGTCAAGCGCGGCATCTTCGTCATCACCAAGGCCGACCTCGCCGATGCGGCGCGACTTGGCGAAGTGCGCGACGAAATTCAACTGCTGGCCGACGGAACGAGCCTCGAAGGCGCGCCGGTCGTTGCAGTCTCGTCGATGACTGGGTCGGGCCTCGACGAATTGCGCGTGGCAATCGCGCAGCAACTTGAGGGTTTCGAAGCGCGCCGGCCGACGGGGCTCTTCCGCCTGCCGCTTGACCGTGCATTTACGATCAAGGGCCACGGCACGGTGGTCACCGGTACCGCGATGGGCGCCGAGGTCCGGGTCGGCCAGAAGCTACGGGTGCTGCCGGCGGGCGGCGAAGTGCGCGTGCGTTCGATACAGGTCCATTCGGAACCGGTCGACCGGGCCGGACTCTGCCAGCGGGTCGCGCTGAACTTAAGCGGCGCGGAACGGATGGAACTCAAGCGCGGCGACGTGGTCGCGGACGACCGGCTTGAGCTCACGACGACGCGCTTCGACGCGCGGCTGGAAATTCGCCCTGCCGCCAAACGTCCGCTCAAGAACAACGACCGCGTGCGTGTGTTCATGGGCACTGCCGAAGCGATCGGTCGCGCGATCGTGCTCGAGACGCCGGGCGAAATCGCGCCCAAGAAGAGCGCGCTCGCGCAGATCGTGTTGAACGAGCCGATGGTCGCGCTGGCCGGCGATCGTTTCGTCATCCGCGACGAGACCAGCCGGCGCACGCTCGGCGGCGGCGTCGTGCTGAATCCGCTCGGCCGGCGCGCGCGCAAACCGCTCGAGGCCTATCTGAAACGTCTCGGCGCGCTCGAAGCCCCGCTTGCGCCCGCCACCGTCGAGGCGCTGATCGACCTGCAGGAGAGCTTTGCCCTTACCGCGGCGCGCGTAGCGCAATTGCTCAACGCTCCCGCGCGCGAGATCGACGAAGCGTTCAAGGATCGCCGCTTCATCAAGCTCTCGCTGGGCGACGAGGAGGGCTACACCACCACGGGCAAATGGGAAGAGCTCAAGCTCTTCGCGACGGCCGCGGTCCTGACGCATCATCAGGCCGAGCCGCTGTCGCCGGGGCTCGAGATGGAGGCGCTGCGCGAGCGGCTGCCTTATGAGGTCAGCGCGCGTGCGTTTCGCGCGCTGGTGGACCGGCTGGGGCGGGAATCGGACCTGGTGCGCGAGGAGAGCGTGCTCCGCCTCAAATCGCATCGCGTCAGGCTCGGCGGCGACGAGGGCAGGATGGGCGAGCGGCTGGCGGCGGCGCTCGCCGCCGCCGGTTTCCATCCGCCCGACCTGAAGCAGCTCGCCGACGAGCTCAAGCTGCCGTCCTCCGAGGTCGCGCGGATGCGCACGCTGCTCGGCGCGCTCGAACGCGAAGGGCGCGTGGTGAAAATCGCGACCGACCTCTATTTCAGCCGCGACGCGATGGAAGCCGCGCGCGCGCGCCTGCTCGACCATCTAAAGAGCGCGCCCGAAATAACCGCAGCGACTTTTCGCGACCTGCTCGGCGCGTCGCGCAAGTTCGCGATCGCGCTGCTGGATTACTTCGACCACTCGGGCGTGACCACGCGGGTCGGCGACGCCCGCCGCCTGCGCGCGCGCCCTTCATAGCGCGGCGGCCAAGCTTGGGTCATTATTGATCGGACATGGCCGAGGAACGGAACAATAACGCGACGCGCGGCGAGCTGATTCGGCTCACCGCGCGCTGCAAGGCGGCGGGTTGAGCCGGCAAGCTGGGTCCGGAGGACCT
>Ga0335077_10002807_pt1 | contig 20873 bp, 13 predicted proteins | sample Lox_Sample_31_FD_207151 | JGI IMG/M metagenome (GOLD analysis project Ga0335077, IMG submission 207151) | Soil microbial communities from Loxahatchee National Wildlife Refuge, Florida, United States - Lox_Sample_3.1 | ecosystem: Environmental > Terrestrial > Soil > Wetlands | place: USA...
CCCAGGGGCTCACAGAGTGGGGCGAAGTCAGCGAAGCCGCCCTGTGGAAGAACCTGGAGTACTTTCTTCGAGCCGTGATCCCCGTGGCGGAGCAAGTCAACATCAAAATGGCGCTGCACCCCGACGATCCGCCGCTCTCTCCGTTGCGAGGAATCGGACGCATTCTCACGAGCGCCGCCAATTACCGCCGCGTGCTGAGCCTTTCCCACAGCCCGATCCACGGAATCACGTTCTGCCAGGCGAACTTCAAGCTCATGGGCGAAGATATCGCCGCGCTCGCCCGCGAGTGGTGCGCGCAGAAGAAGATTTTCTTCGTGCACTTCCGGGACGTGGAAGGGACCCGCGAACATTTCCGCGAGACGTTTCACGATAATGGACCGGTCGATCTGGCGCAAATGCTCCGCATTTATCACGACTGCGGATTCGAAGGGCCGATCCGGCCCGACCATGCACCTACACTCGATGGCGAATCGAACGACAAACCGGGCTACGCCATGGGCGGCAAGGTGCTCGCCATCGGCTACATGAAGGGGGCGATGGATGCCCTCGGCATCCCCTACGCCTGAATCGCCGCTCTCGAGCATGATTGTGAAGATCGTCCAGAACCTTTAATATCAAGCCCATGGAGTTCCGGGAACTGCGCAGCCTGGTGGCGTTGGCGGAATCGAACAGTCTTACTCTGACCGCCGAGAAACTACACTTGAGCCCTGGCGCGATTCACAGGCAGCTCAAGACGCTGGAACAGGAACTCGGGGTGAGGCTGTACGAAAAAGTGGGCGGCCGCCTGCGGTTAACGCAGGCTACAGAGTTGATGCTCCCGTATCTGAAGGAACTGATGGCGCAGTACGATTCCGCGCTGGCCGCGCTCGAGGAATGGCGGGGAATGCGGCGCGGCCTGGTGCGCATCGGTGCGGGCCCTACGCTCAGCAGTTACATCCTCCCGGAGTTACTGAAGCGCTTCCGCCGGATCCACCCGAGCGTGGAACTCACGGTCGAGACTGGCAACACGCCTGTCTTGCTGGAGGAGCTGGGCAAGGGGGCGCTTGACCTGGCGCTGCTGGTATCCTCCGATCTGATCGAAGGTCCGGCATTTTCCATCGAAGCGTCTTGGGAATTCGAACTGGTGCTGGTCTCACACCGAAGGCATTCGCCCAGCCATTGCCGTGTAGCCCAGCTCAAGTCGCAGCCGTTCATTCTATTCCGCAAGGGTTCACGGCTGGAAGAGCCGATCGACCGCTATTTCGCCGCCGCCGGCTTCCAACCGCGCGTGATCATGCGATTCGACAGCGCCGAGGCGATCAAGGCGATGATCCGCACCGGTCTTGGAATTTCCATGCTGCCGATGTGGATTGTCGACGAGGACCTGAGGAATGAGCGTCTCTTTCTGATCCGGCAGGAGGATCCGCCGCTCAGGTCAAAGATCGCACTGGTGGGGAGGAAGTCGGCATTCATTCCGCAAACCGTGCGCGCGTTTGTGGCGGAGGCGCGAAACATCCGATGGAAGGCGCCGCGGCTGATTAGCAGGGCTGCGCGTGCACAGGTTGCGGCAACGGACGAACAGTCCTGACAGACGAGCCTCCATTCGAACCAGCCACAGCACTCGGGCTGCGCATCTCACCCGCGACTTTCATCGGTCGTGAAGTGCTTTTCAGAAAAAGTGAATTGCATTCGGGATAACAGGGACTTATATTCTTGTTTGTTCGGGGTTGTCCCGGAAGGAGGTATATGCATTCCACGTCTCGACTCGCGCTTGCTCTCGTGGCCCTGGCAGTATCCGCGGCCGCGCAAACGATCAGCGGCTCCATAAGCGGAACGGTGCTGGATTCGCAAAACGCCATGGTTCCCGGAGCCACCGTAAAGGCTACGAACATGGATCAGAACGCGGTGTTCACGACCACGACGGATTCGTCGGGCAACTTCGCGTTTCCCCACTTGCTTCCGGCACGCTACGCCATCAGCGTGGAGAAGGAGGGTTTCCGCAAGGTCGAGCAGCGCGGTGTGGTGCTGGAGGCCAATAGCGCGCTGGCCCTGCCGCCAATCAAGCTGGAGGTCGGCGCTGTCAGCCAGGCCGTGGAGGTGGTCGCGCAGGGTGATCAAGTGCAGACCAGCTCGGACCGCGGAGACACCATCGTCGCCAAGCAACTGGAAAACGTGGAAGTCAAGGGCCGTACGTATCTCGCCCTGCTCCAGCTCAATCCCGGAGTTCGGACCGACCGCGACTTTTCCACCAATACGAACGAGTTGGGGAACATCTTTGCCAACGGATCTCGAGGCAACCAGCAGCACCTCACCATCAACGGTGTTACCAATACAGACTACGGCGCGAACGGGCGCATGCTGGCGACGGTAAGCATCGAGGCCGTGCAGGAGTTCAAGGTCCTCACCGGCAATTACACCGCCCAGTATGGGTTCGGCTCGGGCGCGGAGATCAGTGTGGTGACCAAGAGCGGCAGCACATCGTTTCACGGCGCCGGCTACTGGTACTTTCGCGACAAGGGAATGAATGCCAACACCTGGCGTAACGACCGCGATGGCGTGGCCAAGGCTTACTACCATCAGAACTATGTGGGCTACAACATCGGCGGTCCAGTCTACATTCCAAATAAGTTCAATACGAGCAGGGACAAGCTGTTCTTCTTCTGGAGCGAGGAATACCAGCGGCAGTTGTTCCCCGCCGACGGCAACGGCAATTCCATTTTCCGCCTGCAGGTGCCGACGGCACTCGAGCGCCAGGGCGATTTTTCGCAGAGCCTCGACAAGAACGGCTGTCCCATAGCCAGTGCACCTTCCAAAGCCGGCTGCCCTACGCCGCCCATGATTCTGGATCCGCTCACGCGGAATCCCTACCCGAATGGCCAGATCCCCAAGTCTCTGCTCTACGCGCCCGGCATCAAGCTGCTGAACCTACTCCCGCTGCCCAATGCGCCGGGGAACACGAGCTACAACTATGTGTACCAGCCATCCGGCACTGTCCCGCGGCACGAGCAGACCCTGCGGATGGACTGGAACCCTACCGACCAATGGCGGCTCTATGGCACCTGGGTACAGACCCCGCAGGATTATGTAGACATCAATGCGTCCCCATCGGGGTTCGGAATCATGCCGAACTTTCCGATCACCAGCGTCAGGTTCAATCACCCGGCGCTCCTGAGCACCTTGAATGTCACCCGAATTCTGAGCGCCACCATGACCAACGAGGCGTCATTCAGCGTCAATTATCACGCCAACCGGATCTTCCCGGATGACGCGCAGGCGATCTCGAATTCGGCCACAGGTATCAACCTGCCGACCCTCTACCCGCAGTCCGCCGGCTTTATTCCGAACTTTGGTTTCGCCGGCACGCGGCTCGGGACTTCGCCGACCTTGAAGTACGTCGGGGTGGGATCCAACGGCGCCTACGCCCCCTGGTTCGGCCCGGTCACCATCCTGGAAGGCGCGGACAACTTCAGCTGGGTCAAGAACCGGCACTTGGTGAAGGCGGGCATTTACATCCACCGCGACCGGAAGGACCAGATCGCTTACCTGGAGAGCGAAGGCGTGTACGACTTCGGCGACTCGTCCTCCAACCCTTACGACACGCGTGATGGGTTCGCTAACGCAGCTTTGGGCGTCTACAGTTCGTTCACGCAGGCCACCCACCTGCTAACGGGGCACTACCGGTTTACCAACCTGGAATGGTACGCGCAGGATACCTGGCGGGTAACGCCTCGTTTGACGCTCGACTACGGCATCCGTTTTTACTGGATCCAGCCCTGGTACGACTACCAGATGCAGATTTCGAATTTCTTTCCCAGCCTCTACGACCGAAGCAAGGCGCCGCTGCTGTATCAGCCGGCCCTGGATGCCAGTGGCAATCGCGTGGCGGTGGATCCCAGGAACCCGAGCGTGACGCTGCCGAACGCGTATATTGGCACCGTCATTCCCAACACAGGCCCCCTGGACAATGGGATCCTGCAGGCTGGGCACGGGATCAACCAATACGTGAACAAGGCTCCCGGCATCAGGCCGGCGCCGCGGTTCGGCCTGGCCTTCGATCTGACCGGGCACCAGAACCTGATTTTCCGGGCCGGTGGCGGCATCATGTACGACCGCTACGAGGGCAACGAGATCTTTAACCTGTTGGGGAACCCGCCCGAAGCCCTTCAGACCACCCTGGTGAATGGCCTCGTCAACCAGCTCAGCCCCGCTGCTGCGATCACCGGTGCTCCGACGCTGTCCGGTGTGGCCGGCGGCGCATTGGATTATGGCGGGAAGTCTCCCACAGCCTACAAGTACAACGCGGGCATTCAGGCCAAGCTGCCGTGGGAGATGGTTCTGGACACCTCGTACATCGGGACTCTGGGCCGATATCTCATTTATAACTACCCGCTCAACGCGATTCCTTACGGAGCCGACTATCTGCCGCAGAACCAGGATCTGACCAAGGGCGCCCGCCAGGCTCAGCCGGACGGTACCCGCGCGTACGACTCCATCTTCCTCCGGCCCTTCTATGGGTTTGGATCGATCGGGCAGGCCGATCTGGGCGCCACCTCGAACTACAATTCGCTCCAGGTAACGCTGAAACGGCGCTTTGCCAAAGGCTTGTTCCTGGGCGCGTCCTACACCTGGGCCAGATGCATGGACACGGAAGGCGTTCGGATTGATGGCAAGACCCGCTTCGGCACGTATGCGCCCTGCAGCTACGACGTGGGCCAGACTCTGGTCTTCAACTACGTTTACGAGCTGCCTACGATCAATCAGCTCGGGGCGTTCAATAATGCCGTGACCCGCGCCGTGTTCAACGGCTGGCAGATCGCCGGCACTACGCTTTTCCGCACCGGCACGCCTTTCTCGGTGGGCTACAGCATTTCCGGTTACGGCAACGCCCAACTCACCGGGTCGCCTGACTTAGGCGCGCGCGTGAAACTGGTGGGCGATCCGCTCTCCGGGACTTCCGACAGCCCCTACAATCGAGTCAACCCGGCCGCCTTCCTGCCGCCGCAGCCGGGGAGTGTCGGCCTCGAATCGGGCTACAACTATATGCGGAACCCGGGGCTGAACAACTGGGACATGACGCTGCAAAAGAGCATCCCGCTCAAGGGTGAGAGGCTCCGCATGGAACTGCGCGCCGACGCGTTCAACGTCTTCAATCACCCGCAGTTCAACGGAATCAACAGCACCCTCAGCTATGCCGGCCCGACCAGTACGGCTCCGATCCCCAGTTCGCTCTACCCGGCCAACATCAACGGCTTCGGGACGGTTTCCGGTACTGCTGCGCCCCGCATCATGCAGGTGATGGCGCGGTTTGTTTTCTGATGGCGGTTACGCAGGTTCCTGAGGAACCCGACATGAATGCGAAGTTACGATCGACAGTACTCCCGACGGTGTTGTTGCTGATTCTTCCGGCGTTCTCCGGAGGAGCAAAACCCGATGTCTACGTCGTGCCCTTCTCGCACCTCGACCTGTATTGGGCCGGCACGCAGGAAGAGTGCCTGAGCCGCGGCAACCGGATCATCACCAAGGCCTTGCACATGGCCGCGCAGTACCCGGAGTTTCGCTTCCTGATCGAAGACGAGGTCTGGGTAGCGAACTATGTTGAAACGCACGCCGGCTCGCCCGACCTCGATCTGCTGAAGCGGTTGGTGAAGGAAGGCCGAATTGAGATCTCTCCCAAGTGGGCGGCCATCCTGGAAAACCTCCCCCGTGGCGAGACTTGGGTGCGCAACTTCGTCTACGGAAAGCGTTATGCGCGCGAGGTCTTCGGCGTCGATCCCAAGGTGGCGAACCTCGGCGATCTTCCCGGCTACACCTCGCAGATGCCTCAAGTCATGGCGCGCTCGGGCGTTCCCTACATGGTCATGACGCGCATGGGTCCGTCCGACAAATCGCTGTTTTACTACAAAGCTCTGGATGGCTCGAAAGCACTCACGTGGAACACCCTGAAAGGGTATGGATGGGGCACCTTCATCACCTCCAAGCGGTTGACCGCTCCCGAAAAGCGCGCTCGATTCGAGAAGGACCTGGCTGAAGTGGGCAAGACCACCAGCGGCCCCATTCTGATGCACTGGGGCACTGATCTCTGGGCCCCTGACAACGATCTGGTCCCTGCCATCGAAGGTTTTCAGTCGCCGGCACGCATGATCTTTGCCACGCCATCCGAGTTCTTCCGCAACGCCGAAAAGACGCCGGCCATCCCCGAAACGTCCGGGGAGATTCCACATGCCTGGGCAAACATCTTGACGTCCATCGTACAAAACTGGCCGCCGACCATCTCGGCGGCGGATACCTTGCTTGCCGCGGAGGAATTCGCGGCCATTAACCACGCCCTCGGGTACGCCGCATACCCACAGCAGGAGTTCGAGTTCCTCTGGAAACGCGTCATCGAAGCCAGCGACCACAACAACTTCGGACAGGGGGGCGATATCGGCGATGCCCGCAAACTGGAATACGCGAACCTTGCCGATGTGCGCGGGCAGGAGATCCTGCGCGGCATGCTGCGCAACATTGCGGAGAGGGTTGGCAGCCCGTTTCCGCGCAGTATGCCGCTGGTCGTCTTCAATCCGCTCGGTTGGACTCGCGACGACGTTGTGAAGGCGCATGTCAGCCTATACGGCGACGCATCACCGGGCGATATCGACGACTACCGCAAGGCGGTGCGCCTGGTGGACGCGAGCGGCGCCTCGGTTCCTTTTTACATCCAGCAGTCCAGCGGGACGGTGTCCCGTTCGCTGGAATTGGTCTTCGTGGCCCGAGGAGTGCCGTCGATCGGATACAAGACTTACTACGTGGTGCCGGCGGAGAAGCCCGACAGTTTTCCCAACGCTTCCGAGGTCAAGCTGGATGCCGATGAAGCCCGGCCGAAACGCCAGATCGGCGCGGACCAGTTCGACAACCAGTTCTATCGGGTGAGCATCGACCGCGCAACCGGCGCCGTAACGGTCTTCGATAAAGACCTGAATCGGGTTGTGGCCAAGGATATGGAGATCGTCGGCTCGGAAGAGCGGGGCGGAGATACGCTCAGCAAGGAATACGTCAGCGGCCGAACCGTGATCAACAATGTGGGCCAGGTGGAGATCGAAGAAAACAATGCGGTCAGGACCGTGATCCGGATCTGCGGCGACCTGGGCGGCGTTCCCGTAATGCAACGGGTCTCCCTCTACAGCGGACTGAAGCGGGTCGATCTCGAAAACACCGTGGACTGGAAGGGAGGAAAGCTCGTCAAGATCGAGCAGACCTTCCCCTATGAACATCCGGAAGCGCAGATCGAGTACGGCATTCCATTCGGCGCGGTGGGTGGCTCCGACTTCATGCCGAAATCCGAGCCCCGGGCCGGCGACGAGATCAGCAAAGAGTTCTGGCTCCAGTGGCGTCAGATCCATGACTGGGTTTTTGCAGGCACAAACGAGTGGGGACTGACCATCGCCGCGGATCACCAGGTGGTCACTTTGGCGCCCGGCGTCGTGCGCGGCGGAATGCTGCGTGGCACCTATTCATCCGTCGCCATCACCCGTAACGACAAGCCGTTTCTACGTCAGTTCCCGGCGCCCGGAAGTTACGTCTTCCGCTATTCGCTTTCTTCCGGTAAAGGTGGCTGGCGCGCGGCGAAATCGTACCGCGCGGGCATGGGACTGAATCATGCGTTGATACCGGTGAGCCCCGCGGACGAACTGTCCCAGAAGTCTCTTCCGCCGTCCAGGGCATTCGTGTCTATTGCGGGGAACAACCTGGTGGTCAGCGCATTGAAAAAATCGGAAACAGGGGATGACCTGGTTTTGCGCGTTTACGACACAACCGGCGAACGGAGCGAAACCTCCGTCGAGTTTAACGGGCAGAAACGCAGCTTCTGCGAGACGACCCTTCTGGAGGAAGAAACGCCGGCGGCAGACCGGAGTGTTCTATGCGTGAACCCTTTCGAGATTAAGACCGTGAGGCTGTCGGTGGGAAGTCATTCCGCCCCATGACACGAGGGCGCCAATGTCGGCATCGCGGTAAGCCCAACGGCATTCAGGGGGGCCGAACAACGGTAGGGAGCCCCCTGGGTGCAGCCGAGGAGCCATGGAGCGATCGAGTTAGGAGCAGGACTCCTTAACGTGACCAGTTGGCTTTTGCAGAAAGCGCACTTTCGAAGAGCTGGTCTCTCAAGTAGTCTTCCCCCATCACGTGTCTGTATGCACCAATAGAAATCCGCTGCAAGGCATCCTGGGAATCGGCGGCGGGAAGAGGGTCCACCGGGACGAGCCGCCGTCCTCCCGGCTAAACATGTATGGTACGGCATCGAAAATCGTCATGGTTGCCTCGTGCCGGAGCAGGCGGCCGGTACGCCGAGCTCGATCGCGGGAAAGTCGGGCTGTGGCAGGTTCTTTGCTACCGGAGCCAGGGGGGCGGAGTTGACGTCCACGCCGACGCGGAACGCGGTGGATGGATCCACGCCCAAAGATCCGAGGCACTGGCCGGTTCGCCTCGCGCCAGGGGCAGGTCACTGGTTGAATCGGCCAACCCCCGGCAGCGGGAGCACTCCCGCCTATAGTGGTGTCGCTGCGACCACGGGCCTTCTCAGGAGAAAAGTAGACCGGGCGTAGGAGTTATGCGTGTTTTGAGCATCGCTGGGACGAAGCGGACAGGCTGTACGAACGAGCGCCGCAACTGCAGCCCGGCCACACGACAGCTCACCTGTTTCGCGCCGTGGTCGCTGTGCCGAGGGAACAATCCGGCGGGCCGAATCAGGTCCTTCGCCGAGCCGCCGAATTCTCTTCGTTCGTCTGTCGTGGATCCAGCTGGGATATAATCTTTTCCCATATGTCGAACCTGCGATCCCGCCGTGATATGCTGCGCGTCTTGGGAGTATCGGCTGGCGGCGCACCCATCGCCGCGTCCCTGTTTGCACAAGGCCGCTGCCACAGCGGCTACAACACACAGGGCTGCCCGATGACCAAAGAAGTGGCAACCGCGCCCATCCACCCGCTTTTCGCGGCCACCAACTGGAGAACGGTGGCCCTCGAACACATTTCGTTCCAGGTGCCGGACTATCGTAAGGAAGCGGCGTTCTACATCGCCCTGATGGGTTGGAAGCTGCGCAGCGACGACGGCAAGCAGGCCATCCTCGACATCGGCGATTGGGGCTCGGCGATCTTCAAGGCTGCGCCGCCGGAACAGACATCGGTGCTGGTGGACGGCTTCGGATTCGCGATCGAGCCGTGGAACGCCAGGGCCGTCGAGGCGGAGCTCCGCAAGCGCGATCTCAATCCGGTAGCCGACCACAACGGCGACGGATTCGAGAGTTTCCACGTCAAGGATCCGGACGGGTTCGATGTGCAGATTGGGAACAGCAACGGCCTGGTACGGGCGCGCAAGACTCCGGCGAACGGCAAGCTCGAAGTGGAACTGCCGTTTAAGGCAACGAATTGGCGGACGGTCTGGCTCGATCACTTTTCATTCGGCGCGACCAACTACAAGGCGAGCGTATCCTACTACACCAATCTGCTCGGTTGGAAGGAAACCTATGACGAGGGCAGCCAGAACGAGGTGCTGATGGGCGACGTCGGAGACGCGATCATCCGCGGGGGCAATCCCAACGACCCGAACTTCGGCAAGGCTCCGGCCAACGGGAAGGCGCGGCCGAGGAATATTCGCATCGATCACATTTCGTTTGGCATCCAGCCGTGGGATTCCGATGCCGTGAAGGACGGTCTGGAGACGCGCGGGCTGCGCGCCCAGGTCGATACCGGCAACACCGGCGATATTCACCAGGCGGCCTACAAGAGCTTTCACACCCGGACGCCGAATCAATACAACCTGCAGATGAGCTGCGTCACCAAGGACACGCGGCTGATCGGTTCGATCTCGATGAAGCCGGCGTAGTGAACGGCCAGAGGGTGGCGAGGTCGCTGACGCGCTTCACTCAGCACGCTCCGCCCGGCTGCCGGGAATCGGTGCTCGAAAGCCCGCTTTCGGATACCACCTCCGTGGTATTTTTCGTTCCCCCGGTTAGGCGTATCCCAAATCTACCGGATCTGGTGATGGAACCTTTCGCCATCTCGCTCATTATCGTGTTGGAAGGTTACAGGGAACGCACTAGCGTTTGATGAGGGAAGTGTGTCCCAAACGGATTAACTCCTGAACAGGCCACGCCGGTTGATCGGAGCGGCAGTGGAAAAGTGACCGGCGTAACCGATCGCAGGTGAATCACCCATCAGTCAAAAACAACGAATTAACATCCGTCAGGAATCCATTTGCTGTTCGGCTTCACGCGTTTGTGGCCGGCAGCTTGGAAATCTCTCGGTTCGAAAGGAAGGAGAATCATGAGAATCGTCGTAATTGGCGGCACCGGACTCATTGGATCGAGGCTTGTCAAAAAGCTTGGTGAGAATGGGCACGAAGCTGTAGCCGCGGCGCCCGGCACCGGAGTGAACAGTCTCACTGGCGAGGGGCTCGCAGGTGCGCTGAAGGGGGCCCCCGTGTTAGTGGACGTAAGCAACGCCCCCTCGTGGGAGGACGCAGCGGTGCTGAAGTTTTTCGAGACATCCACCCGGAACCTCCTCGCCAAAGGCGCGGCCGCGGGTGTTCGGCATTACGTTGCCCTGTCAGTGGTGGGAACGGAACGTCTGCTGGATAGCGGGTACTTCCGTGCCAAGCTCGCTCAGGAGAACTTGATCAAAGCCTCTGCAATTCCGTACTCAATCGTCCGCGCGACGCAGTTCTTCGAATTCGTAAAGCAGATCGCTGACTATTCCACCGAGGGCAACAAGGTACGCCTGCCTTCGGCTCTTATCCAGCCGATGGCAGCCGACGATGTAGCCAGTGCATTAGCCAGAGTCGCAACGAATCCACCCGTGAATGGCATGGTTGAGATCGGAGGGCCGGAGCAGTTTCGTCTGGATGAGCTCATCCGCCGGGACCTGGCAGCGTATCATGATCCCCGCGAGGTGATCTCCGACCCGAAAGGACGATACTACGGCATTCAGGTGAGCGAGAGAGCGCTGATTCCTGACAGTGGAGCGCGGCTCGGTGAGGTGCATTTCGAAGGCTGGCTCACACAAGCTACCAAACAAGTCTCCAGGGCGGGCCTGCAGCCGGCATAAGTGCAGTGGAGTTTGCACTGTGGGGAGGAGCGCACGTTTCCTGTTCGTACCGGCCTCCTCAGCGCCGGCGTCATGGTTGCGCATGCCGCGCAGGCCGCGCCGGTCATGTCTAAGGACGCCCCGGTGCTGATACCAGTCCATTGAATCAACACGCTGACGAGTGGAACAGGCGCTAAAGCTGCCTGGGCTCACACCTGTGGCAGATAGACAGGTTTTGCCGGTCTGCCACGGGTTTTTCCCTGAAATCCCGCGGGCTCGAAACCAAACGGAAATGTGACGTTCCGCATTCGTGATGGCTCCAACTGACGCCACGGGCACCCCGCACCATACTGATTTGGATTATGGTGGATCAGATGGAGGGACCTCGAATGAAGAACTTGCTGCGACGGACTGCGCACCTGATGGTGCTGCTGGCGGCGGCCGGGGGAGTGGCCGGCCAGGAGATGTCGAAGGACGTTAAGGCCTTTGTCGGCGCCCGCATCATCGACGGCACGGGTAAGGCGGCCATATCGAATGCGACGCTGCTGGTGCGGAACGGGCGCATTGAGGCGGTAGGTCCTTCGGTGAGAGTGCCGGACGGCGCGCAGCGGATCGACGTCGCGGGGAAGACCATCATTCCAGGATTGATTAACGGGCACGGGCACGTCAACGACCTTAGTCAACTGGGCAAGTATGCGCGGTATGGCGTCACCACGGTGTTTAGCCTGGGCGGGAACCGGGAGATCGAGTTTCGCGACCAGACCCGCAGCCAGCAGCAGATGCCATCGCTAACGCGCGCGCGTCTGTTCATCGCAGGGCCTATTCCGATTCCCAAGACTGCGGAAGAAGGACGCAAAGCGGTGGACGGCCTGGCCGCTGCCAAGACCGACATCGTGAAGTTCCGGCTGGACGACAACCTCGGAAAAGGCTCCAAGATCCCGCTGGACGCCTACAGCGCGATGATCGATGAGGCCCACAAGCACGGCATGCGCGTGGCGGTGCATGCGGTCTACCTCTCGGACGTGAAGAGCGTGCTGAGCATGGGCGCCGAATACATCGCCCATAGCGTGCGGGATTTCGATGTGGACGCCGAGACGATTGCGATGCTGAAGAAGAACAACGCCTTCTACTGTCCTACGCTGATGCGGGAGGTGTCGGTTTTCGCCTATGGCGACAAGCCTGGTTTTCTCAAGCTCGATTTTGTCCGGCGGGAAGCCGAGCCTGCCGAATTGGCCAAAGTGGAGGATCCGGCGTTCCAGGAGGCGATGCGGAACGACTCCGCGGCCAAGTGGTACAAAGACCACCTGCCGGTGGCCATGCGGAATCTCAAAAAGCTGGAGGATGCCGGTGTGGCGGTGGTAATGGGCACCGACACCGGCCCTGCCTACCGGTTTCAGGGAGCGTTCGAACATCTGGAACTGGAGTACATGGTCAAGTCGGGGCTGACTCCCATGCAGGCGCTGGTGGCGGCTACCAGCCGTCCCGCGCGCCTGCTGAAAATGGCGGACCAGATCGGCACGCTGGAGCCGGGGAGATGGGCCGACCTGGTGGTGCTGGGCGGGAATCCGCTCGACGACATCACCAACAGTCGCAGGATCGAGTCGGTGTGGATCGCCGGGAACCGGGTTCCAGGTAAGTAACCCAGCATTGCCGCCTGGTCGTTTGTAAAGCTTCTGTTAAGACTCTCTTCGTGTTATTGCCTGTCAGTTGAGATGTGTGTTAACTTGGACCCAACCATAAGTACTGGCAGTTCTAATGTCAGTATCAGTGGACCTCAGAGAGCGCGCTGATACGTGGTGGGAATCGCGCGTCCAGAAGCGTAAAACAGACAATTAAAGCCACAGAGGAGTAGTGTATGCGAAGACTGCTTAACCGGCCTGCAGGCCGGGGGACGGGTCCGTGTGCCCTGACGATGATGGCTGTGTCAGTCATCATGTCGGGCAACCGAGGGAACTTAGAGGCACAACCACCCACCAGCCCAACTACATCAACCATGAACGGCCAGGCCAAGGACCCGGGAGTAAGAAGCGGAACTCCCGGGTCGGGAGGTCCGGTCACAGGACTCACTGCCCAACAGTTGTCCATGTTTCAAACCTTCCAAGCTACTTTCAGCGAGGTGGATTCGGTTCTGGGAACGATACCTGGAGAGACGGGAAACGGACTGGGGCCGAGCTTCAACATGAACAGTTGCGCGGGCTGCCACGCATTTCCGGCGGTGGGCGGCTCGAGCCCACAGGTCAATCCGCAGGTCGGGGTCGCCACCCTGCACGGCGCCCGAAATACGGTGCCGCCCTTCATTACACTTAATGGACCCGTGCGCGAGGCGCGGTTCAAGACCAACCCGGACGGTTCACCCGATGGCGGCGTCCACGACCTGTTCGTCATTACAGGCCGGGCGGATGCTCCCACCGCATGCCAGCTCACGCAGACTGACTTTGGCGCTCAACTATCGCAGGGCAACGTGATTTTCCGGATTCCGACTCCGGTCTTCGGTGCCGGCCTGATCGAGGCGATTGAAGATGCGACAATCCTGCAGAACAAGACTGCCAACTCTTCCCAGAAGGCGGCTCTGGGAATATCCGGCCACGAGAACCGGATCGGCAACGACGGAACAATTACCCGCTTCGGCTGGAAAGCCCAGAACAAATCGCTGCTGATTTTCGCCGGTGAGGCGTACCACGTGGAGCAGGGCGTGACCAACGAGGCGTTCCCGAATCCGCGGCAAACCGGCCCCGGGTGCGATTCCATAGGCCATCCGGAGGACCACACGACTCTGGGAGGCCCCGCAGACATCGTCGCGTTTGCGATGTTCATGCAGATGCTGGCGCCTCCGTCGGCCGTAGCGTCCTACGGGAGCGTGACCGCGGCTTCCATTCAGCGGGGACACGGCAACTTCGGGATGGTGGGATGCGGGAGTTGCCACACGGAGAGCCTGGTTACGGGCCCGTCTTCGATTGCGGCGCTCTCGAACCAAACGGCCGCATTGTTCTCAGACCTGCTGCTTCACAACATGGGGAACGGCCTGGCCGACGCCATCACGCAGGGGAACGCGGCGGGGGATGAGTTCCGTACGGCGCCGCTGTGGGGTCTGGGGCAGCGCATTTTCCTGCTCCACGACGGCCGCACCACAGACCTGCTCAAGGCCATTCAGGCGCATTCCAGCCCGGGGTCCGAAGCCAACATGTCCGTAAGCCTGTTCAATCAACTGCCCGATTCGGGCAAGCAGGACCTCTTGAACTTCCTTCGTTCGTTGTAGCAAGGTCTACCCGGGGGCTCAATCGAAACACGTTTCGGCGGGGCCCTCGGGCTCGCATATTGCCATGCAAGGTTGTCTAATTCAGATATACTGGGTGATATATCTTAAAATGCCTCGTAGCGACACACTTGCAAAGGGTCCGCGTCTCGCATCCGTCAACGGAGTATCCCCCGGAAACTCGTGGTGCGCCAATAGCTGCATCCGGCTGTACGGTTGGGACTCACCGAGCCGAACCTGGCACGGTCCCAACGAGCTGGATCGCAGCGGCCTTCCAAACCGGCGCCTGTTGCGGGCCTTACGCGCCACGCCCGGCAATTCGTGGTTCGGGCCGATCACCTGTTGTGCCTCGGGCGAAGAAACGGCGCGATTCTTTGCGCTGGTACACAATCTTTCGGACTGCGCCGTAGCTTCGATCTATTGCGATGAATCCAAGGCAGGACCCGCGGAAATCGTAGTTGTGATTCCCGCGGACCGGCGCGCGCATTTGCGGGAGGACTTTGCGTTCGAGTTTCTGACGTTCGCGCGGTTCCTGGGCGCGTTGAGCGCCGGGACGGAACTGGAGGTCCACAATGCGATTGACGCGGCGCTGGCGGAGGAACGCGGCTCTTCGGCGCTGGCGTTCTCCCTCAGCAGCGGGCTATGGCCCGGCGACCTTGGCCTAATCCTCTCACACTGCGTGGAGCAGGTTGCGCTGACCTTGTGCAGGTGGTTGGGAGAATCGGCGGGTTCACACCCGGTTTCCGCCGCTTGAGTGCCTATTGTTCCCTTTCCGGGCGTTCTCGCACAGAAGAATTCAATCAACTGATTGACAGAGATCCCGTGGTCGGGGTATCGTTCAATCAGATGACCGAGACTACTGCGAAAAGACGGCCCGGGAGTGAGGCACGGCGAAAAGAAATCGTGGAGATTGCGTACCGCCTGATTGCCGAGAAGGGGCTGGAAGGCCTTCGGACGCGCGATGTGGCCGAAGTTGCCGGCATCGATACCGGGACCCTGCATTATCACTTCCCATCGAAGGAGGCGCTCGAGCAGGCCGTGGTGGAGCACCTGGCCAACGACTTTCGCGCCAACCGCGCGACGATGGGCGCTTCGCCCGCGAACGCATGGGATGAGCTGCGGAACGAGATCTTCGACGTGGTGTTGCGCGTTCGGCAGACTCCGGAACAATTACTGGTGACGATGGACTTGACGGTACGGGCGTCCAGAGATCCGGGCGTGGCCAGGATTATGGCAGCGATGTCCGGCGGGTGGACTGCGGGCCTGTCCGAAATGCTGAAACGCGGCATCGAGCAGGGTCTGTTTCGTGCGGACCTCAATCCGGAGAGCGGGGCTGTGCTTCTGCGTGCTCAGTTGACCGGATTGGGCATCGTGGGGCTGGGCGCGCCGGAAAGAGCCGAAGCGGCGGCCCACGCTCTGGTCTCGCAACTGGAGGCGGCTTGGCTTTCGAAGCCGCCAAAGTAGGGTGTTGTCATGGCAAGGAGCCTTTCGAGCGGATTTCGTGTGTGGCATCCGGACGCGATGGATTTCGTCGCGATTCGCATGCTCACCGGAGACCGCGGCAAGTATCTCGGGCTGATTTTCGCCATCGCGCTCAGTTCGTTTCTGATCGCGCAGCAATCGTCCATCTTCGCCGGGCTGATGAATCGCACCCGGTCGCAGATTCTCGACGTGGGAGAGGCCGACCTATGGGTGATGGACCGGGCGACTCAGTACGTGGATGAGGTCTTTCCACTGCGCGACGACGCTTTGTACCTGGTTCGAGGCGTGGAGGGAGTGAAGTGGGCGGTGCCTCTGTTCAAGGGACAGGCGGTGGCGCGAACCATGGATGGGCGCTTTCGTTCCCTCATCGTGATGGGCATTGACGACGCTTCCCTGACGGGAGCACCGCGCAAGCTGGTCCTCGGGTCGATTGAGAGCCTGCGAGAGCCGGATGCGGCCATCATCGACCTGGCGGGGTATCACTTCCTGTTTCCCGGGCAGCCTCCACGACTCGGAGAATTGCTGGAGATGAATGACCATCGCGTCCGGATCACGGGCATTTGCGATGCCGCGCCGCCGTTTACCTCGGCGCCCGTGCTGTTCACGCGATACAGCCAGGCGGTGAATTACATCGGGCGGCAGCGGACCGAGATGTCCTTCGTGCTGGTGAAGCGGCACCCGAATGTCGGGGAGGCCGACCTGGCGCGGCGGATCAGCGAGGCCACGGGTCTGCGCGCGGTCTCGCGGAATGATTTCGGGTGGATGACGATTCTGTATTACATCCGCAACACGGGGATCCCGATCAATTTCGGCCTGACCGTGCTGGTGGCGCTGATCGTGGGCACGGTGGTGGCGGGACAGACCTTTTATATTTTCACGCTGGAAAACCTGAAGCAGTTCGGAGCGCTCAAGGCCATCGGGGCCAGCAACCCACGGATCGTGCGCATGATTCTTTTGCAGGCGGCGCTTGCCGGTTCGATCGGGTATTCGATCGGGATGGGTCTGGCCGCGGCCTTTTTTGAGATCTCGAGCAGGCAGGAGGCGCTGCGAAGAATGTTCATGCCCTGGCAGACGATGGCCGGCGCGGGGGGGCTGGTGCTGGTGATCGTCTGCGTGTCGAGCCTGATCAGCATTCGCACCGTGGTGAAACTGGAACCGGCCGTGGTCTTCCGCGGATAACGGCGCGGTTCGTCTGGAGGGGAAATCATGAGTAACGCAGTCAACGCCCGAGGTGTGTCCAAGTGGTTCGGTGACGGCGAAACGAGGGTGCATGCGCTCCGCGGGCTGAATCTGGAGATTCGCTTGGGCGAACTCACGATGTTGATGGGACCGTCGGGATGCGGTAAGACGACGCTGGTCTCGGTGATTGCCGGCTTGCTGGACGCCAGCGAAGGCGAAATCGAGGTGCTGGGGGAGCGGACGGCGGAGATGCCCGCAAACCAACAGATCGCGTTCCGGCGGCGGAATGTCGGGTTCGTGTTTCAACAGTTCAATCTGCTGCCGGCGCTGACGGCAGCGGAGAACGCGGCGGTGCCATTGTTCGTCGCGGGCAGCCGTCAGCGGGATGGAGTGGCCGAAGCGGAGGCGCTGCTCGGGGAATTGGGAATGGCAAATCGGGCGCACGCGTTGCCCAGGGAGCTTTCGGGCGGCCAGCAGCAACGTGTTGCGATCGCACGGGCGCTGATCCACAATCCGCGCCTGGTGGTGTGCGACGAGCCAACCTCGGCACTGGATGCCGAGAGCGGGCACGCCGTCATGGCGCTGCTCACACGGGTTGCGGTGCGCGAGGATCGCGCGGTGATCGTGGTGACACATGACAGCCGCGTAGTGGAGTTCGCCGATTCGATCGCCCGCATGGAGGACGGACACATTGTCGAAGTCCAAAGGAGGCACTCATGAAACGCTATTTTCTTCCGGTATTGGCGGCGGGATGCTTCGTGTTTGCGGTCGCATCGACGCTGGCCCATCGAAATACGGAAAAGGCCGTGCTCCCTCCGGCGGCGCCGCCGGAGACCTCTGCGCACGGGGCGGTAGCGGCAGTCGGCCTGGTGGAATCGCCAACCGAGGACATTCAACTGAGCTGCGCTGTCCCCGGAATGGTGACGCAGTTGTATGTAAAAGCAGGCGACCGCGTGCGGTCCGGGCAGAAGCTCTTCTCGGTGGACGACCGCGACGTTCAGGCAGACCTTGCAGTGAAGCGCGCGGCCCTGGATAATGCCCGCGCGCAACTGGCAAAGCTGGAGGCACAGCCGCGGCCCGAGGAGTTGCCGCCGCTCGAAGAGAAAGTCACCGAGGCGAAAGCGCTGTTGGCGGACGCCGAAGTGCAGGTGAAGCTGATCGAGGGCGTGAGCGACCAGCGGGCGGTGAAGAAGGAAGATGTTCTGCGCAGGCAGCAGAATTACAATGCGGCCAAAGCCCGCCTGGCGCAGGCCGAGAAAGACCTGGCGCTCACGAAAGCGGGCGCCTGGGGCCCCGACCTGGCCATCGCCCGCACGCAAGTGGAGCAGGCCGAAGCGGCCATGCATCAGGATGAAGTCAACATCGACCGCCTGACCACGCGGGCGCCGATCGACGGCACCATTCTGCAGAACAAAGTGCGTCTCGGGCAGTATGCGCAGTGTGGCCCGCTGGCCGAGCCGCTCATGATTTTCGGTGGAAGCGGGAATCTGCACGTGCGCGCGGATGTCGATGAAAATGACGCCTGGCGAGTGAAGGCTGGTACCCCGGCAGTGGCGCATGTTCGCGGTAACAGCCGGCTCACTTATGCGCTGGAGTTCGTGCGCTTCGAGCCGTCGGTGATTCCGAAGAAGTCGCTGACCGGCGACTCGACGGAGCGGGTCGATACGCGAGTGCTGGAGGTTATCTACGAGTTCCGGGATGCACATGCGAAGGTCTACGACGGACAGCAGATGGACGTGTATCTCGGCGGCGATGCGGGAGGTGCGAAATGATCGGGCGAAAATGTGAGCTTCTGGGGACGGCGTCGGCGCTGTTGCTGGCGGGGTGCGCGATCGGGCCAAACTACCATCGGCCGGCGGTGGCGGTGCCGGCCCAGTGGCCGGCCGATTCGGGCACTCAAGCGGTGGCCGGTCCAACCATGGAAGAATGGTGGAAATCCTTTCACGATGCGGAGCTGAATTCGCTGGTGACGCGCGCAGTGGCGTCGAACCTGGACTTGCAGGTAGCGGCCGGAAGGGTAGAGGAAGCGCGCGCCAACCGGGGGACTGCGCGATCCGCGGCGATGCCGCAGATCACGGGGTCCGCCGTGGCCACGCGGGAGCGGCAAATCGCGGAGGGCTGTATCCCCGGCGCGCCGGGTGGTGGCGGGTCGCTGCAGACCTTCTCGTACACGACCAACCTGTTCAGCGCGTTGGCCGACATGTCTTGGGAGATCGATCTGTTCGGAGGCATCCGCCGGCAGGCGCAGGCGGCGAGTGGGGACCTGGCTGCACAGGAGGAAGACCGGCGCAACGTTCTCATCAGCCTGCTGGGCGACGTCGCGGCCAATTACGCGCAGCTTCGCGGATATCAGTTGCGCCTGGAAATCGCGCGGCGCAATATCGCCGTGCAGGAAGAAACTGTGAAGCTTACGCAAGACCTGGTGAATGCCGGGCAGTCAACCGAGCGCGACGTGGCGCAGTCTGAAGCGCTACTCGACTCGACTCGAGCCACTCTACCGGCGCTGGAGAGCGGTCGGGAGGCTGCCGTGCATCGCCTGAGCGTCCTGTTAGGGCGCGAGCCAGGCGCCTTGGCCGACGAACTCGCGAGTTCCGCACCGCTGCCTCCCGTTCCGCCGGGCGTGCCGGTGGGGCTGCCGTCGGAACTGCTGGAACGCCGCCCGGACATCCGGCGCAGCGAGGCACAGTTGATGGCGGCAACCGCGCGAGTGGGACAGGCGAAGGCGGACTACTTTCCGAAGCTCTCCTTGACGGGCAGCGCCGGACGGGAATCCACGCAATTGCACGACCTGACGCTCGGCCTTGCGAATGTGTTCTCGATCGGCCCTTCGATCAGCTTGCCCATTTTCACAGGCGGGAAGATCCGATCGAACGTGGCTGTGCAGGAGGCGCGCTTGAAACAGGCTCAGGCGACGTACCAATCGACCGTTCTGGAGGCGCTGGAAGAGACCGACAATGCGCTCGCAAATCTCGGTAGTGAACGGCAGCGCGAAGAACGGCTGCAAGCCGTGGTTCGCGAGAGCCAGACGGCCCTGGACCTGGCGAAGATTCAATATCAGGCCGGGCTGGCGGACTTCCTGACGGTGCTGGATTCCGAGCGATCGCTCGCCGGAAACCAGGACCAGCTTGCGCAGAGCCAGGTGAGCCTGGTGGTCAACCTGATTTCGCTCTATAAGGCATTGGGCGGCGGATGGGAGGTAATTTAAGATGCGCTCCATTGCAGGGCGGTCGCCCGTGGGAAATCTTTCGGCGCCGGATGTCGATTCTCACGCTTCTCCGACGTCGTTGAATCGGAGTAACACAATGACCGTCCAGGAAACGAGCTTCGCCGAATCTCTACCTTTGGTGTGCCCGGATTTGGCGTGCGTGATGCAGCGCACACTCGTGCCGCCCATTAGTTTTGAGAGCGCGAGGCTGGAGGTTCACGGCAGAACGATTCCTCGCGACAGGCTCGGCGGGGACCTGTCGGACCTGGTGGCGTCGGACGCTGACACGGTTGCCTATGTTGCCGACGTTTCCGGGCACGACGTTTGCGCCGGCGTGCTGATGGGCATGGTCAAAACGGCGGCCCGCTACGGGCTGATGCTCGGCCAGAGCTTTCCCGAGCTTCTCGACGGAATCAATCGCGTGCTGCCGTCCGTCAAGGATCCGAGCATGTATGCCACTTTCGCGGGCCTGCGTCTTGGCGGAGCGAACGAAATGGAGTACGCGATCGCGGGAAATATGCCGTTGCTGCATTATCGATATTGCTCGAAGGATGTGGTGCGTTTGTCGATGGAGCAGTTCCCGCTGGGACTTTTCCCCGGCGTCCGCTATTCCAGCCGGCGCGTGGATTGCTCCGCCGGAGACTTGTTTGCAATGTTCACGGACGGGCTGGTCGAAAGCCAGGATCTGTGGGAGGAAGACTTCGGGTTGGAGCGCCTG
>Ga0335077_10002808_pt1 | contig 20873 bp, 17 predicted proteins | sample Lox_Sample_31_FD_207151 | JGI IMG/M metagenome (GOLD analysis project Ga0335077, IMG submission 207151) | Soil microbial communities from Loxahatchee National Wildlife Refuge, Florida, United States - Lox_Sample_3.1 | ecosystem: Environmental > Terrestrial > Soil > Wetlands | place: USA...
AAACATCTGGTAGATTTCGACCACCTTTTCGACCGCGGCGTCCTGCCCGACGATCTTACGGCGTAAAGCGCTCTCAAAATCGCGCGCGTCGTTACTGCGACGACTAGGATCAAGCACCGTGCTCGGCACGCTTTTCATAGGGTCTGGAAGCCAGTTTCCTTTCCTACGCCTGTCTTGAATTGTCCGTCGGGAGAGGAAAGCCCTTGCGCTCTTGCCTGGAGGCGACAAATTTTGTCACCTCTCGTTTGCTCTGTCTTACGGGCATGGTTACTGCAAATGACTCGCCATCCCACAGGCCATGCAGGAGCCTCATTCCTGAAAGACTTACGCGCCGAACCAGGCTTGGGACGGCCTTTCCAGCGCAAGGAAAAACCTTGGCAAGGGAAATAGTTTGCGCACTCGGACGGACCTGCCGCACTGGACGGACGTAACTGGCAGCACGGTTCAGCTCGACATAGCATCGTCACAGACCAATTTCTGCAAGGAAAGCTCTTGAAAAACACTCTGTGCCACCCTCTTTGGATGACAGTTGCAATGATTGTGTCCACAGCGGTGGGGTTATTGACCGTTGCCTCTCGCACGCCCTTCACGGCCGCCGCCCAGACCGTTCAAAGGCCCCGAATTTTGGCTAGTTCACAGCCTGTGCCCGCGAATTCTGGTATTTCCGTGGTCGTGACCAACGTAGCGCCGCCGGGGAGTTCCATGTACTGGGCCAAGCGAGGGGATACCGTCGCCACGGTAGCCCACCAGTTCCTGCCACAGACCTCATTCCTGACGTCTACCGAACTGGAGCAGGCCATCCGTACCGCCAATGGCAACTTGCCGGGTACGTTTCTGAAAGCCGGCCAGACAGTAATTGTGCCGGGTATGCTCGATGCGCCGGTTGTGGAAAAATCGGTGCCAGTCGATCGTGACTTCGAAGTCCGCGCAATTTACTTGACTGGGCTCATGGCCGGCAGCGATCACGGTTTGCGCATCATCCGCCGCTGGCGCGAATTGGGCGGCAATGCCGTGGTCTTCGATATCAAAGATAGCGACGGCAGCGTGAATATTCCTTTCGCGCATCCGCTGCTCGGCAGTCATCATGCTCCCATCCGCGACCTGCCCAAGTTCACTCACTTCCTGCATTCTCAGAACATGCACGCCATTGCCCGGATCGCCATTTTCCGCGATGAGCGGCTGGTCAAAGAGCATCCCGAACTAGCTGTGAAGTCGCGAAAAACCGGCGAACCTTGGCGGGAGAACGGCAAGCTGGTCTGGACTGATCCCTCGCAACCCAAAGTGCAGGAATATGACATCACATTGGCCAAGGCAGCCGCCGCATCCGGGGTGGATGAGGTCCAGTTCGACTACGTACGCTTTCCCGCCGAGGGAGACCAGAAAGATGCCAGCTTCGTATTCCAGACCCAGCATCCGGGCTGGCGCCGCTCTGATGTCATAACCGACTTCCTCAAGCAGGCATACGCTGTGCTTCATCCCGAGGGCGTTTTGCTCTCGCTCGATGTGTTTGGCGTTATGGCATGGCAGCGTTCGGTGGATCTCGAGCACACAGGCCAGGACATTGTCCGCATGGCGAAATACTGCGACGTGCTCTCGCCCATGATCTATCCTTCGCACTTCTTCGGCATGGATGGCTATGATCGCCCTGGCGACGCACCCGAACATTTCATCGGGGAATCGATGGATCGCTTCCAGAAGATCACACAAGGCAGCGGAGTCATTATCCGGCCTTGGCTGCAGGCCTTCGCCTGGCGTACCAGGAGCTACTCTCCGCAGTACATCGAGACCCAGGTCCTGACTGCCAGGGAAAAGAAAGGCGTCGGCTTCCTCTTCTGGAATGCCAACAATAACTACAGCAATGTCTATACGGCGATGCCTGAGATGCGCGCTGCCAAAGGCCAGTATTTTCGCGGCGACGAGCTCCCGGGAAACGCGCACGCCGGCTTGACCTCATATCCGTCTCCATCACCAGGCAGAACGAGCTCGGGTCCGTAGCTCAGCTGTTTCCGGGGCGGTTGCGTCCTCCAATCTTGCCTTTTCAAGAACTTGTACCCCACCAGTTGCCTTGCCCAGCCCATTCAAATGCCCGGAAATTGCCCGCCGGGAAGCGGCATATCCTCGGTTATAATGACTTGCTTTTAGTCGGCCTGCGCGCCCGCCCGATGGCAAAACATGCGGGTCGTGCGAGACGAATCGGGCATCTAAAAGAAGCGGACCAGCCACGCGACTCATTACACTTGGCGAGGAGTGCTCATGGCGATTCAGAAGACGGAGAGCATCTGGCATAACGGCAGTCTTATTCCGTGGGATGACGCGAAGTTGCACGTGATGTGCCACGTCGTGAACTACGGCTCCTCGGTGTTCGAGGGTATTCGCTGCTACGCTCTGCCCGCCGGCCCGGCGATCTTTCGTGCCACTGACCACATGCAGCGGCTGCTGGACTCTGCAAAGGTCTATCGAATCGACGTTGACTATACGCGTGATGAACTTGTCGCGGCCATGGTCGAGGTTGTGAAACACAACGGCGTTTCTCCCTGCTATATCCGCCCCATCGTGCTGCGCGGCTACGGGGAAGCGGGCGTCAATCCCTTCAACTCACCGACCGAAGTTTATATTTGCAATTATCCCTGGGGTAAATACCTGGGCACCGACGCCGCACAAGGCGTAGACGTTTGCGTCTCCTCGTGGACGCGCATTGCCCCAAACACGCTACCCGCCATGTCGAAGTCTGGCGCGAACTACATGAACTCTCAACTTATCAAGATGGAAGCCATTATCAATGGCTATGTCGAGGGCATCGCGCTCGATGTGAATGGCTACGTGAGCGAGGGTTCGGGCGAGAATGTATTTGTGGTCCGAAACGGCGTGTTGCAGACCGCGCCCCTTGGCAACTCCGTCCTGCCCGGCATCACGCGTGATTCCGTCCTTCAAATTGCCCGGGAACTTGGTATTCCAGTCGTCGAACAGGGCATTCCTCGCGAGCTGCTTTACATCGCAGAGGAGGCCTTCTTCACCGGAACCGCGGCTGAGATCACGTCCATTCGCTCGGTCGACAAGATCAGCGTTGGCAAAGGCGTGCCCGGCCCCATGACGCAAGCGATACAGAACGAGTTTTACGCCATCGTTCGCGGGGAGAAGCCAGATCGCTACAATTGGCTGACTCCGGTTCCGGTCGGCGCCAAACAGCCTGTCAGCGTCTAGTTTCAGAAGGCCGCCGCGGTAGTTGCAACCATCCGGCCGGCGGCCATTTGCCTTGAGCTCTACGTCCCCTTGTCCGTTTTCCTCCCGGCCATTGCCCAATCGGCCAATCCCCCGTTACTTAGGTCATCTTGGGCTGGTCGCCGATTCAGTTCATCATACAAAGGCTGCTAGGAAAACGCTCCCAATGAACATTGATGATCTGCTGCGTATAGCCATGGAACGGCGGGCTTCCGACCTGCACCTTAAGGTCGGCAACTACCCGCACCTCCGCATTGACGGCGAACTGTTTCCCTTGACCGATCAGCCCCGCATCAGTGCCGAGGACATGCTCACCATGGCCTTCAGCATGATGTCAGCGCGCCAGAAACAGAAGTTCAAGGAAACCACGGAAATTGATATGGCCTACGGCGTCGCCGGATTGGGCCGTTTCCGTGTGAACGTCTTCCAGCAACGCGGCAATGTCGGCCTGGTGCTGCGTATGATTCCAACCAAGATCCGCGCCCTGGACGAGCTCTATCTCCCCAAGGTGGTGGAACTGGTTTGCGACATGCCTCGCGGCCTTGTCCTGGTGACTGGTGTGACAGGTTCTGGTAAGTCCACGACCCTGGCCGCCATGGTGGATCGCATCAACTCCACCCGCGCCGAACACATCATCACCATCGAAGACCCAATCGAATTTCTGCACCGCGACAAGAAGGGATATGTCAACCAGCGTGAAGTCGAGGTAGACACGCCGAACTTCTCCGCCGCGCTCCGCGCATCGTTGCGTCAGGACCCGGACGTGATTCTGGTCGGCGAAATGCGCGACATAGAAACCATTGGTACCGCTCTGCACGCTGCCGAAACCGGTCACATGGTGTTCTCTACCTTGCACACCCTGGATGCGGTTGAAACCATCAACCGCATCATCGCTGTCTTCCCGCCGCCGGAGCAGAAACAGATTCGCTTGCAGTTGGCCGCGGTGCTGCGTGCAGTTATTAGCCAGCGGCTGGTAAAACGCTCTGATGGCGAAGGTCGCGTTCCCGCCGTTGAGGTCATGATCAATACCGCTTATATCCGGGAATGCATCCTGGTGCCGGAAAAGACACGCGCTGTCCGCGACGCCATTTCCGCAGGCACCTCGCAATATGGCATGCAGACTTTCGATCAGTCTTTGTGGGATTTGTTCCAGGCGGGCCTGATCAGTTACGAGACCGCGCTGGAGAACGCTTCCAATGCTGACGATTTCAAGCTGCGAATGGCGGGCATTTCTTCCACCAGCGACATTTCCAAGAACGCCATGCAGTCCGCCGGGTTTGGCGGCGACTGATTCTTGCTCCCAAAAAGCTCCGAGGGCGCGCGAAATGCGCGCCCTCTTTTCTTGCCCAGCCGGTGTGTCGCGACTAGGCGCTGCAGTGCGCACCCCCGTACTTCAACTGCCTATGTCCCAATCCGCCAAGCACAAACAGGGCGTGGTCCAGCGAAGAAATCTCAAACACATGGTTCAGCCCGGTGCGCTCCAGCACCTCGCGCACGAAGCGCGAGGGGTTTACCAGCTTGAGCTGAATGCTCCGGCTGCGGCTCCAGTGATGCAGGGAAATGAGCGCAGTCAGGCCCCCGGCGTCCAGTGCTTCCACTTCTTCAAGGTCCAGGACAATAATGCGGGTATTTTTCTCCGACACCACGGTGCTCCGGAGGGTGTTGACTTCTGCCCCGCGGACCAGCCGCCCGCGGCACCGCACCACCGCCACATCTGCCGTTTTTTCAACATCCAGGGTTAGCATGACCGGCTCCTTCTTTACCTACGCAGATAGACGGCACAAAGTTCCCGATGTCACCCGCGGCAGCTGGTAAAAAGTTGTAACCTTATGTAAATAGAAACGTTCAAGTTGGTGACATAAAAGCGACATCGCATCATGCCTCTGCCCCGGCCTCGAAAAACCGATTCTGAAGAGGAGCTCTATCAGTATGCCCTCGGCGCGCTGGGACGCCGCATGCGTTCGGTCGCGGAACTGAAGCGCCTGCTCCGGCCGCGCGTCGAGGCAGATGCCGAGTATGGCCAGACACTGGTGGAGTTGGTCATAAGACGGCTCAAGGATCGCGGTTATCTCAATGACGCCGGCTACGCCGCGGCCTACTCTTCCTTCCGCCGCGACAATGAGAAATTTGGCCGCCGCCGAGTGATCACTGACCTGAAAGCCAAGGGGGTGCACGGGGAAGTCATCGAGAAGGCAGTAGCCGCGGCCTTTGACGAAGTCAACGAAGAGAAACAGGCCCGGGAATATCTCCGCCGCAAACGCCTGGTAAAACCCGCCGGCCAGAAAGACGCGGCCCGCGTTTTTCGTCAGCTCGTACGCGCCGGATTCGGTGCAAAGACAATTTTCGCTATCTTGAAAAAGTGGGATGTAGACAGCGAAACCCTCACTACGCTGGAAGAAGAACTCGACTAGAACGAGATTTCGCGCCAGCCTAGTTGCGCAGAGTCTTTCCGGTCTTCAGCGTGTACTGGATACGTTCCTGTGTCTTTCGCTCGCCGCACAAGGACTTGAACGCCTCCCGCTCAAGATCCAGCACATATTGCTCGCTGATTAGCGTGCCTGGTGTGACTTTGCCTCCACACAATACCTCGGCGATCTTGCTGCCCAGCTTCACTTCATACTCGGTGATGTAATCGCCCTGCCGCATGATGTGCACGCCCAGCTTCAGCGCGGCCAGAATGTTCTCGCCCGGGGCGGGGATATCGGTGCGAGGCGCAGGCGGTTCATATCCCGCACGGCGCAGTTCGAGGGCCCTTGACTTGGCATCGCTCAGCACGCGCTCCCGGTTCATCGTGATCCTGTCGGATTCCCTGAGGAATCCCAGGCCGCGGGCTTCGTGCGCCGACGTTGCCACCTTTGCCGTGGCGATGATTTCAAAAGCCTTCTTCATGGCTTCCATCAGTTCGACCGATTCGCCTCTTCCACCCGGGCGGATCGATGCCGCACTGTCCACGGCCCGCAACAGCATTTCCTTGCAGCCGCCTCCTCCCGGAAGCAGACCGACGCCCACCTCTACAAGCCCCATGTACAACTCTGCATGAGGTTGCAGTGCGGCCGCGTGCAGCGAAATCTCCGTTCCGCCGCCCAGGCATAGACCAAACGGCGCGACCACCACGGGCTTAGGTGAAAACTTGATGGCCTGGGTCATCCCCTGGAACTGGCGGATCGCCAGGTCAATCTCGTCCCACTCCTCTTCCTGCGCCGACATCAGCAGCAGCATCAGATTGGCGCCGACTGAGAAGTTCGTCGCGTCGTTGGTCATTACAAATGCGTCGAAGCCATCGCCCGGGCCGCCCGCTTTCAGTGTCTGGCTGATCAAGGCAATAATGTCGGACCCCAGCGAGTTCATCTTGGAATGGAATTCGATGCAGCCGATTCCGTCTCCCAGGTCCACCAGCGAAGCGCCCGCATTTTTCTTGACGACTGGCCTGGCCTTCTTCGCTGCGCTCACAGACCACACTCCCGCCGGCACGGCGAGCGGCCTGAAAGCCGCACTACCGAGGTCGAAGTACACCCGGCCGGATGCAACGGTGGCCTCGTCCCCGTACCAGCTCTTCTTGCCTGAGGACAGCAGCTTCGCGGCATTCTCCGCCACCGGCTTGCCTTCCTTGCTCATACGCGCAACGGTCGCTTCCACTCCTGCGGCGTCCCACAGTTCAAACGGCCCAAGCTCCCAGTTGAAGCCCAGACGCATGGCGCGGTCGATCTCCACTACGGAATCGGAAATCTCGGGAATCCTATTTGCCGAGTAGGTCCAGAGCTCCGCCAGAGCGGGCCAGAGAAAGGCCCCAGCCTTGTCGCCCTTTTGTGGGGCGGTACCGTTCACTCCGAGCAAAGTCCGTACTCGCACGCCGGTTTCCTCTATGTTCTTTGCCATGTCGAGGGCAGGGAACTTCGGCTTCTGGCGCGAACGATAATCCACAGTCTTCCAGTCGAGCGCCAGGCGCTCGTCTTCCTTGCCTTCCGGGCCCTTCAGCTTTTTGTAGAATCCCCCCTTCGTCTTGTCGCCCAGCCACTTCCGATCCAGCATTTGCCGGTAGAAATCCGGCAAGTTCAAGTCGCTGCGCTCGTCGCTGCCGGTCTTTGCCATGTTGGCGACGACATGCCCCAGGATATCCAGGCCCACCAGATCGATGGTGCGAAAGGTCGCAGACCGTGGCCATCCCACCGCCGGTCCCGTAAGCGCGTCCACGTCCTCGATGGAAAGGTCCATCTCCTGCATGAGGCGCATGACGTTCAACACCGAGAACGTGCCAATGCGGTTGGCAATGAAGTTGGGCGTGTCTTTGGCCAGAACCACCCCTTTGCCCAGGTGAAGGTCGCAGAATTGCGACACGGCTTCCAGTGCTGCCGGATCGCTTTCCGGAGTCGGAATCACTTCCAGCAACCGCATGTAGCGCGGTGGATTGAAGAAATGTGTTCCAAACCACGCTCGCCGGAAGTCTTCCGAAAATCCCTCTGCGATCTTGCCTACGGGCAGGCCGCTGGTATTAGTCGTGACAATCGTACCCGGGCGGCGCACCGCCGCGACCTTCTTCAGCAGGTTTCGCTTGATCTCCAGGTTTTCCACCACCGCTTCGATAATCCAATCAACCTCTGAGAGTCGTTTGAGATCATCTTCGAAGTTGCCGATCGTGACCATCCGGGCCTGCGAGGTCTCCATGAATGCCGCGGGCTTCGATTTTTTCGCCCCTTCCAGTCCGGTGGCCGCAATCTGGTTGCGGGCCGCGCCTTCTGCCTGGGAGGGGACTATATCCAGCAGGTAACTGGGTACGCCGGCGCTGGCAAAGTGTGCGGCAATGCGAGCGCCCATGGTTCCGGCGCCGAGGATGGCGACTTTTTGTATGAGTTTCATGGCTGAAAGACTCCGCTCTCGAGGACGCAGCGCGTCTCCAGAAAATCATGCCGCAGAGGATACAGGCGGCAAAGAAGGATTGTTGATGACCAGACGTAGATTATCACTCAGAAGTGTAATCATGCCGCGACCATCTTCGCCAGTACAGCGCGCCAGATTTTTATCGGAAAAAAGAGGCCAAAAACACAGCAGGCGCGTGCCGATTAGATGTGGGGTGAGGATGGCAACGGCACGCGCCTTATTTAAGTTACCTTCATGCTAGACCGCGAACCATCCGCAGTCAAGAAAAATCGTTTGCTTTCAATACTATGCAATGATCTTCGCAAGCACGAACGCGGCTCCCGCCGCAAGTCCACCGATCACACTTGTTTGTGACGCGCTGCGAAGCGGTCCCGTCCCCGTAAATCGCCCTTTTAGAAAGCCGAAAACGGCAAGCGCAGCCAGCGTGACTGCCGCGGAAAAAAATAGTCCCCGCGAAGCGCTGGCCGAGAGGACATAAGGCGAGAGCGGAATCAGACCGCCTGCGATGTAGGAGCCTGCGATCGTCGCAGCGCTGGTGCGGGCGCGCGCCGGATCAGGCTGTTCGAGGCCGAGTTCATATCGCATCATGAAATCAACCCAGGCATCCGGGCGCTGGCTGAGCGCAGTCACCACCGGAGCACTTTCTTCCGCGGAGAGTCCGTAAGCCTGGAAGACGCGGCTCACTTCGGCCATTTCCTCGTCGGGAACTTCCTTTACCTCGCGATACTCCCTCTCCCGCTCCTGCTCATAGTGCTCAGCATCGCCTTGCGCCGCAAGGTATCCGCCCAGCCCCATGGCGATTGAGCCCGCGGCAATCTCTGACAGCCCGCCCACCACGATCAGGCGCGTGTTTTGCACCGCGCCTGACAATCCCGCAGCCAGCGCAAACGGTACCGTTAGACCGTCGGACATTCCAATTACCACGTCGCGTACAAAGTTGCTGGCAGTGAAATGCTTTTCGATATGCCGAATGCGGACCATGTCTAGCCCTCCGGCTGAGTCTTGAGATAGTCAATCGCCCGGTTCACCATGTCCTTCTCTCCACGGTAGGAAAGGCTGCGCGCGGCTTCTTCGAGAGGGATCCACAGTGCCCGCTTTACTTCCTGCCGCATTTCTTCCTCGATGTCGTCAATGCGGCCCGACTGGTAACGCAAGAGATAAAAACTGACGACTTTGAACACTCGTTCCTGGTCCCCCCAGGTGCGCACGTAAACATACTTGATGTCGCCCAGTTTCTTGACCGGCGCCGCGGTCAGTCCGGTTTCTTCCAGCACCTCGCGGATTGCCGCCTGTTCGGGTTTTTCCCCGGCATCTACCAATCCCTTTGGTAAAGCGAGTAACACTTTTTGTGATCTTTTCTTGCCCTTCGTGGCGGAGCCGGAAGACTCCTTCTGGGGTTCGATGGCGGCCATCTGCCAGCCATACTGGGTAAACCGGACAACCACTCCTCCAGCGGAGAACTCGCGTACCATAGCCCCCAAGTTATCAGGATCAGGGCAGTTAGTCACCGCAAACGGCTGGGCACGCCAGGCTGGCATATGAGAATCCCGCTCCTGCCCGGGCCGGTGTAACGGCCATGCGCTGGGTGGCATCTTAGTTGCTGTATGAAGTTTGAAGAACCCGGCAACGGCCGGGGGATCACGTGGGGTCTTCGCGCGTGAAGAGTCTTGGCAAGATCATTCGCTCGGTGCAGGCGTTGGGACGGGAACTCTCCGGCCTTTCAACCTCGCCTGCCGGCGCAGGCGGCGGCATCGGCCTGGCCCTTGGCGGCGGTTTCGCTCGTGGCATTGCTCACGTCGGCGTTCTCAAAGTTCTCGAAGAAGAAAACATCCCTATAAGTTTCGTAGCCGGGACCAGTGTCGGCGCGCTCATCGGCGCGGCCTATTGCAGCGGTGTCTCGCCCGCGGAGCTCGAGCAGGTGGCCGCCCGCGCCCGCTTCAAACACTTTGCCCGCTGGACGCTCTCCCGCTACGGATTCGCAAGCAATCAGCGCATGATCGGTTTCCTGAACCGGGTGTTGAAGGTCAAAACCTTCGAGGAGCTGCGAATTCCGCTGGCGGTCACGGCAACAGATTTTTCCACCGGCGAAGGCGTGGTTTTTCAATCCGGCCCTCTGGTTGACCCGGTGCGTGCCAGCTGCGCCTACCCCGGCATGTTCCTGCCCGTGAAGATTCAAGGTCGCTTACTGGTGGATGGCATGCTCGCCCACGCCGTTCCCACCCGCCCTCTGCGTCGAATGGGAGCGGACCGTGTACTCGCGGTGCACCTCAAAGGCAGATGGACCACAGGCGAAGGTCCGCGTCATCTGTTCGATGTCATCGGTCAGTGCTTCGCCATCGCACAGGATATGAATAGCCGCCAGTGGCGACAGGCGGCCAGCCTGATCATTGAACCGGATGTGAATGGTTACAAGTACGACGCTTTCGAGCATTCCACGGACCTGATCAGCGCCGGTGAAGTCGTTACCCGCGCCGCGCTGCCCGAAATCCGCAAGTGGCTGCAAGCCGAGCCGCGCGTGAACAAGAAAGCTTCCCGCCTGTCGAGTCCCGCGCCTGTTCCGGCAGATTAGCGAACCCAGAACGCTTCAAAACGCACCGCCTCCGCCTCCGCCGAATCCCCCGCCGGAAAATCCGCCCCCGCCGCCAAATCCTCCACCGAAGCCTGAGCCCGAAGATCTGGCCCGCGGCGCTGAGACAAAAACCTGGTGCATGTCCGTCGCCATGCTGTGCATCGAACTCGAAAACATCACCGGATTGAATCCCATGCCCGGAACATAGCCACCGGGCGCCACATACCAGCCGGGCGGGTTTCTTACGATGCCGGCAAACGCCTGCGCCCACTGATGCTCCACGCCCAACGCCATGGCGTATGGCAAATACTTCTCAAACGTGTCTGGCGGCATTCGCTTTAGCCGATCCGCATCCACCCGGTTCATGAATTCCTGGAATCCCAGGACCGCAACCCGCGTTCGGCCGCCCTGCACCGTCTTGGCAGTCATCTCGCGGGCAAAGAGCCACCAGATGATCGCCGACACAATCCCGCTTGCAATCAGCAACCCAACCGAACTGAAAACGTCCTTGTATCCCGAGAACTGCGCCAGCGCGAAGGGCGCGACGATGACCACGATTGCTCCCAGGCTGTAGCCGTTCGCCGAGTCAGGATCGAGCAGGTACATGCCCTTGCTCTTGAGCGCCGACTTGATGTCCTGCTGGATCACCGGAATCGCCGTGTAGAAGCGGTTTTTCAGGCTCGAGAGGCGGATTTGCTCTCCACCCGCAAACACATTCTCCAGCATGACTCGCTCGTGCGGCGCCAGGCCCTGCCACTGCTCGCGTGGTTTCAGCAGATGGAAGACGTAATCCTTGTGGTGAAATACCAGCCCTTTATCGTCGGTTTCTTCGATCTTGACGAAGCCGCGTACCGCCAGGTCCACCAGCGTGCAGGTAATGTCGCGCGGATGAATTGTGTCATCCAGCAGAGTGCCTGCCTCAGCCGGCGACAGGCCCTGCGGCGGCTCATACATCGGAGCCACCGAAAGACCGGGATCCGGATCGCGACCTTTGTATCGCCACAACAGGTACATGACGCCCAGCGTTAGAAACGGCAGGAATACGATGGGATTGCTTCCGAGAAACCACATGGCGCGAGTGAACGCACTCGGCTCGTGCAGAATGCCTTTCGGAATGTAGATGTCAATCGTCAGGCCGCCGCGCATCGGCAGGGCGTGCAGCGTCTCGAACGCAACGTCCGATCCCTGCACTTCCGACGTCGCTTCCTGGGCCGTCGAGCCGTAGACACCGGTGAAAGCTTGCGCACGCAGCGATCCGGCCGCCGCAGCTGGGAAGGTGACCCAGGCTTCGGCGTGATCAATCGGCACCGGCCAGTCATTGCCGGTCACATTCCAGTAGAACTCGTCATGGTCAGGAAAATAACGGATCGCGTTGCGCGTCGTGTAGGCGATTTCCACCGTGCGGTTGGTGTTGGTGGCACCGGGAATGAATATCTTCAGGTCGCGGTATCCGCCCGAGGTATGCGATTCATACTTCAGCTTCTGCCCGTTCCCGTCGGTGACGCTCACCACATCGAGAAACAATGTGTAGTTCGTTCCGTTTGGCCCGGGATATTCAATTGGGATCGTGCGATGGATGCCTTGGAACTCGCCGTTGAACTCCATCGTGAGTCGCTCCCGAATGGCCGAAGAGCCATCTGCCTGGATGACGATGGAATCGTGGTAGTCGGAAATCTGCCAGCTTCGCGCAAGCAGGGAAGTGGGCAAGGCCGCCAGCGCAGCCAGCAGCATCAAGCCCCTCGCGGCACATTGGCCCGTTCGGCTCACCGTTGCTCTCAGACTGGCTATTGCCGCCATGCCTAGAACTTCACTGCCACCGGCTCGCGGTCGGCTTCCGCCACCTCGAAGAACTGCCGCTGCTGGAAGCCGAACATGCCTGCCAGGATGTTGGTTGGAAAAGTCTGGATCTTGGTGTTCAGATCGCGCACCACTGCGTTGTAGTAACGTCGCGAATTCTGGATTGTATCTTCCGTCTGGTTCAGCGAGCCCTGCAACTGCGTGAACTCTTCGGAAGCCTTCAGCTGAGGATAGTTTTCCGCCACCGCAAAAAGGCTCTTCAGCGCGCCGGTGAGCTGGTTCTCGGCCGCGGCCTTGTCGGCCGGACCGACCGCTTGCATCGCCATCGATCGGTACTTGGCGATGTCCTCGAATGTGCCTTTTTCGTGCGCAGCGTACCCCTTGACCGTCTCCACCAGGTTGGGAATGAGATCGTGCCGCCGTTTCAACTGCACGTCGATATCCGACCAGGCGGAGTCGCAGCGCACGCGCAGCTGCACCAGGCTGTTGTACATCCCGATCAGCAGAAAGGCGATAACAACGAGAATCCCAAGGAAAATCCAGGCCATGACAAGCCTCTCTTTCCGCAGACTGGCGATCCAATGGGACGTTAACACAGCCATGCAAACGCTTGCAATTCTCCCGCCTGCCCGCTCTTTGCCCGTCCGGCGTAAAATAAAAATGCGATGACATCAATCTTTTCCGCCACTTCTCGCAAAGCCAGAAACAACGTAGCATTCTCCTTCTTAGCCGCTTGTCTCCTGTTGGCCCTGGGGACGGGAACCAGCTCCGCACAGACCTGCCTCACCGCCGCTGATATGGACGCGCCGACGCGCTCCGCCCTCGAGAGCACGGCCAAGCGCTATTTCGACATGACGGTCCGGGGCGACTCCGCTTCTCTGCAGCAGAATTCGATCGCCAGCCTGGCCTCCAACTTCGCCGGAATCGAAGCCGCGGTGAAGGACAATCAAAGTAATCTATCTGGCGCCCAAGCTACGCCGAGATCGCCGTTCCTGCTCAAGGTGGAAGGCAACGAGCCGCTGGCGCGTGCGGAATTTCTGTGCGGAGTATTCGGCCCCAGCGGGCAGACTGCCGATAGTGCTGAATTCGTGATTCCCAACTTGCCTCCCGGATCTTATGGCGTGGTGATCCTCGACGTTTCCAGCGCCAAGGCCCCCTACACGCTTTCTTTTGTCCTTCAACAGCAGGGAAATGACTGGAAGCTGGGCGGCATGTATCTCAGGCAGGCAGAAATTTCCGGCCATAACAGCCAATGGTTCGCCGATCGCGCCCGCGAGTTCAAAAGCAAAGGTCAGCTGAATAACGCCTGGTTCTACTTCCTCGAAGCCCGCGATCTAGTGGTGCCGGTGCCGTTCATGAACATTCTGGCGAGCGACAAACTGTACGACGAGATGCAGGCGCTGAAGCGTCCCGAGTTGACGCCCTCGGATCTGAGCGCGGGCGGCAAGACCTACAAACTTACCGATATCTCTGCCACATCGGTCGGCAAGGATCTTGACCTGGTTGTTCGCTACCAGGCTGCGGATATTTCCAACACCGCTCTCACATTCCAGGCCAACGTGGCTGTGATGAAGGCGCTTGTCGCCAAGTATCCCGAATTTCGCACCGCCTTTGATGGGGTGGTGGCGCGAGCGGTCGATCCCACGGGGAAAGACTACGGAACTCTGCTTCCCATGAAACAAGTTGAGTGATTTTCAGCGACCGCTGGCTAGCTCTGCTCCTGGCTGGGCAACACACACTCCTCAGGCTCCTTGTCATCTCGCAGCCTGAGAAAAACCGGGGCGCGCATTTTGGGAGTGTGCCCCGCCGACTCATGCGTCCATTCCGAGAACTTGATCTCGGCCACCAGTTTCGGTTTCAGCCAATGCACCTTGCGCAACGCCTCGACCTCGCCGTGAAAAGGATTGCTTGAGCTGGTCAGCTTGCGCAGCAGTCCCCACACATGCGCAAGGGATTTCTGGTCAAAGCCGCTGCCCGCCTGCCCCACATGAATCAATTGCCCCTTGCGGTTGTAGAGGCCCAGCACGATCGATCCAAAGTATGCCCGGCTGCCCTCTGGTTCTGTGTATCCGCCAATCACGCAGTCCGCAGTCTGCGTGATTTTGATTTTCAGCCATTCCCGGCTGCGGCGTTCTTCGTAGAGACTTTGGCGCTTCTTTGCCAGAATTCCCTCAAGGCCATTCTCTTTCGCCGCTTTCAGCAGCGCGATTCCCCCGGGGAAATGCTCGGAGAATCGCACCAATTTGTTCGGGACGATGAGCGAAGCCAGCGTTTCCTTGCGGCGTTCGAGTTCCACTCGCCGCAGGTCGTAGCCATCAAGATAGAGCAGGTCAAACACGTAGTAGAGAATCGGCAGATCCGGCGTTCGCCCCACGCGCCGTCCTCCCTGGCGAATCCCTGTTCGTTGCTGCATCAGGCTGAACGACGATCGCCCCTGTTCGTCCAGCGCTACAACCTCTCCATCCAGAATCGCTGTCTCGGCTTTGACCAATTTGGGCAGGTCTCGCAGTTCAGAGAACTGGCCCGTCAGATCGTTCTGGTTGCGCGAAAACAGTCTCGCCTCCCCGTCCTTGATGAAGGCGACCGCCCGGTACCCATCCCACTTGATCTCGTACAACCATTCCGGATCGTCGAACGCTTCCTCAACCGGGGTCGCCATCATCGGCTGGATTGAGGTCGGCATAGGTTTCTCCGCCGCCCCCGGAAGCGCCGCCACGCCTTTGCCGGACTTCGATCCGCGGGACGCAGCAGGTGGCTTGCGATCCCCGGCCCCCCGGGTCTTGCCCTTCGTTGTGGGCTCGGCCTTCGATTTCTTCTTTTGGTCAAGTTTCGCCAGCGTATCAGCCAGCCACGCCGCTTTCACTTTTCCCCGCGATGCCGGGCGGCTGCTTTTCCACTGCGCCGAATCTTCGTCGCCGCCAATCTGCCCCATCGTCCTCTTCGTCAGCACCGACGTGTCGTATTGCTCGATGTCGTAGCTGGCGGCCGCTTCGTCATCCTGCTTCTTGATCAGCAGCCACTCCGTGCCCTTGCTTCCCGGGCGGCGTGCCCGCATGTGAATCAGTGCAAAGTCGCCTTTGAGCCGCTTGCCATGCAGGCGGATCTTGAAGTCGCCTTTCTTTAGCATCGCAGCTGCTTCCGCATCGGTCCCCGGCACGAATTTTCCCTTGATGGGTATGGGCGAAAGCGGTTCCCAGGTTCCGACATCCCATACCATGACGGTCCCCGCGCCATAGTTGCCTTCGGGAATGGTGCCTTCAAAATCGAAATAAGAAACCGGGTGGTCTTCCACCTGCATCGCCAGCCGCTTGTCTGCCGGATCGAGCGACGGCCCTTTGGGCACTGCCCACGACTTGAGCACGCCTTCCATTTCCAGGCGGAAGTCATAGTGCAGCCGCGTCGCCCGGTGCCGTTGCACCACGAAGCGATGCCCGGCCTTCTTCTCCACCTTGGGCGGTGGCTCTGGCGTTTCTTCAAAGCGCCGCTTGCGTTTGTATTCCTCTAGAGACATTAGAGGCATTGTAACCACGAACTCGCGCTTGCTGCTGGCAATTGCCTGCCTGCTTTAGAATCGCTGGAGTTCGCTTATTTCGGAGACCATGAAACGCGAATATCCGGAAATGCCGTTCGTCGGCGTGGGCGCGGTCATCATCGAGGGCAACTGCGTCATGCTGGTAAAACGCGCCCATCCCCCGCTCGCCGGCGAGTGGTCAATTCCCGGCGGGGTTTTGGAAGTAGGCGAAATGCTCCGCGAGGCGGCGGTTCGCGAGGCTAAGGAAGAGACCGGGCTGACCGTCGAACCGGCAGACTTGCTGGGCGTTTACGATCGCGTGCTGCGCGACGAGAGCGGGCGCACCCTCTACCACTACGTGCTGATTGATTTCCTTTGCCGGCGCGTCGCGGGAGAACCTCTCGGTGCAGGCGATGCTGCGGAAGCGCGCTGGTTCACCCGCGAAGAAGCCGCGAAACTGCACCTCGCCGAAGACACTGCTGAAGTCATTCGCCTGGGATTCGACAAGCAGCGCGGCTGATTCTTCTACTTGGCGCTGCCCACCAGTTTTTCGACCTCGACCATTTCCTTGGGCACGCCCGAAGAAAGTATGTCGGGCCCATTATCCGTGATCAGGACCGTGTCTTCCACGCGGAAATGCATGTGCTGGTCGGGAAATTCCGCGATCGGTTCCACCGTGACCACCTGCCCGGCCTTGATCGGGCCTCTCGTGAGAAGAACGTCATGCGTCGCCAGCCCGACGAAATGCCCGGGAAAGCCCATCCATTGCTTGCCGATGCCGTTTTTCTCAAAAACCGCTTTGCCCGCTTCGGCCGCCTGCTCGTAGGTGTTTCCCGGCTTCAGCATGGCGATGCAGGCTTTCTGAGCCTCCAGGTCCACGGCATACCACTTGGCTTGCTCGGGCGTGAACTTTCCGCTGATGTTGAAGGTCCGGGTGATGTCCATCGCCATGTGGTCCAGGTCGGCGGCGAAATCAAAAACTACCAGCCCGTTCTCCGGGATCTGCTCGCGGTCGCTGAAGTAGTGCCAGGTATTGATATTGTTTCCCGATCCCACAATCGCCGGGTATGCCCAGCCCTGGGCGCCGCCGTTGCGGAACACATAGTCGGCCTGCGCCTCAATCTGGTACTCGAACATTCCCGGATGCGCATGCGCGATCCCTTGTTTGATGCCCTCGGCGCTCAGGCTGCCGTTGCGCCGCAGCACCGCGATTTCCTGCGGGGTCTTGACATTGCGCATGTCATCGATAAAGGCTGTAGCGTCGCGCTGATGGGCCGCCGGATAACGCTCCGCCAGCTTTCTCAGCGCTGCCCGGTCCCCGGGAGTCGGATCGCCATAAGGATGTTTGTATTCGTCCGCGTAATCGCGTCCGGTTTCGAAGCGCGCCCCGTCGGCTTTGTCGGGAAAACTGAGGCGCAGCCACAGGTCGGTCTCCTTGCCCAGCGCAAATGCAAGCATGCCGTCGAGCGTGGTTATTGGCATGACCGCCGGATAGCCGAGCTTTTCCCGTTGCTCTTGCGGCAGTGAAAGCAGATTCGCGCCATAGACCTGTTTCGTGCGCGGCGCTTGCTCCGTTTCAAAAATCATGGTGCGCCCGCTGGCCACATCCATCAACAGTACTGCGCCAGGGTCGGAAATCCCGGTGAAGTAATAAAAATCGTTGTCTTCGCGGTAGTGGTTCGCTTCCGGCAGCGTGACGCGAGCAAACAGGATGAAGTAGCCGGTCTTCAATTGCTTGCCCAATTCCTGCCGCCGTCGGGCAAATTCCTGCGGGCCGCCCAGGTTGTTCATAGCCGCCATATCGGTGTACTGTGCAACTGCCGGCAGAGCCAGCAGCAGGCATAACAGGGAAATCACAACGCGGGCACGAGACACGGCCAGACTTTTCACGGATCCTCCTCGCAGACTGGCGAGTGTAACGCGTTGCCTTCAGACCTGACAACCGCACACGTTGCCGGCCGCCGGAACAGGGAAGCTTTCTTCGTGTGCCGATATTTCGGCGTCTGTATTAAGTCCAACCGCTAGAACAATGTAAGTCATTCCTGTACTTACCGGAACATACCCACAAAGTGTTCCACGTGGAACATATCTCCATTTTTCACGCCTAAAACAGAACGGCCCGCGCTTTCGCGCGGGCCGCCCGGTGGACTGTTTGGGATTGACCAAGAGGTGGTCACTCTACGTGGCCTCTACGGCAAACTCCGGGTACTTCGCTCGACCTGCGGCGCGACCTGACGCCGCTGCCGAGTCCAAACTCACCGGTTAGTGTGCGGGCTGTAGTTTCCGGCGCCGGGCGCCTGGAAACCCCGCTTAGAGCAACCAGCTCTAAGTCTCAGCCACCTCACCTGGTCTTTGACTACCCTTACAGTGACTACAATCAGAACTTGTCATTCGACCACCTCCTTTCCGGTGTAATTCCACATTACCCGAAAAATAACCGCGGATCAAATGTCACAGAGGTTTGTGACGCCACGGTTTAGCAGGCAGGAACCGGGTGACCTTCGTCATCTGTGCCAAACCCGGTCTGGATTTCTACACTTAGACAGCGCGGTTTGTAATGCTCAGATAACTTGCTGATATTTCAGCCTTTCCAGCGATACGCATCTGGCTGCGGCAAGCCAATATGAGCTAAAACGCGAGCGGCGAACTCGTGCGCGATGGCATCTAAACTCGCAGGGCGGTAATAGAAGGCGGGGACTAGGGGGAAGACAGTAGCTCCGGCGTCAACGGCCCGGTACATGTTGCGGATGTGAATCTTGTTAAGCGGCGTCTCGCGCACGCATAGCACCAGCGGACGCTTCTCCTTCAGGCACACGTCGGCGGCGCGCTCGATCAAATGCGAGGCGATGCCATTGGCAATCCGCGCCAGCGTCCCCACGCTGCACGGGATTACGACCATGGCGTCGGATGGATAGGAGCCGCTGGCGATGTTCGCTCCGATGTCAGCGTTGGATTGAAGATGAATTTTGCGTGCGGTTTTGCCGATGACCTGGGTGACCAGGTTGCTGCGGCCGCGCAGGTCAAGTTCCTGCGCGAGCACCCGCAAGGCGCTGTCAGAGGCGACGAAATTTATCGTCTCTACTCGCTTGTCGCGCTCGAGGGTGAGAAGGAGATGCCGCAGGAACAGGGCCCCGCTGGCGCCGGTTGTGGCCACGGTCAGGTTGCGCGGCGGCTGATTGGGCAAGCTGCCTCCTCGAAGCTGTGAGGATAGGCAGCGGAGTGCGGACAAGTCAAGGAATAGCCAAAAGAATGGCGACGATCACCAATTTGCGGTCACGGCGCAGCGAGGCGCAACTGCACGCGCTCGAAGTAGTGGAACGCGAGATTCGCGCCAATGATCACAACGGACGGCGAAAGTATCTCAAGGATTTCCACTGCGCTTTTAGCTCGTACGAATCGACCCTCACTCCCGAAGAGCTGACTCAACTCGTCGGCGGCGCAGATATTGTCTTGATTGGCGACTATCACGCGCTGGCAGCCTCACAGCGCTTCGCTGCGTCCCTGCTGGAGGAACGAGCGCAACCCGGCGACCGACCCGTGGTCCTGGGCGTGGAGACTATCTTCTCTCGCGATCAGCACATTCTGGACGAGTGGTGGCGGCGCGAGATCGACGAGGCCGAACTGCGCCAGCGCATTCGTTTCGACCTGGACTGGGATTACGAGTGGGCCCCGTTCTACGAGTTGCTGGTGACTGCGCGCGAGCACGCCGACGCCATCTACGGGCTGGACTGCATGCCGCGAGAGGACCTGCGCAAGATCGGTGCGCGCGATCGTCATGCCGCGCACAAGATCGCAGAAATCAGGCAGCGCCATCCGGCAGCCGTGATCCTGACCTTGTTCGGCGAGTCCCATCTCGCGCCCGGACATTTGCCCCGCCTGCTGGGCGAACAGTTACCGGGCCAGCGCTGCCTCACGGTCCTGCAGAATGTGGATGCGCTCTACTGGCAAGCGTCGGGAGAGAGGCAGGAGTGGGTGGGAGCCGTGCGCGTGAGCGACGATGTGGTCTGTGTCTTCAATTCCACGCCGCTCGAAAAATACGAGAGCTACCGTCTTTGCCTGTCGCGCTGGAGCCAGGGATCGGAAGAGGAAGACAAAACCACGCTGGATGTTACGCCCACCATCTATAACCTGGTGGACAGCTTGTTGCGCTTCCTGGACATTAACCGCTACTCCTCGCACAACGGCACCCAGCCCAAATTTCTCGTGGACCTGCTGCCCGAGGTACACGGGCGCGAAGGAGAAGGCCGGCTCTTGCGCCTGCTTTCAAAGCAGAAAGTCACGAACCATGCCATCGACGCGATATTGCAGAGAGTCGAGGAGCGCGGCAGCATCTACCTGCCGCAGCTCAATGCGTTCTACGTCCGCGAATTTCAGATGACCTACGCTGCCGAGGAATCGGCGCGCTTTCTTCATCACGCGTGCCGTAACCTGCCCTCGCGCGCGAATGGGCATATCGCATTGGCCGGCGGCCCGACGGACCATTTCTATCTGCGTGTCCTCGAGCATGCCCTGGCTTACTTCGGATCGCGAGTGTTGTACCCGGCGCGGTCGGCAGTGCGCGAGGAAGAGCCGAGCGAAAGTCCGCGGGCGGCGTGCGCGAAGCTGATGCAAGCCGCGGCGCTGGCCGACGGCGACGCCTTCGATCCCACCTCGGAACAGCTGGGCTATGCCGTGGGAAGCCGCCTCTATGATGCCTATCTGCAGGGACGCGTGCGCCGCGGAACCCTGCGCAGTGTGTTTCTCGGCCATGCTGAAGATCCCGGCAGGGCCCGCGAAATCTGCTGGCGGCTGGTTCGCAAAATCCATTCGCCGCGGCGCAAGTCTCCCACCTCCGGACTCAATCTCTAGCCGCGCGAGCGTGGACCGCGCATTCTCGGCCGTGTGCAGCCTGGACTAGCCGGA